>Ga0207689_10003017_pt1 | contig 15523 bp, 13 predicted proteins | sample KBSMisM52_FD_184312 | JGI IMG/M metagenome (GOLD analysis project Ga0207689, IMG submission 184312) | Miscanthus rhizosphere microbial communities from Kellogg Biological Station, Michigan, USA - KBS Miscanthus M5-2 (SPAdes) (version 2) | ecosystem: Host-associated > Plants > Roots >... | reverse complement strand
AACATCTTTACGGCTTGCTAATAAAATCGTCAGTAAACCGGTCAGTAACACAAGCAATGCGGTATAAAATTTCATACGACCTGTGTAGCGCAACTTCTTTCCATCGGCAATCCCGTTTTCGGAGGCATAGCGAATAAGTCCCGTCGGGCGGTTTACTGCTTTCATCATTTTATTGCAGGCATCAATGCACGCGGTGCAGCCTACACATTCCATTTGTGTACCATTACGAATATCAATACCCGTTGGGCAAACCTTTACACATTGGAAGCAATCGATACAATCACCGGTTTCCGCAACAATCATCTTTTTAAATTTTCTTCTTGGCTCACCACGTTTATAGTCATAGGCAACGATCATTGAATTGCGGTCGAGCAAAACACCTTGCAGGCGACCATAGGGGCAAATGACGGTGCATGCCTGCTCACGGAAAAAGGCGTAAACACCATAAAATACACCTGAGAAAACAACGATGGATGTAAAACCGCCAAAATGCTCTGCAATTGGCTCAGTGATGATCTTTTCCAATTGCTTCACGCCGATAATGTATGATAGAAAAAAATTTGCGATGATGAACGACAGCAAAAAGAAGGCAACATGCTTGGTTATTTTTTTAGCGACTTTTTTAAGTGTCCATCGGGCTCCTCTTAATAATCTCTGCGAAGAGGCATCTCCTTCAATTACGTATTCAACCTTACGAAACAACATTTCCATGAAAATGGTTTGGGGGCAAACCCACCCGCAAAACAAACGTCCAAATGCTGCTGTAAATAAAATGATAAACACAATGAAGGTGATCATCGTTAACCCAAAAATGAAAAAGTCCTGGGGCCAGAAAACCTTGCCGAAGATGATAAACTTAGCCTCCGGAATATTAAAAAGGAATAGTGGCCTGCCTTGCACCTGGATAAATGGAAGGCCAAAAAATATAATGAAGAATCCCCAGCTCACCCAACTACGGATGCTATAAAACTTTCCCTTCGGTTTTTGAGCATACACCCATTTTCTCTTTCCTTTTTCGTCAATGGTTGCCATGCGATCACGGAAAGACTCGTTCTGAACTTTCACCTCCGGTTGTACGTCCTTTTCCGTGTTCATTTCTAAAGGTTTTCTTCTTAAATATTCTATTTGCTCGCGACGATGTTGTTCTTTTTCAAACCAGATGAATCAGGTTTTGGATTGATGGTACTTGCTCCTTCTTTATACAATTCGCCTTGCGCTGCTTTTGCGTTTGCCGGATTCGTACCGTGCAACGACTTCACATAACTTGCCAGCTGTGCGATTTGTCTATTTGAATACGAGTTTTGCCACGTAGGCATGGCATTAATGCCGTATTTTATAGTTTTAAAAATACTTTTGATGTCTCCGCCGTGCAGCCAGTAGTCATCTGTGAGATTAGGGCCCACATTACCGCCTCCTCCCTCGTTATGGCAGCTGATACATGATACCTGGAAGGACTTTTTTCCTTCACTGATATCTGCGCCACCCAGCATGGCCACCGTGTTTTCATCGACTGCCTCACCTTTTTGTTTTAAATACTCCTTTACTTTCTCGTCCGCCTTTTCTACAGCTATCGCATATTCTTCCCTACTCAATGGTGCTGAATGCGAAACGTGATACCTCCAGAGGTAAATAGCAGCGAAAATTATGGTTGCATAAAAACCATATATCCACCACGGTGGTAAGCGATTATTTAGTTCCCGAATGCCATCGTACTCGTGGCCAAGATCGATGTCCCCTTCCTGTTCCAACGGTTTAAACTTATTAAAGCGATTCCACCAGGATATTTTCGGTTTCCTTACAATTGCTTCTTTCATTTCAATAACATCCAGCTTTTCTTTTTGCGACCTTATCAAGAAGCGAACATTCACAAGCAAAACAAGAATAACCGATAGCTCAAGGAATACGATGGCTATCATTGTATAGAATAGCGGTATTGACAAGCCAGCAATGCTTGAAGCCGCCTGGACATTGCCAGCGTTATCTTGTGCAATACTGGGTACGCTAAGCATCATCAGGCAAATAAAGATGGCAACGATCTGCCTGGTAACCTGATTTTTTTCTGTCTCTTTTCTTTTTTTTCATTTCGAAAGGCTAATATCAGCGGCCCCCATCAATACGTTCGCCAGTATGCCAATTACTATAAGCAAAATCAACATAACGCTTATCAGTAGCATGGCTAAAGGGTTGTACAATGGATTTGAAGCAGGCGCACCTGCTGCCCACACCGGCGCCGACAACAATAAAGCAGCGATGACAGCGAAATGTTTTTTAAAGGAATTTATGTATAAAAACATATCTCGAGTTTTAAGGGTTAGCGTAAGGGGATCTCACTCATTTCTTTGATCTTTTTCTTATCCGCACGGAATACCCAGGTCAGTATTACAGTGAAGAATAAAACAAAAATGAACAGGGATATTAGTCCATAGATATCGACTCCGCTGATTTTTTCAATGTAGTGCATGAATTTCATAACTCATTTTTTTGAATTGATAGTTAACCTGCCTGCCATCGTCGACTCATTTCATCGTGACACCCTGTTTTTGTTCTGCTTTTATATCTTTTCCAATTCTTTGCAGATATGCGATCACTGCGATTATTTCTGCATCACTGGGAGTTTCTATTTTATCTTTCTTCAAGTTAAGTGCGATCGAATCTGCTTGTTTCGACAAATCACTGTTGGCTATCTTATCATATCCGTCGGGATAAGGAACTCCCAGTGTTTTCATGGCCCTGATCTTTGCTGCTGTTGTCGAAGTGTCCAGTTTATCATCAAGCAGCCACGTATACTGCGGCATTATTGAACCCGGTGACATAGATCGCGGATCATACATGTGATTGTAATGCCAGCTGTCAGGATATTTTCCACCTTCCCTTGCCAGGTCAGGCCCTGTCCGTTTGCTTCCCCACTGAAAAGGGTGATCATATACAAACTCGCCTGCCTTTGAATATTCACCATATCTCGCTACCTCATCACGAAAAGGGCGTATCATTTGAGAGTGACAGGTATAACAACCCTCACGCACATAAATATCGCGGCCCTGCAACTCCAACGGCGTATAAGGTTTTACACTTGAAATAGTGGGAATATTTGATTTCACTAAGAAAGTAGGGACGAGTTCGATAACTCCACCAATACCGACAACGATTAAACTCAGCACGAGCATGGTAGCAGGTTTTCTTTCTAGTAACCTGTGCCAGTATTCACGTTTTGGTTTTGCTTCCTTCATTAAAGGGGCTGCCTTCGCTTCTTCATTGGCAGTGAATTTGCCTTGTCTTATTGTTTTGTAGAGGTTATAAGCCATCAACACCGCACCAGCCAAATACAAAGTGCCCCCGACACTGCGAGTGATATACATGGGAATGATGTTGGTAACAGTTTCAAGAAATTGAAACTTCAATTGGCCCTCCGGTGTAAACGATTTCCACATCACGCTTTGGGTAAAACCAGCCCAGTATAATGGCACTGCGTATAATATAATTCCAATTGTGCCGAGCCAGAAATGGTTTGCAGCGAGTTTTTTTGAATACAAATTTGTTCCCCACATTTTGGGAACGAGGTAATACAACATCGCAAATGCCATAAAGCCATTCCATCCTAATCCTCCAATATGAACGTGTGCGATCGTCCAGTCGGTAAAATGGGAAATTGCGTTAACACTTTTTAAGCTCAGCAAGGGGCCTTCGAATGTTGCCATACCATAACAGGTAATTGCAACAACCATAAATTTTAAAACAGGATCTTCTCTCACCTTGTCCCAGGCGCCGCGAAGAGTGAATAAACCATTCAACATTCCTCCCCAACTCGGTGCGATCAGCATGATAGAAAAAACTGTCCCGAGTGATTGTGCCCAATCGGGAAGGGATGTGTACAGAAGGTGGTGTGGTCCGGCCCAGATATAAATAAATATCAACGCCCAAAAATGAATGATCGAAAGACGATAAGAATAAACGGGCCTGTTAGCAGCTTTCGGCAGGAAGTAATACATCAAACCAAGAATGGGAGTAGTAAGAAAGAAGGCAACTGCATTGTGACCATACCACCACTGCACCAGTGCGTCCTGCACACCTGCATACCAACTGTAACTCTTTAAAAAAGAAACCGGGATTTCAAAGGAGTTAACAATGTGCAACATGGCCACCGTAACCCAGGTGGCGATATAAAACCAGATAGCAACGTATAAATGTTTTTCTCTTCTTTTGAGAATGGTGCCAAATAAATTGATCCCAAACACAACCCACACAATAGTGATCGCAATATCAACGGGCCATTCCAGCTCCGCATATTCTTTACCTGTGGTATAACCCAATAAAAGTGTGATAGCGGCAGAGGCAATGATCGCTTGCCAGCCCCAGAAATGGATCCAGCTTAATTTATCACTGAACATTCTTGTCTTACACAAACGTTGCAGGGAATAATAAACTCCTGTGAAAATGCAATTGCCGACAAAAGCAAAAATGATTGCATTTGTATGCAAGGGCCTTAAGCGACCAAATGTAGTGGGAGCAAAATTTAAGCTGGCAGCCGGCGCATAAAATTGAATGGCCACCCATAAGCCCGCCAGCATACCCACAATTGCAAATACCACTGTGGCATAGCCAAATGCTCTTACTATCCTGTTGTCGTAATAAAACGTTTCTACTTGCATAAAATTGGTTGTTTAAGATCAGGACGTTTTTGTGGGAGACGAGGCTTTATCTTCAAAAAGTATCCTTGACGCCGGAGAATAGTCGTCTTCAAACTGCCCGGAGCTTACTCCCCAGAAAAATGCACCAAGAAATAGCGCAGCAACGGAAGAGCTGGCGATCAAAAGCAGGATAATGACACTCATAGTTTTTGTTTTGAGCGGCACAAAAATATTTGTCATGAATTCGCAACAGTATAACGACTATCATTGAAAGACATGACTTTTGTCAGGTATAGAGGATCCTGTTTGAGAGAGAATTCTTCATTTTAGTTTCAGCCACCTTGCAAGCAGATCGCTGCTGCCAAATGTGATGAGTAAAATGCTTAAAGAACTGGACGGCATTAATATGGCTGCTATCAGGGGTGAGAGTGTGCCCTGGACTGCAAAGTACAACCCAATCACGTTATATATGATCGAAAGAATAAAACTCGCCGTGATGATATTTTTGTTGGCCTTGCACAAAAAGATGAATCGGTCAAGATTTGAAAGTTCGTTTGCGTCGATAATAGCATCACTGGCCGGCGTGAAATTATTTGTTTGTTCAGTAACAGCAATACCAACATCACTTTGTTTTAAAGCTCCGGCATCATTAAGACCATCACCGATCATCACCACCAGCCGGCCCTTTTTTTGCAATGACCGTATATACTCCATCTTATCTTCCGGCTTTTGATGAAACAAAAGCATAACATCTTGCCCTGCTAATTTTGCCAGGTTATCCTTTTCACTGTCATTATCCCCTGAAATAACGGAGAGCTTGTACTTACCGCTTAATTTTTTGATCAGGGCAGGGACAGATTGCCGGTAGTGATTACTAAAACGATAATATCCGTAGACATTATTTTCAAGGCTGACATATATAACAGTTCCACGCTGGTTCTTGGTTGAACCGGTAACATATTCACACGAACCGATTTTTATGAATGTATTTTGTACCAGGCCTTCAATACCCTTGCCGGTTGTTTCCTTAAAACCTTCGGGCACTATTTGGCGATCACATCCTAGATGTCTTGCTAAAGACCTGCTGAGCGGATGAGAAGAACTGGCCGCCAGTGAAGCAATTTGTTTTTGCTGCCTTTTTGTTAATGGTTTTCCTTCATAAACTATATCCCGTTCGTGCGTGGACGTAAGCGTTCCGGTTTTATCAAAAACGATTTGGTCGGCGGTGGCTATATTCTCAATGACCTGTGCATTGCGTAAATAAAAATGATTCCGGCCCATAATGCTCAAAATATTGCCATTTGTAAAACTATTGGAAAGCATTAGTGCACAGGGGCAGGCTATGATGAGCATAGCGGTTACAGCGGGCCAAATTTTTGAGGGATTATTGATCCACCAGTAAACGGCTGTGATTATCACTAACGAAAAAAGAATGTATGTGAAAGAGCGCGCCAGTGCATGAACAAAAGACCGCTCCTTTTTATTCCCGTCTTGATTGAACTCATCCCGGCCCCAAAGTCTGGTAAGATAACTCTGGGCCACTTCACGTACCACGAGCAATTCGATATTTACGCCGGTCTGCTTTCCGCCGGCGTATAGTAATTCACCTACGTTCCTCGCTGCCGGTAAAGATTCACCTGTTACGAAACTATAGTCAATAAAAGCCTTTCCCTTCGTAAGGATCCCATCAGCTGGAATCAGTTCTTCATTATGAATTAATAACGTGTCGCCCGGTTTTATATCCGGAAGCATTGTTGGAATTTCTTTCTCATCTTTCAGCACGGTAACCGCAATGGGAAAATAAGAAGTATAGTCTCTTTCAAAAGATAGCTGTCGATAAGTCTTATCCTGAAGAGCCCGACCGACCAGCATAAAAAATATAATGCCCGACATTGAATCCAAATAGCCGCCACCACTTCCCGATATTATTTCATAGGCGCTGCGGAGAAAAGTAATGATGATCGCCAAGGCGATCGGGGCATCGATATTCAAAAATTTATGTTTTAAACTCTTCCACGCAGATTGATAAAAAGGTCGCGCAGCATAAAGAAGAACTGGTAGCGCAAATACAAAATTGGCCCAGCGAAAAATTGCTCTGAGGCCGGTTTCACTCGCGTCTATCCCAAGATATTCCGGAAAACTCATGAGCATGATATTACCAAAACAAAATCCCGCGACACCGATCTTGTAGATCATGCTCCTGTTAACTGGTGGCTTTTTACCCTTCAGATCATTCAGCGTGATGTGAGGTTCATAGCCGATGCTGGCAAGGAGCTCCGCCGATTTCCTCAAGGAGGTTTTCTTATTCAAAAAAACAATTTCAACTTCTTTACGTGCAAAGCTGACTTTACTTGAAATGATTCCCGCATCGAGTTTGTAGAGATTTTCAAGCAGATAAAGACACGAACTGCAGTGAATTTGGGGAAGGTAAAATATTACCCGGGTTTGTTCTTCATTTTCAAAGGATATCAGCTCTTGCTGTATCTTCTTATTTTCTAAGAACGCAAACTTATCTTTTCGAACCGAAATTCGCAAGTTAACACCTGGATTTTCGTTCAAATTATAATAGGTGCACAGACCATTTTGGTTAATTATCTGGTAAACCATCTTACAGCCTTCACAGCAGAATATCTTTTCATCAAAACGGATATTATCCGTCAGACAATCCTCACCGCAGTGATAACATTGTGTCTTTGTAACTGAAGTAGCAGAAATCATGAAGTTGCTGGGTTGAGTAATTTCAAAGGCATGACTTGCCTTTGCTCCGGGTTCGAAGATCTTCGTTATTAGTGATCAGCATCCCTGTTAAGATCATAATCATTTTCTCCTCCATCGCCTTTTTTACCAGTGGTAGAAATTTCTTGTCCATGCTGATTTTGAAGTCCCAGGGTCCAGCCATCCGTCATAGTTGTCTCGAGCCAAAGATTTCCCGACCGTCTAAAAACTTGTACTGCAAGGGAAAACTGGTCCTTGAAAATTTTTTCCAGGTCTTTAACGGTCATAGTCGAGTTTATTTCGATGTCGCCGTCAGAGATTGGGGCCTGATCTTCTGCAATCCGTTTATTATGTGGCACGATTTGTTGAAATGTAAATGCAGGTTGCACATTCCGGTTTTGAAAGAATTCTATCTTTAAGAACGGGAACGCATTATTAAAATCTTTTTGCACATCGCTTATCAGGCGATTTGGGGTAATTCGCAATTTCATCAGAAAAGTTTTACAAAACATGACCTCAATTTTTTACTCATGATTCTTTTTATAAACTCATTCAAAACTATGATTATCGCATTCCCCGGAAAATGACCATGGTAAGCTGGAGCATTGATATTCATCAGGATTCCCTTGTTACACGATGAACAAGACAATACTGAGCACAATGATGGTAATATTAATTATAAGGGAACTAAGCATCACAGGAATAGTAACCTTTGGTGGTTGTGCCGCCAGGTTAAGCGCTAGCACGGGCATGTTGGCGCACAATACCACTATCCACAACACGAAATTGTTGCTGGCCAAAAATAAAATTGAAAGTAATGTTAAGGGCAGTATCGTTCCAATATGTCCCATGATTCCAAGCCCTAGCCAAAGCAAACGGTTCTTTTCCTGTTGATCGCACCAGCTGATAAATTTTCTTAAACTATTTACCCTCGCTGCTTTTGGAGCGTAAGCCGGCGACCTAAGTATTTTTTCAAATGAAGCTGAAGAAATTGTTTGTTGCATATACTATTGATTTTGATATGCAAAACTGGCGATGATGTGAACGATAAAATATGATCTTCATCAGCCCCGACAGTTATTCTGGTCATCTTTTTGGTGATCGAAACATCAATCAACATTTTCCCTTTAAGAATTAACTTCCATAAAAAAACTGCTCCCTGATGGTCTTATTATTTTTCCACTCTTGCACGGAAACCTGGGTATAACTTCGAACACCCCCAATCTTTGTGAGTATAGTCATAGTGCCATTAGGTCATGGTAATGTTCCCCTACTGTTAATTATTAAGAGCTGTGCGCTTAGTTTAATTATTGGCGAGTTGTGCGCGGATCTTGCTGAGAAATTCCTTAGTGATGCCCAGGTAAGAGGCGATCATGTATTGCGGAACACGTTGTTCAATTTTGGGATATTGCGTGCGAAACTGAACATACCGTTCGACCGCCGGCAGACTTAAATTATTAATTATCCTTTTTTGTGCTGCAACAAATGCATTTTGAATAATGATACGGAAAAACCGCTCGAGTTTCGGAATCTCGATATACAGCTGCTGCAGATCGGTGGAACTGATTTGGATCAATTCAGAATCTTCGAGACATTGTACATTCAGATCCGCCGCCGTTTGGCTAATAAAACTACCCAGGTCCGCCGTCCACCAATCCTCGATTGCTAACATTACGATATGTTCATGGCCCTGTTTGTCCAGATAGAATGTTTTCAAACAACCCGACAATACAAAGCTTTCATACCTGCATATGTCGCCTTCCTGGACCACAAACTGGCCTTTTAGATATTTTCTGAATTTGACTTTTGATAAAAAAATGGATTGCTCCTCAGGCGTCAATTGAATGTATCGACTAATATGATCGAGAAATAGCTGAAGATCCATGGCTTGATGTATTCACACAAAGTTATCTATTTCAATTGCTTCGTTCGTCGTCTTAATTGCTCTGCCTGCTCGTTCTTCCAATCGGCAGCTGCGCGTTCAACGGGTTTGATCTTATTAATTAAATTCTTGATTCCTTAATTTGAATTGAAATATTACCTTGCGGAGCGAACAAACCAAAGCAACCAACCTGTGCCACAAAATGATTTTCAAAAATCCGACAAGGAAGAGTTCTTAGATAACTATTTTCTCTTTCGTTTGCAAAAATTAATCAGCAAGATCAATGCTGCTCCCCTCGGTGGGAGGAAAGATCACGTTGAAAATATTTTTGACTCCTTGATGGACATTGCAGACGAATACCAGGCTGTCATGATTGAAAACGAAGAAGAACAGTATTGGGAATCCATAGAAATGTGGGACGATGAACTTAAACAAAGAAATGCCATCCGATGGGTGAATGATAGCATGCAGGAACAATAAATAACCTTACTTCTTCTTTAAAAGATCTTCCCGACAAAAAAATTGATCACTTCAATACCAATCAGGATAATTACGATCCACTCAAGTAACAAACTCGTGCGGTATTGAAGAATGTCTTTAAATAGTTCAAGGTTGTCTTTTACTATTTGAAGTCCTTCAGACACGTCGCGAAACCGATCCTGGAGGTCAAAACTCTTCTTTAAATCATTGTGAAGCCTGTCCAGTTGTTCGTTTTCCCAGGTTTCAGGCGGAGAGTCAAAGATGTAAAGGTTTTCAACTATTCGGTTTTTGAGCAATAAGGTTTTGCCAATAAATTTTTTAAGCTCTCGGCCCGAAATAATGAGTCGACCTCTCTTTGCCAGCAATTGAGTATAAGAATTAGTTTCTTCAAGCAACTTTTCCGTCTGGTCAGAATAGTAGTCAAGCGTCACAGATTGCGATACATTCAGCATAACCATGCGTAACACTTCGGGGCTCCCGGTCTTAATCTCAATTTTGTTGTGACTGATTTTATTTTCAGTCGCATCGGTTTCTACAATGAGTTCGTCATTGAAATCCGAAGTAAAAAAATTCCGGCAATATGGTTTCAGAATGTCGAGGAAAGACGAAACTTCATCCGGTTTATAATTGAAAAAACTGATAACGCCGTACCTGAATATGTATAAATACCGACCCGCACTCATTTCATAAAATAATTCACTGGCATCCTTGTAAAGAAGATCGCCATTGATCGCCTGCCTGACATTTTTTATATCAATAAAATCGGCGGCCTGGTATGAAACAACCTTGCGTATACTCATAAAAATACCGAAGTCAATAAAAGGGCTCCATGCCGGCAATGTCAGATTTCATTCCCTGCTTTTGTTTTGGCCTTTGATAATTTCGTTATAGGCGGAAGATAAAGCCTCCATTACCAACTCTCGCGCAACGCCATTGAGATCAAAAGTTGTGGCACCCTTTTCTCCCCATTTATTTGGAACCGGGTAAATGTTTTTTTTATCGACGTCGCAAAAAAATTTTTGTTCAGCAGGAGCTAGAAAAACATTAGCGGTATTATCTGTTCCCAGGTACGTCGAAAACATTCGCTTACCGATAATTTTAAAGCCTATTCGTTCGAAATGGGAAACCTCTTCAGTATTTGGAAACGAAAGCGCCATTCCCCGAAATGTTTTCAAGTCAATCATGCCGCTTGTGATTTGAATCCCAATGATAAATCTAGAACAAATTAAGTAAGCAAGTGTCAAAATCAACAGAGGAGTGTTTATCCAGCAGATGCTGGCCTGATTCAGGAAGTTGTTTGAGGTTAAGATGTTCTACGAAATTTTCTGTTATTTTGATGGGATAACAGTTTCATGAATACCCATATCGCTCATCTTACATCATTGTTTGAGAATGCCACCGAGGGGATCGTACTCACCGGCGGTAAAGGAAATATCGTCCTGGTAAACCCAGCCGCTCAAAAAATGTTTCAATATACGGCAGAAGAGCTCATAGGGAAGCCGATCGAAATATTGATCCCAGATCAACTGAAGGCCAAGCACGAGCATCACCGGGAAGATTTTTACAGGAGCCCTTCTAACAGAGCCATGGGATATGGACGGGATCTTTATGGAAGAAGAAAGGATGGAACAAACGTAGCCCTGGAGGTAAGCCTTAGCCACTATCAAAGAGACGAGGGGCTTTTTGTAATCGCTTTCGTTGTTGACATTACTATCCGAAAGGAAGCGGAGCAAAATATGATCCGCCAGCAAAAGGAATTAGAGCGAATAACGAATGAGATTAAAACCCTGAATGCAGAATTGGAAGCCAAAGTCGAAGAAAGAACATTGATCCTGCGCGAGGCGTTACAAAGGCTGGAGGAGTCACAAAAAGAATTGAGCGAGATGCTTCAAAAAGAGAAGGAATTAAGTGAAATCAAGAGCCGCTTTGTTTCAATGGCTTCACATGAATTCCGCACTCCTTTAAGCACGGTATTATCCTCGGCCTCCCTTTTGTCAAAATACACTTCTGCTGAAGACCAGGATAAACGTACACGTCATATTGAGAAGATCAAGGGAGCTGTTAAGCACTTGAATGATATCCTGGAGGATTTCCTTTCTCTTGGAAAACTGGACGAAGGCAAAGTAGAGAGCCATTCTTCAGAATTTAACCTGGAAGCCTTCCTTTACGATTTAGTTGACGAAGCAAAAGGTCTTTTGAAAAAAGACCAGCATATTCATTTTATGTACCAGGGTGCTCCGGAAGTTTTGTCCGACAAAAAGCTGCTAAAAAATATATTGGTTAATTTAATTACAAATGCCATTAAGTTTTCGCCGGAGGATGGAATTATAAACATGCGGGCCGATGTGGACGATGGTCATGGCATAATAGTGGTAAGTGACAACGGTATTGGAATACCGAAGGCAGACCTTGAACAGATTTTTTCCAGCTTTTACCGGGCGGCAAATGCAACCAATATACAAGGCACGGGTCTTGGCCTTCACATCGTGAAGCGTTTCACTGAATTGATGGGCGGCTCGGTAAATATCGATAGTGAACTTGACAGGGGGACTACCGTAACAATCAACATTCCTGTAAAATAAAATTACTCATCATGAGATCCATCTTAGTCATTGACGACAATAAAGACATCAGAGAAAATACCGCCGAGATACTTGAACTGGCGGGCTATAAAACATTTACGAGCGAAAATGGCAAAAAGGGCGTAGAGACAGCGGTAAAAGAAAAACCCGATGTGATTGTTTGTGATATTATGATGCCGGAGTTGGATGGCTACGGCGTACTCCATCTGCTTCGAAAAAACCCCGAAACGCAAAACATACCTTTTATATTCCTTACCGCCAAAACAGAAAGAAGTGATTTCCGGAAGGGAATGGAAATGGGCGCAGACGACTATGTAACTAAACCATTTGAAGGAATTGAGTTGCTGAATGCAATCGAAATGCGCCTGAAAAAGGCTGACGTACTAAAACAAAAGTATGTATTATCGGAGCAAGGCATAAACCAGTTTTTGAAAGATGCGAAAGATGCCGGTATGATCAACCAGTTATCACAGCAATACAATATTGAAAGGTATTTTAAAAAACGAACTCTCTATGAGGAAGGTAAAAGGCCGCGATTCTTATACTACCTCGTACAAGGCAAGGTCAAGGCCTTTAAGGCACATGAAGATGGCAAGGATTATATCACGGATATTTTCAGTGAAGGCGATTTCATGGGATACCCCGCATTGATCGAAGACAAAAATTATGACGACACTGCTGTTATACTCGAAGACGCAGAGATCATGCAGATCCCCAAAGAGGATTTTCTACAAATGATCTATGGAGATATGAGTGTAGCTGCAAAGTTCATCCACATTATTACTCAAAATGTCAAAGAAAAGGAAGACCGGTTACTTAGTCTCGCCTACAGCTCATTACGTAAAAGGATAGCAAAGGCCCTGGTTGAATTAAATAGAAAATATAACGAGCCAGGAGGTAATAAGCCAATTGAAATATCGCGCGAGGACATTGCTCACTATGTCGGGACAGCAACAGAATCTCTGATACGTACATTAAGCGATTTTAAGGCAGAAAAATTGATTGAAATAACGGAGGGTAAAATCAGGGTCACGGATGCCGAGAAATTAGCTAATTTGCTCTACTAGCATTAAAAGGTTGTATCGTTCACCTGTATTCATTGCTCAGCATACATCTCGATACAATTTTGCATTAACGCTGCAGTCTGAGGACGATGAGCACCAGGCCATAATAATTGCTATTAAATTCCTGTGTATTACCTCTTGAATTTTGCCCTGCAAACCTTCCCGGAGCGCTCTGCTGTAATCATCGACACTTTAACCCTTCTTTGCCTCCTGATCAATATCATATTTGGTACTGACCAAAGTCGTCATTTTCTACGCTTTCAAAACATAATTTCACAAGTCAACTCAAATCAATCCAATCATAAAAACAAGCATTATGAGCAAGCAAGTATTAACAAAAACATCTGAAAGGTTCCCCACCTTCGTCGATGATTTCTTCAAACCGTGGAATGAATGGTTTGACAATGAAAATAATTTTTTGAGCCGCCAGGTTCGTATGCCCTCTGTAAACATTACCGAAAACAAGGACCAATACAATGTCTCGCTAGCTGTGCCCGGCATGAAAAAAGACGATTTCAAAATTGATGTAGAAGGAAACATTCTGACCATTAGCTGCGAAAAGGACGAAACAAAAGAAGAAAACGAAAAAAGGTATACCCGCAAAGAGTATAGCTATTCTTCCTTTAGCCGCAGCTTTACTCTGCCGGACGAAGTAAACCGGGAAAAGATCGACGCCAGGTATGAAGAAGGGCTGCTGAAAATTTCCCTACCGCGGAAGGAAGAAGTCAAGAAGTTCGCAGCAAAACACATTGCAGTGCAATAAGGCACCTACCAGTTGCCTTAACGCCCCGCTCATAAATAGCGGGGCAATTTTTTAGATAACCAGGTTTGAACTCAATAACAGGAGTTTGTTATGAAAAAAATATTTCTCATAATATTCGCGATCGAACTCAGCATCGATGCCTTTGCATTAAACCCACCCGTCAGCAACTGGGTTAATACCAGGAATCATGATTATGTTGCATGCCATGCAGGGATACACTTTCAGCAGCCGGACACAGTTGTACCTGTCAAGGTACGATTAGAAAAAACTAACTTTAATGATTTAATGATATTATTTATTCCAGATACTGCGAAACAACTGCAGGACCTTGGAGCAGTATTCCAGAGGGGGTATGGCGAGCTGATGAAGTACGCACATGAAAATCAGCTTAAGACAGGCAAATTTTTAGCGTGGTATTACTCAGTTCAACCACCATGGATAATGGATATAGGGGTGGAGACAGACAAGTTACCATCAGAATTAAAAGGTCGGGTTAAATCAAGGATCGAAAAAGGAGGAGAAGTCTTGATCGCACATATGCAGGGTCCTTACACCCAACTGGGCGAGGCCTATAACCAAATTGAAAGCTGGCTAAAACAGAATAATCGAATGGCAAGGGGCAATCCCTTTGAAATTTACCTAAACGATCCCTCTACCGTAAAAGATCCTTCAGAAATTAAAACAGACATCTACCAACCCCTTCAATAAATAAAACACTGCATCCCAACCACAACCAAAGGATGACCTATTCCATTTCTTGCTGACCATAATCAGAACGAGGAGTGATGACCATCATAGATGCTGAGGTATGAGGAAATTAAATTTGGGGACATTAAACTCTAATTCAATATTATATTATAAAAAACATTTTTCATGAAAACGATCGTTGTTCCAATCGACTTCTCTCCTAATTCATTAAATGCAGCCAACTATGCTGTTGAGATGGCCTGTTTCATGAAGGCGGATTTATCCTTAGTTCATATTTGCCTTTTGCCGATGACGTACGGCGAGATGCCGTACTCTCTTGAGAACACGGACTCATTAGTGACCGATGCCGAGGAAAAAATCCTCCGTATAAAAAATGACCTGTCGGTGAAGTGCGGGGGCAAAGTGAATATTATTACAGAGATAAAAATGGCGTTTACGGTAATCGGCGAACTTGCCAATTATTGTATTTCGCAAAAGCCGTATGCTGTGGTAATGGGAACCCAGGGGGCCACTGCCCTGGAACGGACACTCTTTGGAAGCAATACGATCATGGCGATCAAACATTTAGCATGCCCTGTGATCGTAGTACCGCCTAAAGCAAAATTCCATACCATCAAGAAAATTGGCCTGGCCTGTGATTTGAAAAAAGTTGATGAGAACATTCCATTTTCGCAATTAAGATCGCTGATAACGCAATTTAAGGC
>Ga0207689_10003015_pt1 | contig 15525 bp, 14 predicted proteins | sample KBSMisM52_FD_184312 | JGI IMG/M metagenome (GOLD analysis project Ga0207689, IMG submission 184312) | Miscanthus rhizosphere microbial communities from Kellogg Biological Station, Michigan, USA - KBS Miscanthus M5-2 (SPAdes) (version 2) | ecosystem: Host-associated > Plants > Roots >... | reverse complement strand
CGCTTGCCTGCATGGCGCCATGCCCCGCTGTCCTGCGGCATGGCGCGCGCTCGGCGTCGCGCTCTGCGCGGCGTCGCTGCTCGCGACCCACGATCCGGTCGAAGCGCGCAAGGCCGCCCCCGCTCCGGGGTCCGATGCGCTGCCCGCCGCCGTCTCGGCGATCCTGCGCAACTCGGGCCTGCCGGCGACGAGCTTCGCGCTCGACGTCCGTCCGGTCGACGGCGCGGCGCCGCTCGTCGCGTGGCACGCCGAGCGGCCGTTCCTGCTCGCGTCGACGACCAAGGTCGTGACATCGCTCGCAGCGCTCGACCTGCTCGGCCCGACGCACCGCTGGAAGACGAACGCGTATGCGACCGGGCCGCTGCGCGGCGGGCGCATCGCCGGCGATCTCGTCATCGTCGGCGGCGAGGTGGGTCTGACGGCGAACGAGCTGCGGCGCTGGTTCGCGCAGATGCACGACGAGGGCGTTCTCGCAATCGCCGGCAACATCGTCCTCGACGACGTCGCGCTCCTTCACGAGCTCGACCCGAAGCAGGCGGCGACGACCGCGGCCGAGCGATCGCCCGACTCTTCCGTCGACCCGCGCACCTACAACGTCGGCAAGCTGCTCGTCACGGTGCGCCCCACGGCCGGCGAGCGCGCAATGGTGACGATCCGGCCGAGCCCGGCCAACGTACGCATCGTCAACGACGTTTTCATGGACGGCGACGGCTGCGCGGCGTGGGCGCGCTGGAAGAGCGCCGACGAGATCGGCTCGGGGCCGCCGCTGCAGCTCTGGGTGCGCGGCCGCTGGCGCGCCGACTGTGGCGCCGACGAGATCGCGTACGTCGCGCCGCCCGCGGGCGCGCGTCTCGACCCCGAGCTCGGCGCCGCGCGGCCGCAGCCGATCGCGGCGCCTCGTCTCGTCGCCGACCTGTGGGCCGAGGGCGGCGGCGCGCTCGGCGGCCGCGTCGTCGTTCGCGACAGCGCGGCGCGACGGCCGCGCAGCGCGCCGTGGTCGAGCGAGCTGCTGACGCCGGTCGGTGAAGTCCTGCGCGAGATGAACAAGACGAGCAACAACGAGGCGGCGCGAAGCGTCCTCCTCTCGCTCGCTTCGCCGGACGGCGACGGCGGCGGCTTGCGGGTCGGCGCGCTGAAGGCGGCGCAGCAGCGCATGCGCGAGTGGCTCCGCACGCAGGGCCTGCGCGACGGCGACGTCACCGTCGTCGTCGGCTCGGGGCAGTCGCGCGCCGAGCGCGGGAAGCCCCGGGCAATCGTCGAGCTGCTGAGAAACTCCTGGCGGAGCGCCGAGTCGCAGACGCTCGTGGCGTCGCTGCCGATCGCCGGCGTCGACGGCACGCTCGTCCACCGCATGACCAACGGCGCCGCGACCGGGCAGGCATACCTGAAGACCGGGACGCTCTCCGACACGCGCGCGCTCGCCGGCTACGTGCGCGCGAAGAGCGGCCGCGTCTACGCGGTCTCGCTGATCGTCACCGACCCCGACGCGGCGAAGGGAACTCCGGCGCTCGACTCGCTCGTCGAGTGGGTCGCGCGCAGCGGCTGACCCACATCGTCATTCACGCGGCGCCGCGTGCTCAGTCCGGAAACGCGGGCGCGAACGGCTCCGGCTCGACGTGCAACGCGTTCACGAGATACGACACCGCGTGGTAGAGACCCGCGAGCATGACCAGCTCGACGAGCTGGGCCGCCGAGAAGCGCCCCGCCGCCTCCGCCCAGAGCGCATCGTCGACGGCGTTCGTCTCGTGCAACCGATCGGCGAGCCGCAGCACGACGCGATCGTCGCCGTCCCAGCAGTCGTCGTCGGGCGTGCCGTGCACGGTCGCGCGCTGCTGGCGCTCGTCGATGCCGGCCTTCGTCGCGAACGTCGCGACGTGGACGCCCCACTCGTAGGAAGCGCCGCAGCGCGCGCACGTGCGCAGGATCATGAGCTCGCGCGCCCGCAATGAAATGCTGCCCCGGTCGAGCAGGCCGCCGGCCATCATCCGCTGCAGCACGCGCGGGTTGTGCGCGACGGTGCGAAAGAGCAGCAGCGGCGGGGCGCCGCGCATGACGACGTCGAACGCCGACTGCACCTCGGCGGGATACGGCGGCTCGACGGGCGCGATGCGCGGCACGGCCATCTCGGCGTCTACTCGACGAACAACGTCGCCGGATGCTCGACGAGCTCGCGCACGCGCTGGATGAACGCCGCTGCGTCGGCGCCGTCGACGACGCGGTGGTCGAACGACGACGAGAGGTTCATCAGCAGCCGCGCGACGACGGCGCCGTCGCGGATCACCGGCCGCTCGGCGACGCGGTTGACGCCGACGATCGCGACCTCGGGATGGTTGATGACCGGCGTCGTCACGATGCCGCCGAGCTTGCCGAGGCTCGTGATCGTGATCGTCGAGCCGCTCAGCTCGTCGCGCACCGCCTTGCCGCTGCGCGCCGATTCGGCGAGGCGCGCGATCTCGGCAGCGCTCGACCAGAGGTCGTGCGCCTGCGCATCGCGCAGCACCGGGACGACGAGTCCGGCCGGCGTCTGCGTCGCGATGCCGGCGTGGACCGCGACGTGGCGCGTCACGACGCCGGCCTCGTCGTCGAAGCGTGCGTTGACCATCGGAAACTCGCGCACCGCAAGGACGACGGCGCGGACGAGGAACGGCAGCAGCGTCAGCTTTCCGCGCGACGCGCCCCATTTCGCGTTCAGGTGCGCGCGCAGCGCCTCGAGCTCGGTGACGTCGAACTCCTCGACGTACGTGAAGTGCGGGATGCGGCGCTTCGACTCCTGCATCTTCTGCGCGATGCGGCGGCGCAGCCCGACGATGCGGATCGCCTCGGTCGCGTCGCTGCCCGCGGTCGCGACCGGTGCGCGCGCACGCGCCGCGGGTTTCGCGCCGCCGCGCGCGGCGACTGTCTCGACATCGCTGCGCGTGATGCGTCCGGCGGTGCCGGTCGCGGCGACCCCCGCGAGGTCGACGCCGAGCTCCCATGCGAGCGCGCGCACCGCGGGCGATGCGAGCGGACGAGACGATGCGCCGCTGCGAGCCGGCGACGGTGTCGGCGGTGGTGGTGGCGGCGGCGCCGCCGTGGTCGCGGCCGTGCCTTCGCGCTTGTTTGCCGAGGCCGCGATCGCTTCAGGAGCGTCGGCAACGGCCGGTGCGGGCGCCGCGGTGGTGGTCGCGGTGCCGTCGTCGATCTCGATCCGGATCAGGTCGGATCCGACCGCGAGCATCTGCCCGACCTCGCCGCCGAGCGCGAGCACCTTGCCCGCGACCGGTGACGGGATCTCGACCGATGCCTTGTCGGTCATCACGTCGGCGAGGCCCTGGTCCTCGGCGATCGATTCGCCGGGCTGGACGTGCCAGGCAACGAGTTCGACCTCGGCAATGCCTTCGCCGAGGTCGGGAACGCGAATGACGTGGACCGCCACGGCTACGGTTCCATCGTGCGCTTCAGCGCCGCAGCGACGCGCTCGGGGCCGGGGAAGTACGCCCACTCGAGCGCGTGCGGGTACGGCGTGTCCCAGCCGGTGACGCGCTCGACCGGCGCTTCGAGCTGGTAGAAGCAGTGCTCCTGCACGAGCGAGACGAGCTCGGCGCCGAAGCCGCTCGTTCGCGTCGCTTCGTGGACGACGACGCAGCGGCCGGTCTTCTTCACCGAGCGAACGACGGTCTCGAGGTCGAGCGGCCAGAGCGTGCGCAGGTCGACGATCTCGGCGTCGATCCCCGTCTCGTTGACCGCCGCTTCGCTGACGAAGACCATCGTTCCGTACGTCAGCACGGTGACGTCGTTGCCGGGACGAAAGACGACCGCGGAGTCGAGCGGTACGGTGTAGTGGCCTTCGGGCACTTCGCCCATCGGGTGCGCCGCCCACGGCACGACGGGCTTGCCGTGGTGGCCGTCGAACGGGCCGTTGTAGAGGCGCTTGGGCTCGAGGAAGATGACCGGGTCGTCGTTCTCGATCGACGCGATGAGCAGCCCCTTGGCGTCGTACGGGTTGCTCGGCATCACGGTGCGGATGCCGCAGACGTGCGTGAACAGCGCCTCCGGGCTCTGGCTGTGCGTCTGGCCGCCGTAGATGCCGCCGCCGCACGGCATGCGGATCGTGATCGGCGAGGTGAAGTCGCCTGCCGAGCGGTAGCGCATGCGCGCCGCCTCGGAGACGATCTGGTCGGACGCCGGATAGAAGTAGTCGGCGAACTGCACCTCGACGACGGGGCGCAGGCCATACGCCGCCATGCCGATCGCCGAGCCGACGATGCCGCCTTCGGAGATCGGCGCATCGAAGACGCGCGTCTTGCCGTACTTCGCCTGCAGCCCGTCGGTGACGCGAAAGACGCCGCCGAAGTAGCCGACGTCCTGGCCGTAGATGACGACGTTGTCGTCGCGGCCGAGCATGACGTCCATCGCCGAGCGCAGCGCCTGGATCATCGTCATGCTCGCCATCGCCGCCTCAGCTCTCCGCTCTCGCCTGGCGCAGCTGGTCGTGCAGGTGCGCGGGCATGTCCTTGTAGACGTCCTCGAACATCGACTCGAGCGGCGGCGTGTGGCCGTCGAGGAGCGAGCCGTACTTGGTCGCTTCCTTGAGCGCGGCCGCGACCTCGGCATCGAGCTCCTTCGCGGTCGTCTCGTGCTCGGCCTCGGACCATGCGCCGAGACCGATCAGGTGCTGCTTCAGCCGCGCGATCGGGTCGCCGAGCGGGAAATGCTTCGCCTCGTCGCCGGGCCGGTAGCGCGATGGGTCGTCGGAGGTCGAGTGCGCGCCGGCGCGGTACGTGACCCATTCGATCAGCGTCGGGCCGAGGTTCGAGCGCGCGCGCTCGGCCGCCCACGCCGACGCCGCGTAGACGGCGAGGAAGTCGTTGCCGTCGACGCGCAGGCTCGCGATGCCGCAGCCGACGCCGCGCGCGGCGAACGTCGTCTCGTCGCCGGCGGCGATCGACTGGAAGGTCGAAATCGCCCACTGGTTGTTGACGACGTTGAGGATCACCGGCGCCTGGTAGACGTTGGCAAAGGTGAGCGCGGTGTGGAAATCCGACTCGGCGGTCGCGCCGTCGCCGATCCACGCCGACGCGATCCGGGTGTCGTTCTTGATCGCGGAAGCCATCGCCCAGCCGACCGCCTGGATGTACTGCGTCGCGAGGTTGCCGGAGATCGTGAAGAAGCCGGCGCGCTTGTACGAGTACATCACCGGCAGCTGTCGGCCCTTGAGCGGATCGCGCTGGTTGCTGAGCAGCTGGCACATCAGCTCGACCATCGGGATGTCGTCGCGCGCGAGCAGCAGCCCCTGCTGCCGGTAGGTCGGGAAGTTCATGTCGCCCGGCTCGAGCGCGAGCGCGTGCGCAGTGGCGACCGCCTCCTCGCCGAGGCACTGCATGTAGAACGAGATCTTCTTCTGCCGCTGCGCGATCAGCATGCGGGCGTCGAACGCGCGCGTCTTCAGCATCGCGCGCAGGCCCGCGCGGAGGCGCTCGACGCCGAGCGCCGGCGCCCACGGGCCGACGGCCCGACCGTCGTCGTCGAGGACGCGGATCAGCGTGTAGGCGAGCTCGCTCGTGTCGCGCGGCACGACGTTGACCGGCGGCCGCGGCACTGCGCCGGCCGGAGCGAGCGAGAGGTACGAGAAGTCCGTCTCGCGGCCCGGCCGACCGGTCGGCTCGGGGACGTGCAGACGCAGGGGGCCTCGGCTCACGTTGCAGGCGGTTGGAATGGCAGCCTGCGAGTGTGCCCGGCCGGCGCAGCGACGCAAGAGGAGGAACGCCGCATCCCTGTCGGCACCGCGATTGCTCGCGGCCGCACAATCGATCGCTTCCCCTTCGCAACTCGTCCCGCCATGCCTCTCATCCGCCTTCGCGCGTGGCGCCGCGGCGCGGCCGCTGCGGCGTTCGCCGCCGCCGTCGTGGCCCTCGGATCGGCACACGCCGCACCCGTCGCCGCCGTCCAGGACCTCGCCCGCGAGCAGCAGCAGCCGCTGCTCGACACGCTGCGCGATCTCGTCTCGATCGAGTCGGGCAGCAAGGACGTCGAAGGGCTCGAGAAGATCGCAGCGCTGATCGCCGAGCGGTTGCGCGCGCTCGGCGGCGCCGTCGAAGTCGTGCCGCCGAGCGACGTCTATCGCATGGAGGACACCCCCGCGAAGACCGGCGCGATGGTCAAGGCCGAATGGAAAGGCACCGGCACGAAGAAGATCCTGCTCATCGCGCACATGGACACGGTGTACCTGCGCGGCATGCTGAAGGACCAGCCGTTTCGCGTCGATGGTGACCGCGCCTACGGCCTCGGCATCGCCGACGACAAGCAGGGTGTCGCGTTGATCATCCACACGGTGACGATGCTGAACAAGCTCGGCTTCAAGGACTACGGCACGCTCACCGTGCTCGTCAACGGCGACGAGGAGATCAGCTCGCCCGGCTCGCGCAGCACGATCAGCCGCGTCGCCTCGACACAAGACGCGGTGTTCTCGTTCGAGGGCGGCGGCAGCGACGGCGGCGTGCGCCTCGCGACCAGCGGGATCGGCTCGGCCTACCTCACCGTCGAAGGCAAGGCGTCGCACGCCGGCGCGGCACCCGAGCGAGGCGTCAACGCGCTCTACGAGCTGGCGCACCAGCTCCTGCAGCTCAGAGACCTGTCGCAGAACGACAAGGGGTTGAAGCTGAACTGGACGGTCGCGCAGGCGGGCACCAACCGCAACGTCATCCCCGCACGCGCGACCGCGCAGGCCGACGCGCGCGCGCTGCGCGTCTCCGACTTCGAGGCGCTGCAGGCGAAGCTCCAGGAGCGCGTCCGCACCCAGCTCGTCGCCGACGCGAAGGTGCAGCTGAAGTTCGAGGTCCGGCGTCCCCCGCTCGAAGCGACCCCCGCTTCGCGCCAGCTCGCCGCGCGCGGCAAGGCGATCTACGACGAGCTCGGCATGCCGATGACGATCGCCGACGTCGCGACCGGCGGCGGCACCGATGCCGCATTCGCCGCCTTGCAGACCAAGGGCGCGGTCGTCGAAGGATTCGGCCTGGTCGGCTTCGGCGCGCACTCGAACGACGCCGAGTACGTGCGCCTCGATTCGATCGTGCCGCGGCTCTATCTCGCGACGCGGCTCGTGATCGACGTCGCGCAGGACAAGGTGAAGTAGGCGCGAACGTCCCACCACTGGAGCGGACTTTGCACTTCATCACACGTCGAGCCCCGGTCTTCCCGGACAATCGACGTCCGTCGGTCGCGGCAGCGGGATCGGTCAACCGCCGGTGACGCGCTGCCGTTGACTTGCAACTGCTCCTGATCTTCGTCATGCCGCGCTCGCTTCTCGTCTCCGCCGTCGTCGCTCTGGCCTCGGTCGCCGGTCCTGCCGTCGCCGCGCCGGCGTCGGCACCGCACGCCGCCGCGTGCGTCGCCGCGCTGAAGGCGCAGGAAGCGACGCTTGCCGAGGCGATGAAGTCCGGCAACGCGGTAGAGCCCGAGCTGCTCAAGGTCGTCCAGAGCGGGATCGCGATCATCGGCACGCAGTACTTCGCGGGCCTTCGCGAGGCCGAGGCGCGACAGATGCTGAAGGCCGCCGAGGACGACTTCAAGGAATTGCCTTCGAACGTCGCCGCCGAGCGCCAGGCCGAGTGCCTGCGCGAGGGCTACGCGCTCTACCAGGGCGCGTCGCCGCTCGAGCGCAGCCTGATCACGACCGCGGCGCAGCGGCGCATCAAGCGGATCACGGCCGCGGCCTGAGCTTCGCGCCGAAGCCGACCGCCTTCCACGCGAGCGCGCAGCCGGCGAGCGCGCAGACGATCACCGCGCCCGACGGCAGGTCGAACAGCGCCGAGAGCGCGAGGCCGAGCGCATAGCCGGCGGCGCCGATCGTGTACGCGACGACGAGCCTGCGCCCGCGCGGCAGCGCGGACGTCGCGAGCGCCGGCACGATCAGGCTCGAGAAGACGAGATAGACGCCGACGAGCTGCACCGACGCCGTCACCGCGACCGCGAACGCGCCGTAGAAGCCGAACCGTCCGAGCCGCTCGGTCCAGCCCGCCGCGATCGCGCCGAGAAGGACGACCGAGAGCGCGGCGAGCCACCCGAGCTGCGTCGTGTTCACCCACAGGATCTGGCCGACGAGCAGGTCCTTGAGGTGCTCGCCGCCGTGCGGGTTGCCGGCGAGCAGCAGCAGCGAGACGCACGCCGCGAGAACGAACAGGACACCGATCAGCGCCTCCTGCTGCTGCGCGGCGCGCCGCTCGGTCCAGGTCAGCAGCCACGCGCCGAGGAGCGCCGCCGTCACCGCGGCGGCCTGCACGGCGAGGCCGTGCTCGGCGATGCCGAGCGCGTCGGCGGCGATGACGCCGAGCCCCGCGATCTGCGCGATCGCGAGGTCGATGAAGACGATGCCGCGGTCGAGCACCTGCATGCCGAGCGGGACGTGCGTCGCGAGGACGAGCAGCCCCGCGACCAGCGCCGGGCCGACGACGCCCCAGTCGAGCGCGCTCCAGTTCATGGCTTGGCGCCTGCGCCGGCGAGCAGGCGCGCGACGGTGTCGTCGAAGAGGCCGAACAGGTCCTTCGCGGCGTCGCTGCCGCCGACGGTGAACGGCACCTTGACAACCGCGAGGCCGGCGTTCTTCGCGATCCAGTCCGAAGGCCGCGAATCCTGGTACGCGGCGAAGAGCACCATCTTCGCGGGCGCGCCCTTCAGCGTCGCGACCACGCCCTGCAGGTGCGCCGCGCTCGGCTCGACGCCGGGCTTGGGCTCGAGCACCGCGACCTCCTTCATGCCGAGCCAGTCGTAGAGGTAGACGAACGCCTTGTGCTGCGAGACGACCGCGGTGCCGCGCAGCGGTGCCGCCTGCGCGCTCCAGCGTGCGATCGCCGCTTGCCACTTCTTCGCGAAGTCGGCGTGCGCTTGAGCGTACTGCGCGGCGTTGGCCGGATCGATCTGCTGCAGGCGCGTCGCGAGGGCATCGGCGACGAGCGCGATGTTGCGCGGGTCGGTCTGGATGTGCGGGTTGCCTGCGGCGTGGATGTCGCCCTGGGCACGGTCGAGCTGCGTCGGCACGTCGAGCTTGCGAACGAAGTCGGCGGCGGCGAAATTTCCGGGCTGCCCGGGCTGCACCTTGGCGTTGCCCGACTGCTGCAGCAGCACCGGCAGCCAGCCGATCTCGAGCTCGGCGCCGGTGCACGCGACGAGGTCGGCGTTGCGTGCGCGCGAGATCAGGCTAGGCTTGGCCTGGATCTGGTGCGGGTCCTGGAGCGCGCTCGTCGCGACGGCGACGTCGACGAGCTTGCCGCCGAGCTCCTGCGCGAGCGCGCCCCACTCGGGCTCGCACGCGAGGACGCGCACGGCGCCGTGCGCGGGAGCGAACGAGAACGCAAAGACTGCAGCGACGAGCGCGGGCCAGCGATGAAAAAGCGATCGAGACATGGTGCTCTCTCCGAAGGATCAGTACGAGTGCGCGCCGTGCGCGCCGAGGCTCATCTGGTACTGCACGAACCACTGCGTGTCGGCGCCGCCTTCGCGCGCGCGGTCGCGCGCCAGCTGGACGCGCACGCGCGAGAACTCGCTCGGGTTGAAGTCGAGCATCAGCGAGTCCTTGCGCGAGCGATCGGTGGGCAGCGCGATCAGGCCGCTGTTGGCGCCGTAGTCGGGGGTGCCCGGGTCGAGCCCTTCGGTGCGGAGGCCGACGCGCCAGCGCGGCATGAACTGGTAGATGCCCTGCACGTACCAGCCCGACTGCCGCACCGAGTATGTCGACGCCAGGTTCGCGCCGCCGACGTCGTGGATCAGATCGCCGTTTCGCGTGCTCTGCAGATACTCGCCCTGCAGCTTGAAGTTGGTGCGCGTCGCGTTGCCGTTCGGCGCCCACTTCCAGATCGCGTCGGCGATCCAGACCCGCGTGCTGCCGCTGAACGACTGCGCGAAGCGGTTGCCGGCGGCGTCGGTCGCGACGAGCCCCTGGTCGCTCGCCTTCGCGTCGAGCATCGAGACGCCGGCGCGCCAGCTGTGGCTCGCGCCGATGTCGCCGCCGGCGTGCGCGGTGAGCGCGACCATGCCGGGGCCGTTGCGGTTCGAGTCGCTGCCGGGAAACGTGCGGCCGCGGCCGACCTCGACGCCGAGCTCGACGTACTGGTCGATCGGCGGCAGCCACGTCAGCTGCAAGCCGTCGTCGCCGTATTGGCCGCCGAGCATCGCCTGGTAGGCGAGCGGGCTGTCGACGAAGTCCCAGGTGTGCGAGTGCTGCGGGTTGAGATAGCCGATTCCGGAGAAGAAGCGGCCGGCCTTGAGCGACAGCCCGTTGCCGAGCGACGTCGTCTGCACGAACGCTTCCTCGACCTCGACGCTGTTGTCAGGGGCGACCGAGATCGCCGCCGCGCCGCGCAGCCACGGGTCGATGCTCGCGGCGAGGCCGAGCTCGGTCTCGGTGAGGCTGAAGCCGCGCGTCCCGGGGCCGATCGGGGCGTCGGCCGGCAACGGAAAGCCGCGCAGCGCGTACTGCGCCGGATCGTGCGACGTGTGCGCGTAGAGCCCCGAGAGGATGAGCGAGACCGCGGGGTTGAACGAATTCGCGCCGCCACCGGCGGCGGCGGTGGCGGTAGGCGCAGCAGCCGCAGTCGGCGGTGGCGGCGCGACCGCCGGCGGCGGCGCGGCCGCGGTCGCTTGCGGCGCACTCGTCGCGGCCGCGGGTGCCGCCGCGAGCGCCGCCTCGGCGCTCTTCAGCCGCTGTTCGAGCGCCTGCAGGCGAGCGTCGTAGGCGGCGCGCAGGGCCTCCATGTCCTTGCGCAACGCCGCGACGTCGGCAGCGTCGTCGGCGTGTGCTGCCATGGGCAGCAGCAGTGCGGCCACGAAGGCCGCGGGGATCGATCGCATCGCGAATGCTCCAGCAGTGACGGATGCCCGCGCGTCGCTCGAGGCGAAGCGCGCAGGGACGGGTCAACGCTGGGCGGCGGGAGGGGCGCGGCTTCGGTACGCGAGCGCAGGCGCGACGTCGCGGACCGGAGCGAACACGACGGCGATCGCGACGTCGTCGAGCAGCGGATGCCGCAGCGACGGCGGCTCGGGCAGCGGCGCGGCGCCGCCGATCGCGGCGCCGATCAGGCAGAGCTCGCACTGCGCGTGGACGAGCGCACCCTCGCGCGAGCCGTTGCCGTCCTTGCCGAAGTGCGAGATCGCATGCGCGTTCGCGGCCATCTGCGCGAACGCGAACAGCAGGCCGAGCGCGAGCAGCCACGACCAGCGTCGTGACGTCGAGCGTGTGCTGCCGAGGGCCATCGTGCGCGATCTTAGCGCCGGCGATACGCGCGTTGCCGGCAGGGACGGCAACGAGATGCAAGAGGCATCGCGACCCGCGGCCTACTTGCCGGTCCAGCGCGGCGGCCGCTTTTCGACGAACGCGCGCACGCCCTCGTGAAAGTCGGCGCTGCCGTACGTTTTCGCGACCAGGTCGTCGCCGTTCGGCAGCGCGCGCGCTTCGTGGATGCGCCGGATCGCCTCCTTGGTCACCATCAGCGTGATCGGCGCGTTCGCCGCGACCTGCTCGGCGATCTCGCGGACGCGCGCCGCGATGCGCTCGCCGGCGACGATCTCGTGGACGAAGCCGGCCGCGAGCGCCTCGTCGGCGGTCATCAGTCGCGCCGTGAAGATCAGCTCCTTCAACCGCGACGGGCCGATCAGCTCCAGGTAGCGCGCGTAGGCGCGCATCGACAGGCAGTTGCCGAGCGTGCGCGCGATCGGCGCGCCGAAGCGCGCGTCGGGAGTCGCGATGCGCAGGTCGCAGCCGGCGGCGATGCCGAAGCCGCCGCCGACCGCGAAGCCCTCGATCTGCGCGAGCACCGGCTTGGTGACGCGCGCGATGCGGCCGAGGAATTCGTCGGCGTCGCGCTCGTAGCGCAGGCCGTCGTCGCCGCCCGCGAAGGCGAGGAACTGCGCGATGTCGGTGCCGGCGACGAACGCCTTGCCGCCGGCGCCGCGCAGCACGAGAACGCGCACCGCGTCGTCGCGGTCGACCTCGTCGCAGACCTCGCCGAGGCGGCGGTACATGTCCCAGGTCATCGCGTTGCGCGCCTCGGGACGGTTGAACGTCAGCGTGACGATCGCGCCCTCGCGCTCGACGACGATGTGCTCGCCGGGCGGCGACGTTGGTTCCATGGCGCGACGTCCTCGATCAGGTCGCGAAGATCGTAGCACCGGGTGTGCGCGCAGGCCCGCGCACGCGCGGCGATCGTCAGGGCCAACACCGAGTCGCACGCGATGCGCCGCTGCTAGAGTGGGTCGCACCTGTTCGTTCGCATCGGGATGCACAAGATGAAGGTTGCCCAGCTGCTCGCCGCGGTCGCGGCGACCGTCGCGCTGCTCGCGGGCGCGCCTGCCGGCGCGCAGGCGAAGTACCCGTCGAAGAACATCGAGGTCGTCGTGCCGTTCGCTCCCGGCGGCGGCACCGACAACATGATGCGGATGATCACCGCGATCATCGACGAGAACAGATGGTCGCCGGTGCCGCTCAACGTCAACAACCGCGCCGGCGGCAGCGGCACCGTCGGCTACAGCTACCTGATCTCGAAGAAGGGCGACTCGAACGTCGTCGCCGGCGCGACGCCGATGGTCGTCTCCGGCAAGCTCCAGGGGCGCCTCTCGGGCAACCATCGCGACGCGATGACGATGCTGATGATCGTCGCGATCGACGAGCTGATGCTCTCGGTGCGCAGCGACTCGCCGTACAAGACGATCGAGGACTTCGTCGCGGCGGCGCGCGCCAGGCCAGGCCAGCTCACGGTCGGCGGCACCGGCACGCACAACGAGGACCACATCTTCGCCCACCTGCTCGAGCAGTCGGCCAAGATCAAGCTCAAGTACGTGCCGTTCAACTCGGGCGGCGAGGCGACCGCGGCGCTGATGGGCGGCCACATCGACGCCGGCGTCATGAATCCGAACGAGATCGTCGCCCAGGTCGAGGCCGGCAAGGCGAAGAACCTCGCGGTCGCGGCGCACAAGCGCATGCCCGGCGCGCCCGACCTGCCGACCTTCGAGGAGAAGGGCTACCCGTTCTTCTGGGAACAGATGCGCGGCGTCGTCGGTCCGGCCGGCATGTCGCCCGACGCCGTCGCGTGGTGGCAGGAGACGCTGAGGAAGGTGACCGCGACGAAGAAGTGGCAGGACGACTACATCAAGGCCAACCTGCTGACGCCGACGACGTGGACCGGCGAGGAAGCCAACAAGTACCTCGACGGCATCACCGGCAAGTACGAGACCGCGCTCGCCGAGCTCGGCGGGCTGAAGAAGTAAACCGGGCGCACGGGAAGCGACGTGCGCGCCGCTGACCGGATCGTCGGCGCCGCGCTGCTCGCGATCGCGGTCGCGTTCGCCGCCTTCGCGCTTCGCCAGCACGCGTATTGGGGCGAGAGCGGTCCGGGTCCCGCGTTCCTGCCGTTCTGGATCGGCGTCGTGATGGCGCTCCTCGCCACGCTCCTGCTCGTCGGCGCGCTCCGCTCGCGCGACCCGGGCGAGCCCTGGCTGCCGCGCGGCGAGGGCTTGCAGCGGATCGCCATCGTCCTCGGCGCGACGACCGCGTACGTCGCGCTGATCGGCGTCCTCGGCATGACGCTCGCGACCGCGCTCTTCCTCGTCGTCCTCGTGCGCTGGCCCGACCGCAAGCCGTGGCCGGTCGCGATCGCGGTCGCGATCGTGGTGGCTGCGCTGAACCACGTCGTCTTCACGCGCTGGCTGCACGTGCCGCTGCCCGAAGGGCCGTTCGGCTTCTGAGCAAGGCCGGCGAACGCCATGGACTTCCTCGGCAACCTGGCGATGGGCTTCTCGGTCGCGCTGACGCCGTTCAATCTGCTGATGGCGGTGGCCGGCGTCGTGATGGGCATCCTGATCGGCGCGCTGCCCGGGATCGGGCCGCCTTCGGGAGTCGCGCTGCTCCTGCCGCTCACGTTCGGCATGAGCCCGACGTCCGGGATCATCATGCTCGCGGCGCTGTATGCGGGCACGATGTACGGCGGCACGATCACCTCGGTGCTCATCAACACGCCGGGCGAATCGGCATCGGTGGTGACGTGCATCGACGGCTACCAGATGGCGCTGCAGGGCCGCGCCGGCCCGGCGCTCGGCATCGCGGCGATCGGCTCGTTCTTCGCCGGCACCGTCGGCGTCGTGCTCCTGATGCTGATCTCGCCGGTGCTCGCGCGCTGGTCGCTCGCGTTCGGGCCGCCGGAGACCTTCGCGCTGATGCTGCTCGGCCTGACGACGGTGACGCTGCTCACCGGCGAGAGCGCGGTCAAGGGCTACATCAGCATGGTCTTCGGCCTGCTGCTCGCGACGGTCGGCTTCGACATCGTCTCGGGCGAGCCGCGCTTCGCGTTCGGCGTTCCCGAGCTGATGGACGGGATCGACTTCCTGCCGGTCGCGATCGGCCTGTTCGGCATCGGCGAGGTCGTCGCCGGTGCCGAGATCCCCGGCGGCGTGGCGATGCTGAAGGCGCGCTACGGCTTGCGCGATCTCATTCCGAACGCCGTCGACCGGTTGCGCAGCCGCTGGGCGATCGTCCGCGGCACGGTGCTCGGCTTTCTCGTCGGCGTCCTGCCGGGCGCCGGCCCGACGGTCTCGACGTTCCTCGCGTACGCCGTCGAGAAGAAGGTCTCGAAGCATCCCGAAGAGTTCGGCCACGGCGCGATCGAGGGCGTCGCGTCGCCCGAGTCGGCCAACAACGCCGCCGCGACGGCAGCGATGGTGCCGATGCTGACGCTCGGCATCCCCGGCTCGGCGACGACCGCGATCATGCTCGGCGGGCTGATGATGTGGGGGCTGCGTCCGGGGCCGCTGCTGTTCGAGAAGAACCCGGAGTTCGTCTGGGGGCTGATCGCGTCGCAGTACATCGCCAACGTGATGCTGCTCGTCCTCAGCACCGCGGCGATCCCGCTCTTCGTGCGCGCGCTCCGGATCCCGTACGGCATCCTGATGCCGCTCATCGTCGTCTTCTGCGTCACCGGCGCTTACTCGCTGAAGAACAGCGTCTTCGACGTCGGCCAGATGGTGGTGTTCGGAGTCCTCGGGTTCGCGATGAAGCGGCTCGGCTACTCGCCGGCGGCGCTCGTCCTCGCGCTCGTCCTCGGGCCGATGGCGGAGCGGGCGGTGCGCCAGTCGCTGATCATCTCGGACGCCGGAGCTGCGATCTTCTTCCTACGGCCGATCTCTGCAGTGCTCATGCTCGCCGCGATCGCCGCGATCCTCGTCCCCACGCTCCGCGCGCTCGCAGCGACCCGGCGACGTCGCAGACTCGCTGCACTGTCACCCTGAACGAAGCGAAGGATTTCGTTCTTTGCGCACGGGATCGGGACGGCAGGCCACCCTGCTTTGCTCCATGTCCTCCGGGCCTGCCCTGAACGGCCGGCCCTCCTCCTCTATTTCCGCAAAGCAGGGCGCCCTGCCGTCCCGATCCGACCGAGCGTCGCGAGTCCGTGTGCCTCGGTTCGGGCGCGGGTGGCGGGTGGCCGATTTCCGGAAGTAGAGGAGGAGGGCCGGCCGTTCAGGCCAGGCCCGGGGGACATGGAGGAAATCGGCCACCCGCCGCCCGCG
>Ga0207689_10003014_pt1 | contig 15527 bp, 17 predicted proteins | sample KBSMisM52_FD_184312 | JGI IMG/M metagenome (GOLD analysis project Ga0207689, IMG submission 184312) | Miscanthus rhizosphere microbial communities from Kellogg Biological Station, Michigan, USA - KBS Miscanthus M5-2 (SPAdes) (version 2) | ecosystem: Host-associated > Plants > Roots >... | reverse complement strand
GGCGCTTTGCGAAGCAGCTCGGCGCGACTGAGATCAATACCGGCCGCTGAGGTTCAGGCAGTCGCGCGACTCACCAGGCGCGCGAACGGCGCCCGCGTCTGGTATGCCAGCAGCGCGCTGATCGGCGGAATCACGATCGCGAGCAGCGCCAACGCCGAGCCAATCCGCAGCGGATCCTTATATATGTAGTCGGTCAGCAGCCCGACCGACAGCGGACCCAGCGTCGACCCGACGATGCTGTTCGAGAGGTAGTAGATCGCGGAAGCTTGCCCGCGCAGGCGATTCGGCACGGCTTCCTGCACGACTTGAATGGCCGTACCGCCCGGCAGCGTCATCAATAAGAGTCCAGGCGCATACCAGGCCAGCGCCGTCCAGGGATCGTCGGCCCATCCGGCCATCGCCAGGAAGGGCCACGTGCCCGCCACGCCGAGGAAGGTGACCCAGATGGCCGGATGCTGCACACCTCGTTTGCCGAGCTGGGCTGCTGCGAGACCGCCGAGCACCGTGCCGGCACCACCGAAGATCAGCAGCACCAGGCCATAGCGCAGCCCGGTCTGACCCGGAGTCCAGCCGTGCACACGAATGAACATTGCCGGCGCCCAACTCAGCACGGCGTACACCATGATCGCGTAGAGCGCGACCAGGGCGTAGTGGCGAATCATGAAATCCGCATGCTCGACGATGAAACGGTCGATGCGCACCGGTGCATCGAATACTGCGGCCTCGTTGCGTCGTGCGGGCTCGGTGACGGTTGCGAGCAGCGGCAGCATCACGAGTCCGCCGAGGCCGACCCAGACGAACGCGCTTTGCCAGCGGTTCGAGACCAGCTGGATTACGGAGCCGCCGACGATCATTGCAAGACCGGCACCCAGCGCGGCGGCGGCTGCGTACACACCGATCGGAACTGCGCGCCGCTCCTTCGGGAACGAATCGCTGATGATCGACATCGCGGCCGGGGAGAGGGCGGCCTCGCCGACGCCGACGGCGATGCGCGCCAGGAACAATTGAACGAAGCTGGCCGCGAGTCCGCATGCAGCCGTCGCTGCACACCACAGGGCAGCACCGACTGCGATCAAGCCGCGCCGCGAAGTGCGGTCCGCGAGCCAACCCAGCGGCAAGCCCATCACCGCATAGAACACGCCGAAGGCGAGGCCCACCACGAGTCCGATCTCGGTGTCGTTGAGCGAAAGGTCGGCTTTGATCGGCTCGATCAGCAAGCCGAGGATCGTGCGATCGACGAACGAAACGATGTAGGTGAACGTCAGCACCGCGACCGTCCACCAGGCGCGCTGCGGGCTCGGCCAGGCCAGTCGCGCGTCGGTCGGATCGCCGAGCTGATGCATCACTTCGCTCCGGAGTCTTCGCCGAACAGCTGCTGGAACGCCGCCATCGCATCGGCGAACTCGGTCGCACCTTCCATGTCCAGGAGCTGTGCGACGTCGCGAGCCAAAGCTTCGGCCGTTGCCTCGGTCGGTTCCGCATAGCGCAGCCCGCGACCTTCGACGTTGGCTGCGCGGCGGAACGCGCCTTTGCCGGCGATGATCACCTGGCCGTTCAAGCTCGTCTGGTCGCTCACCAGCAGCGCGACGGCGGGCGCGACGAACTCCGGGCGCATCGTCGTCATGAATTCTTCCGGCATGTTTCCCTGGCGCGCGGTCATCGGCGTGGCGGCGTAGGGCGCAATCGCGTTGGTCAACACGTTGTGCGATTTGCCTTCCATGGCCAGCGTGCGCATGAAGCCGATCAAGGCTGCCTTCGAGGCCGAATAGGCCGTCAGCCCGTGCAATCCATAGAGGCCGGCAACGGACGTCGATACGACGATGCGCCCGTAGCCAGCCGCGCGCATGCGGGCGTAGGCCGCGTGCGTCACGTACAGCGAGCCGTAGAAGTTGATGTCGAAGATCTGCCGGAACTGCTCGACGCTCACTTTGTGGAACGTCGAGCGCTGATCGACGCCGGCGTTGTTGATCAGGATGTCGACGCGGCCCCAGGCGTCGACTGCCTGCTGCACGATCCGTGCGCCCGCCGCCGGATCTTCGACGCTGTCGTAGTTGGCGATGGCCTGTCCGCCGGCCTGCCGGATGGCCTGCACGACCTCGTCTGCGCTCGACGGTTCGCTATTCGACCGTCGGCGGTTGTTGACTACGACACGAGCGCCGCGCGCCGCCAGGTATATCGCATACGAACGTCCCAGCCCTTTGCCGGCGCCGGTGACGATGGCCACTTTTTCGTCGAAGCGGATCATTGCATGCTCGCTCAGCTACGCCTACAGTTCGGCGGGATGCCATCGAACGCAAAACTAATCGCTGCCAGCTCCGTCACGCGCGCATTGAGCATCATCGGCGACCGCTGGACTCTGTTGATCCTGCGCGACGCCTTCCAGGGTGCGCACCGCTTCGAGGAGTTCCGCAACCTGAGCGGCGCGGCCCGCTCCACGCTCACCAGCCGCCTGAACGGGCTGGTGGAAAACGGCCTGCTGGAACGCATTCGCTACTCGGACGCGCCGCCGCGCTTCGAATACCGGCTCACCGCGATGGGCCTCGCGTTGTACGGCGTGACGCTCGTGACGTGGCGCTGGGAGCATAACTGGGCGCCGAGCGGCGCGGGCATTCCGCGTTACCTGCGGCACAACCTCTGCAAGCACGCGATGCAGCCGGACACCATGTGCTCGGGCTGCGGCAAGATCGTCGAAGTGCGCGACACCGGTTATGAAGTCGTGGCGGTGGCCGGCCGCTCGCGCGCCGCCACGCCGCGCTTTCGGCGGCTGTCGTCGGTGAATGCAGAGAGTCATCGCGGCGCCAGCTCGGCATTCGTGCACATCACGGACATTCTGGGCGATCGCTGGACGCCGCTCGTGTTGTGCGCGGCGTTCCTCGGGCTGCGTCGCTTCGACGAGATCCAGAGCAGTCTCGAGATCGCGACCAACATTCTCACGCACCGCCTGAACTACCTCGTCGATCACAACATCCTCGAGCGTCGGCAGTATTCGGAGCGGCCGCCGCGTTACGAATATCGCCTCACTGCGAAGGGACGCGACCTGTTCCCGCACGCGCTGATGCTGATGCAGTGGGGCGATCGCTGGCTCGCGCCCGCAGCCGGCCCGAACCTGCGCGTGTTCCACAAGACGTGCGGCGCGCGGCTCAATGCCGTCGTTGCCTGCAGTCATTGCCACAAGACCATCGATCCCCACGATGTCACCTTCCCGCCCGTAGCAGGCGAGAGTACTGCCAAACGCGGCGCCGTCGCCGGCTAGCTCATTCGCGCCGTTTCGCTGCGTCGAAATCCTGCTTCAAGCCCATCGCCTCGATCATCTGCGAGCGATCGTAGTATTCGCGCCAGGCCTTCACGTGGCCCTGCGCGACTTCCACGACGCCGACCACCGGCACCTGGCCGTGATGGCCGCGATACACGAAATCGTCGACGCGCTCGATGAACACGACGCCGTCGGCCACGCCGATGTGACGGATGCGCAGCTCGATCTTCGATATGTCCTTGGCGAGGCCGCCGATGCGCTGACTGATCGCCTCGCGGCCGACAGTCGGTTCCGGCAGCATCATGCTTTGCAGGACGCCGTCCGCGGCAAAGAGGTCGTACACCTGCTGCCAGTTGCGCGCGTTCCACGCGTCGATCATCTGGCGCACGGTCCCGAGCTTCTGCGCGTCGGTATCGGCTGAGGCCGCGGTCGCAAACAGCAGGGCGCCGAGCAGTGCAAGAATTCTCAATCGCATTACGCAGGTCCCCCGGAGAAATTTTCTGTGGCCAGAGTCTAGCCGGCTCGGACAAGCTTGCATAGCGAGACTAAGGCTCCTACAATCGCCCCGGCCGCTCTCAAGGACCCGTTCATGCGAATCGAGAAGCTCCCGCGTATCACGACCACGCTGCGGGACCGCGAGCATCCCTACCTGACGGGTGCCTGGACGCCGCAGCACGAAGAGGTCACGGCGCACGAACTGCCGGTGCTGGCAGGCGCCGTGCCGGCCGACCTCGACGGCGTCTACCTGCGCAACACCGAAAACCAGATTCACGAGCCGCTCGGCCGCTATCACCCGTTCGATGGCGACGCGATGATCCATGCGCTGGATTTCCGGCGTGGCCAAATCAGCTACCGCAACCGGTTCGTGCGCACGCGCTGTCTCGCGGCCGAGCAGGAGGCCGGCGGCTCGTTGTGGGGCGGGTTGATGGATCCGCCGGGCACGTCGCTGCGGCCCGGCTTCGGCGCTCACGGCAGCTTGAAGGATTCGTCGAGCACCGACATCACGATGCACGCGGGCGTTGCGGTGTCCACCTTCTATCAATGCGGTGAGGTGTATCGCCTCGATCCGGAAACGCTCGACACGCTCGGCGTCGCGAGCTGGACGCCTCCAGACGGCGTGTCGGCGCATCCGAAGGTGGACCCGAACACGGGCGAATTGATGTTCTTCAACTATTCGAAGCAGGCGCCGTACATGCACTACGGTGTCGTCGATCGCACCGGCCGATTGACGACGTACGTGCCGGTTCCGCTACCCGGTCCGCGTCTGCCGCACGACATGGCAATCACTGCGCGTCATTCGATCCTGAACGATTTGCCGGCGTTCTGGGACGCCGACCTGCTTGCGCAGAACCTCCACGCAGTGCGCATGCACGATCTGCCTTCGCGCTTCGGGGTAATTCCGCGCCATGGTCGCAGCGAGGAGCTGCGCTGGTTCGAAGCCGCGCCGACGTACGTCCTGCACTTTCTCAACGCGTACGAGCGGGACCACGAGATCGTGATGGACGGCTACTTCCAGGAGAATCCGACGCCGCGCCCGCGCAAGGATGGAGCATCACCGTACTCGCACATGATGGCGTATCTCGACGAGTACAGCTTCCGCTCGCGGCTGCATCGCTGGCGCTTCGACCTGCGCACGGGCCGCACGCGCGAAGAGCCGCTCGATGACCGTATTCTCGAGTTCGGCATGATCAATCAGCAGTACACCGGCGTGCCGAACCGCTACGTGTACAGCACCAAGGCGAAGCCGGGCTGGTTCCTGTTCACCGGCTTCGTCAAGCACGACCTGCAGACCGGGCAATCGTGGGAGCTCGATCTCGGCGCGAATCGCTACGCGAGCGAAGCGCCGTTCGCGCCGCGCATCGGCGCACGCGACGAGGACGACGGCTACATCGTCAGCTTCGTGACGGATGAAAACACCGGAACGTCGGAGTGCATCGTGATCGATGCCAAACGATTCTCCGACGGTCCGGTGTGCCGCATCGGACTACCGCACAAGATCTGCAGCGGTACCCACGCGCACTGGGCCTCGCGGCCCTTCAAATAGAGTCTTTAACTCTCTTCAGCTCACTTGTCCGGTCCGTTGTGCGCGTCGCAACGCACATCCTTGTTCCAGTTCACGAACGTGCCGGTCGGGCTCTCTTTCCACGCCCAGACGTGCAGCGTGTAGAACGGCGGCAGGCCGAAGCGGTTCGGTGCGCCGAAGTAATGGAAGATCTGGCCGTCCAGCTCAGGTGCCTGCGTGTGAGTCTTGTCCCATGCCGCCGCGTCGACGAGGTAGTCGGCACCGGTGAGCTTCGGACCCCAGGGCGTCGGCTCGTACAGGATGATTTCCGGCTGGTTGCGGTCGATCTGGTCGTCGAAGATGCCTTTCGCAGGGTCCTTGAAGATCAGGTTCGCATTCGCGTAGTGCAGGCCCATTGCGCCAACGTCGTCGTTGCTGACGCAGCCGAACAGCAGGTGATAGCCGTCGTTCTCGGCCATGGCGACCGAGTGGTACTTGTCGGTCACCTGCCGCACGGTCTTGACGAGGTCGTTGAAGCGACGCAGGTCGCTGCCGTTGGCACCACCGTTACCGTGATCGTTGTCGTGGGCTTGCGGTGCCGGGGCGGCCGCAAGAGCCAGCGCGCCGAGTGCTGCGCATGCCAGGTAAAGGGTTGATCGATTCTTCATTAGCCAAGTCTCCTAGGGGGTTCAAGACGAGGCTCATAAGCTAGTGGCGATGTGTCGACGGGTCCCGGGGGAGTTCCGGGATTACGCCGAGATTTGGTCGGGCGTACCAAAGATCAATTGCGAGTGGAGTCCGGATCGGCGAAAGGGCATGTCGCAATCTGCGACGGGCTCAGGCGCATCGACTGTGGCGCGACGGCTGACTATTGCTCCGGGACGCGTGTGAGCTGCGTATAGGCGAGGCGCCAGCGACCCTCGAGCTTCGTCCAGACGTGCGCGATGCGCAGCAGGCGTGCTTGATGCTCACCTTTCAGCGTCCAGCTCAGATGCACCAGACCGGCGAGGAGTGCAGTGTCGCCCCAGACTCTGCGCACCGGTTGTTCGAGCACGTAGGGATCGAGCTTGAATCCCGGCACTCTGAAGTCTTCGAGGTACGAGGCTTTGTCCTGCAGCGACGAGTCGGAATTGACGAGCGTGTAGTCGTCGCAGACGAGTTGCGCGAGCGCGGCGACGTCGTTGTGAACTGTCGCTTGATCGTAAGCGCGAACGGCGTCGTCGAGGTCGGATTGCGCGGCGCTGGCTTTCCAGCCGATCAATGCAGGTGTCGCAGCGGCGGCGCCGATCAGCGTTCTTCGTGTCAGGCTCATGCGCTCATGCTAGCTGTTGCATGACGCGCGCCTAGATCCACTTAGCGCGCGACCATGAAGCCACTCAGCCGACGCGCTCGGGCAGGCGATCCATGCGACGCAGTTGCGGGAACCACCACGCCCAGGTCGCAGCCACCAGCATCGTGGCAATGCCTCCCAGCACGACGGCGCGCACGGTGCCGAACCACGCGGCAGTGATGCCGGATTCGAATTCTCCGAGCTCGTTCGATGCGCCGATGAACACAGCGTTCACGGCACTGACGCGGCCGCGGATCTCGTCGGGAGTTTCGAGCTGCACCAGCAAGTGGCGCAGATACACGCTGATCATGTCGCCGGCGCCGAGCAGCGTCAGCGCGATCACGGAGACAACGATGTTCGTCGATAGCCCGAAGACTACAGTCGCCGCGCCGAAAACGGCGACGCCGGCGAACAGCCAGGGTCCCACGCGTCGATCCAGTGGATACACACTCAACAGGAGCGCACACACAGCGGCGCCAAAGCCCGGTGCCGTGCGCAGCACGCCGAGTCCGACCGACGTCGTGTGCAGGATGTCGCGCGCATAGATCGGCAGCAGCGCCGTAGCTCCGCCGAACAGCACCGCGAACAGGTCGAGCGAGATAGCGCCGAGCACGACCGGTTTGGAGCGAACGAACGTCAAGCCCGAGAGGAGCGAACGCAATGTCACTCCGGGCTGAGCGGTCGCGTTCCTGGCGCCGATGCGCACCTTCATCATGAGCACTGTCGAAATCGCGAGCAGCGTCGCGACGGTGCCGAACACGACGCCGGCACCCGCGAGGTACAGCAGGCCGCCGAGCGTCGGACCGGCAATCGTGCAGACCTGGAAGACGGACGAATTGACGGCCGTTGCTTTCGCGAACAACTCCGGCCGCACCAGGTTGGGCACGAGTGCTTGCGCAGAAGGCATTGCGAACGCGCGCGTTACGCCGAACAGCGTCATCACTGCGAACACCGGTCCGACGGCACGCACGTCGAACACCGAGAACGCGAGCAGGGCAATCGCGCTCATCATGTTGAGGAAGTAGCAGCTCGTGAGAATCCTGCCGCGATCGTAGTGATCGGCCGCGTGACCGGCGGGCAGGATCAGCAGGATGAACGGCAGGAACTGCGACAGCCCGATCAGGCCGAGGTCGAGCGGGTTCGACGTCGCCGCGTAGACCTGCCAGCCGACTGCGACGGTCTGCATCTGTACCGCGAGCGTGCCGAAGCAGCGCGCGATCAGGTATCGAAGGAACGCGGGCTCGTTCGCGAGACTGAGCGGAGGAGACGGGGAGCTGGTGGTCACTTGCTCCTATTGTAACCATCGAGCAGCGCGCGTTGCGCAGCGCCGTTGGCGACCTTCACGTACGCAGCGAGCATGTCTTCGGTCACGAGCTCGAGCATGATGCGATTCTCGACCCAGAACTCGTAGAGCTCGAACAGCCGTGTGCCGGGCGGGCCGCGCCAGAAGTGACGCGTCCGCCAGCCCTCGCGCGCACCGATGCGCTCGATCGTCGAACGGTCGGCTTTGACGGAGATGAGCGCGTGGAAGGCGACGGCCTGCGGTACGTCGCCCATGCGAATGCCGCCCATCGCGTCGTCGTCGCCTGGCACGAGCGTGGTGCGCTCGCTGTACACCTCGATGCCGGAGCCGTGACCGTCCTCCTGATAGACGACCCACGCGCCCGGCATCGGACCGATGAATGGCCCGGCATAGCCGCCGAACAGCTCGGCCAGCACCTGCGCGACGTGCTGCGGGTCGCGCGCGGGAATCGACACGTGGTGAATCACTGGGGTACTCTTCGGTTTAGTTCGATAGGCTGACTAATATAGTCAGGCAGGCTTACCATCCATGTCAAGCACGATTCGTGGACCGCATCTGCCCGCGCTGCTGCGTCTCGCTTCGCAGGCGATGACCGAGCAGCTGACGGATTGGATTGCAGCGTCGGGATTCACCGGCGTGCAGCCGGCCCACTCCGCGGTCATTCAGCCGTTGTGGCAGTTTCCTGAAGGCGCGCGTATCACGTCGCTTGCGCGTGCTTCACGCATCACGAAGCAATCCATGAGCACGCTGATTGCCGATCTCGAGGCGGGCGGGTATGTCGAGCGAGTCGAGGATCCTGACGACGCGCGCGCGACGCGTGTCCGCCTCACTGCGCGCGGCCGCGCCTACGGCAAGGCCGTGCGCAGCTTCGCGCTGCGGGTCGAGGCCGATTGGGCTCACCGCATCGGCGCGCAGCGTGTCGAGGAGTTGCGCGCAACGCTGGAGCTGCTGCGAACCAAAGTGTTCCTGGCAGAGGAGGAGTAGCGGGCTACTTTGAGGCCAGCCGATCGAGGAGGGCGGCGACATGCGCTTTCAACGACGCTCGCGCCGCATCGTAGTCGCTGCTCGCCGGAGGAACATCGGTCCAGCGTTCGATGGCTTGCTCATCGACGTGCACGCTGGCGGGAACGTCGGTGCTGATCGCCACCGTCCGAGCTGCACCGGCGACGTCGGCGTTTGAAATCTTCGCTGGATGGAAGTCGCTGACATCGAAGCCGTCCGTGTGCAGTCCAGCGACGATCGCCGTCGGCACTGTGGTGGAATCCGGCGCGACTCCGCGCGAAACAGCATGGAACGGCAGGCCGCGTTGCGCGGCGAGCTGATTGAAGTACGACGCGGCCATCAGACTCTTCACGTTGCCGTGCTCGCAGACGAAGACGACCTTCGTCGCTGCATCGTCTGCAGCTGCGATTCCGCAGATCAGAGCCAAGGCCGCGATCAGCGAGAAGACCCTCACGCCGGGCGCGCTCCGAACCGCTTGTCGACTTCTTCCCAGTTCACGTTGTGCATGAATGCGTCCACGTACTTCGCGGCGGCCGAGCCGTAATCCATGTGATATGAGTGCTCGTACATGTCGAGCACCAGCAGCGGAACGGCGGCAATCGCGCCGTGCATGTGGTCCCACGCCCATTGATTGCGCAGCTCGTGAGTGTAGACGTTGTAAGTGAGCACACACCACCCGGAGCCGCCCGCCAGCGACATCGCCGTACGGCGGAACTCCGCCTCCCACGCTTCGTAGCTGCCGTAGGATTTCTTGAGCGCGGCGAGGATGTCGCCGCCGGCTTTGCCGTCGCCGCCGAGATTGCCAAAGTATTGCTCGTGCAGCACGACCGAGCCGAGCCTGTGCAGCTCTTCGCGCTTCAAGCCGCCATAGATCACCGGCGGCAAATCGGGATCATTCATGGCGGCGAGCAGGCGGCCGGCAACCATGTTCAGAGTCTTCACCGAGCCGATGTAATTGTTCTCCCAGTGGGAGCGGATCAGCTTCTCGGACAAGCCGTTGAGCTTTGCCGGATCGAACGTCAACGGCTTGGGCTCGCGGCCGCCGCTCATCGGGCTGCGCACGTCCGGTCGTGCGCTCGACGCGTTCTGTGCTCCGGCTGCACTCGTCATCATCGCTCCAGCCGCAGCAGTGCCCAGCAATGTCAGAGTTTCACGCTTCGCTGTGTCGATCATGGTCGGCTCCCGTACGGTTCACGCTGCGCTGGAACGGCAGCGACAGCACCGCGCCAATCGATTGATGTTCGCGCGCATCATAGCCCCGGATGCCATAGCGCACGAACGGGCCGCGGGTGCTGGAGGTGAACGTACGGAATACACGATCGAAGAATGAAAACAGGTTCGCGTAGTTGGAGTCGGTCTCGGCATGCTCGCGCGAGTGGTGAACCTTGTGCATGTCGGGTGTCACCCAGAGCAGCACGAACATGCGATCAAGCCCGCGCGGCACACGGATGTTCGCGTGCTCGAGTACGGAGTTGAGCGCACCGAGCAACCGGTAGACGGCGATCGCCGCCGGCGGTGCGCCGAGTATCCACGCCGGCATCGCGATGAATGCAAAACGTACGACACCTTCGATCGGATGCTGGCGAAACGCCGTCGTGGCATCCACCGATGCGTCGATGTGATGCACGAGATGCACGCGCCACAGCAGCGGGATCTGGTGGAGGAGTCTGTGCACGAGATAGGTCGCGCCGTCGAGTACAAGCAGCGTGATCACGAACGACGAGATGGCGCTGAGCCCGAGCAGCTGGAGCAATCCACTGCCGCTTGCAGCGACGTACGCGGCGCCGACCGCGAGAGTGAAGTTGAGCAGCATCGCCACCCCGAGCGTGATTGCCAGCAGCCAGAGGTTCGTTGCGAGCCGACCGTTCGAATCACGCGACTGCTGCCGCAGCGGCACGATGACTTCGATGAGGCTGGCCACCGCGAGCGCACCCAGCACGGGCGCGAGCCTGAAAACAACGGCCTGAATTTCCATGGCCGCGACTGTGCGGCCTGCCCCAAGGGCAGGGTCAAGCGCGAGGTCGGCTATACTCGCGCGCCATGACAAGAACGAACGCTGATCTCGGCAGGCTGCTGCTGCGACTCACCCTTGGCTTCTGCGTCCTGTTTCATGGCATCGCCAAAATCCAGGGCGGTGTCGAAGGCATCGCTCACGACCTGATCGCGCTGGGCTTGCCGGGCTTCATCGCTTACGGCGTGTATGTCGGCGAAGTGCTGGCACCGATGATGCTGATCCTTGGTTTCTACTCGCGCCTCGGTGCAGTGCTGGTTGCGATCAACATGGTGTTCGCACTCGGCATTGCTCATCGTCCCGACATGTTGAAAATCAGCCAGTACGGCGGATGGGCGATCGAGCTGCAGGCCATGTACCTGATAACTGCGATCGCCCTCTCATTAATGGGACCCGGCCGATTCGGGATCAACGACCGGTAGTTGACTTATAGATGTGCAGGCCTGAAATTCGCCCCTGCATGCGTCGCTTCCTTGCAGTGCTGATGGTGTGGGTCGGTCTCCTCGGGGCCGGCGTGCCTGCCTTTGCATGCGCAAGTGCCGCGGCTGCGGGCGATTGCTGCCCGCCCAATGCTCCCTCCGGTTGTACGCAGCTGTACGAACAGCTCAGTGTCGAGCTTAGCGTCTCCTGCGTGAGTGCGACCGCTCGTGCTCAGGCGGTCGTTGCCAAGGACGGTCGTGAACTGCCGGGCGGCGATCGTGGCTCTGCAGATGCAGTCGTTCCCACCGCCTCGCCGGCCGCATCGCTCGCTCCGCTCGGCGCAGATCGTCTCGCAATAGCACTGTTCTGTGCGCGATTCACGGATTCGTCGCTGACCTACTTGCACACCGGGCGCCTGCGCCTCTAAGTCGCGCTCCTCGACTCGCCGGCTTTCCGCCGGCTCTTCGCCAGATCCAGGACCAGAATCGAGGAGCATTCCGATGCCCCGGCATCGATTGTTGCTATTGCTGTTCGGCGCGCTGTCGTTGAGTGCGCGCGCCGATGAACCGCTCTCGCTCGAAGCAGCCGTTGAGCGCGCGTTGGAGATTGCACCGCAGGTTGGAGCCGGCACCGCCAACGTCGAAGGGATGCAAGCTTCGGCGATCAGTGCCGGACGCTTACCCGACCCGCAGGTCATCGTCGGCATCGACAATCTGCCGGTGACGGGCGCGGACGCGTACTCCACGACGAGTGACTTCATGACGATGCGCAAAGCAGGCCTGATGCAGCAGTTTCCGGCTGCATCCAAGCGCAGGCTGGAACGCGAGCTGGCCGCTGCGCGAGTAGGCATTGCGGAAGCCGAGCTGCTGGCGTCGCGATTGGAGATCGCACGCGAAGTCGCGCAGAGTTGGATACGGCGAGCCACCGCCGAGAAGTCGTTGAACGATCTTCGCGCGCTGCAACCGGAGCTCGAGTTACAAGCCGCTGCCGCACGCGCGGCTGTTGCAGCCGGACGCAGTTCGACTGCTGATGCGCTCGCGGCGGAAGTGGCGTTGGCGGAGCTGCAAGCGAAGCTGCTGCGAATGCAGAGCGAGGCGCGACAAGCGTCATTCGAGCTCGCACGCTGGATCGACAGCGATGCAGACCGGCCGCTGGCGCCGCTACCGTCGCTCGATGACCTGCCGACACCGCCCGCAGCGTTGCTCGAGAGCGTGCACGAACACGGCTCGCTGCTGACCTTCCAATCGCAGATCGAGGCTGCACGTCTCGATGTCGACTATGCGAAAGCGCAACGTCGTCCGGACTGGAGCGCGGAGCTGGCCTTCGCCAAACGTGGGCCGGACTTCTCCGACATGGTGTCGCTCGAGTTCCGCATCGGCCTGCCGTTGTTCACGAAGAATCGACAGAACCCGCAGATCAGCGCCAAGCAGGCAGAGTTGCGGCGCCTGGAGGCGGACCGCGAAGCGGAGCTGCGAATGCACACCGCTGAGATCCACCAGATGATCACGCAATGGCAGCAGCTGGGAGAGCAGCTCGGTCAGTTCGAGCGGGAGCTCCTGCCGCTCGCGCGTGACCGCTCGCGTGCAGCACTTGCCTCGTATCGATCCGGACGCGGTGACTTGCGTCTGGCGCTCGACGCGTATGGGCAAGAGATCGAATTCGTCGTCGAGCATGCCGCTTTGGTGAACGAGCGCGGTCAGGCTTGGGCGTACCTGCGATATCTCGGCCGGGAGCCCTTGCACGACACCGGGAGAACGTCGCCATGAATCCGCTGCACGTGAAACTCGGCGCTGCGGCGCTCGCAATTCTCATCGTCGGCGCGGCCGGCGGTTACTGGCTAGCGCAGCGGACCGAACCGGGAGATGCCGGCGCGACGCCGCACGGCGACCGCAAAGTGCTCTATTGGCACGACCCGATGGTGCCGAACGCCAGATTCGACAAGCCGGGCAAATCGCCTTTCATGGACATGCAGCTCGTGCCGGTCTATGCAGACGAGACGGGCGGCGGGGCCGTTCCCGTCGATCCCGTCGTGAGCCAGAACCTCGGTATCCGGGTCGGCACGGTCGAGAAGGCTGTGTTTCAGCCGAAGCTTCCGGCAGTCGGCAGCGTCGCGTTCGACGAGCAGCTGCTATCGGTCGTGCCGGCCCGTGTCGACGGCTACGTAGCGCGCTTGCACGTGAAGTCCCCGCTGCAACGAGTTCGTCGCGGTCAGGCGCTCGCAGACATCGTCGCGCCCGCGTGGCTCGAAGCCCAGGACGAATACCTCGCATTGCTGGACGCGCAGTCCGATCGAGGTGTGGCGATCCGAGATGCCGCGCGACAACGCCTCAGCGTCCTCGGCGTGCCGGAAGCAGCGATCAGCGCACTCGAGAAGGAGCGCAAGACCAATGCGAGCGCCACGCTCACTGCGCCGATCGACGGCGTGGTCACTGAGCTGGCCGTGCGCGAAGGCACTGCATTTGCTGCCGGGACCGTGCTGTTCCGGATCAACGGGCTGCAGACAGTCTGGGTCAACGCTCAGATTCCCGAAGCGCAAGTCTCGATGATCGCGCCGGGATCGGCAGTCACGGCACGCGCGACAGCATGGCCGGGCGCTCAGTTCAAGGGCAGGGTCGCCGCGTTGCTGCCCGAAGTCGATCAGCAAACACGCACGCTACCCGTGCGCGTCGTGGTCGAGAACACCGAGACGAAGCTTGCTCCGGGCATGTTCATGTCGCTCGAGTTTGCAGGCCAGGGCGAACGGGAGCAGCTGGTCGTTCCCAGTGAAGCAGTGATCATGACCGGCGAGCGCAGCGTGGTGATCGTGGCCCGCGACCGTGGCGGCTTCGACGTGGCAGAAGTCACTGTCGGAGCGGATGCGCAGGGGAAGTCCGCGATCCTGTCGGGGCTCGAGGCAGGTCAGAAGATCGTGCTCTCCGGCCAGTTTCTCATCGACTCGGAAGCGAGCCTGAAGTCGACGGTGTCGCGCTTGTCGAGCGCGGAGCCGCAGCGATGATTGCGGCGCTGATTCGCTGGTCGCTCGCGAACCGGTTTCTGGTGGTGCTCGCGACACTGCTCGTGACGGCGTGGGGCGTATGGGCCGTGCTGCGCGCGCCTCTCGATGCGCTGCCGGATCTCTCTGACGTGCAGGTGATCATCCGCACCTCCTATCCGGGACAGGCGCCGCGCATCGTCGAGGACCAGGTCACGTATCCGCTGACGACGACCATGATGTCGGTGCCGGGCGCGAAGACGGTGCGCGGCTATTCGTTCTTCGGCGACTCGTTCGTCTATGTGCTGTTCGAGGACCGGACGGATCTGTACTGGGCGCGCTCGCGCGTGCTGGAGTATCTCAATCAGGCTCAGAGCCGGCTGCCGCGCAACGTGCAGCCGTCGCTCGGGCCGGATGCGACCGGCGTGGGCTGGATCTACGAATATGCAGTCGTCGATCGCAGTGGCCGCCACGACCTGTCGCAGCTGCGTGCATTGCAGGACTGGTTCCTGAAGTACGAGCTGAAGAGCGTGCCGAACGTTGCCGAGGTCGCGACGCTCGGCGGCGCCGTTCGTCAGTACCAGGTCGTGCTGCGGCCTGATCGGCTGCGCGCTTATGGCATCACGCATCGCGACGTCATCGCAGCTATTCGCGGCGCAAATCAGGAAGCGGGCGGTTCGGTGCTGGAGCTGGCGGAAGCCGAGTACGTGGTGCGTGCCACCGGCTATCTGCGCGGGTTGGACGATTTTCGAAAAATCCCCGTGCGCACCGGCGCGGCCGGCGTAGCGGTGCGTCTTGCCGACGTTGCGTATCTACAGCTCGGTCCGGAGCTGCGACGTGGGATCGCCGAGCTCGACGGCGAAGGCGAGGTGACGGGAGGCATCGTAGTGATGCGCTCAGGCAAGAACGCGCTGGAGACGATCCAGGCCGTCAAACAGAAATTGCGGCAACTGCAGCCCGGCCTGCCGCCCGGTGTGGAGATCGTGCCGACCTACGATCGCTCGGAGCTGATCCAGCGCTCGGTGAGCAATCTCACTGGCAAGCTGATCGAGGAGCTCATCGTCGTCGCGCTCGTCTGCTTCGCATTCCTGTTCCACCTGCGCTCGGCCCTGGTCGCGATCATCTCGTTGCCGCTGGGCATCCTCGCGGCCTTCATCGTCATGCACTACCAGGGCATCAACGCCAACATCATGTCGCTCGGCGGGATCGCGATCGCGATCGGCGCGATGGTCGAC
>Ga0207689_10003013_pt1 | contig 15529 bp, 11 predicted proteins | sample KBSMisM52_FD_184312 | JGI IMG/M metagenome (GOLD analysis project Ga0207689, IMG submission 184312) | Miscanthus rhizosphere microbial communities from Kellogg Biological Station, Michigan, USA - KBS Miscanthus M5-2 (SPAdes) (version 2) | ecosystem: Host-associated > Plants > Roots >... | reverse complement strand
GACCGGGTGTGCGGCGCGGTCGCCGATGCGGATGCCTGGAACGCGACGGCAGACAGCCGTCCCAGCCGCAGCTGGATCCGGGCGCGGTGGCAGGAGGTCGAGGTGCACCGGATCGACGCGGATTCCGGGTACACCGCGGACCAGTGGCCGGCCGATTTCGTCACGCTCCTCCTCCCCCGGCTCGCTGATCGGTTGCCGGATCGCGCCCGCGGACCGCTTCGGCTAGAGGTGACGGCTGACGGGTCCCTCAACCCGGAGCTGGCCGGTCGGGTATGGGTCGTACCGGGCCAGGATCCGTCCGCGTATCCGGTCGACGTGCGCGGTCCGGATTGGGCCGCATTGGCGTGGCTCACCGGACGAACGTCCGCCGTCGGCGAAGCCATGACTGCGCTGCCAGAACTCGGGCCCTGGCTGTGATCGGCTAGCAACCAAACGCCAGCTCAGCTGGTGCGGGCCACCACCACGTCGGTCAATGCCTCCAGAGCATCCCGGGCCGGCCGGGCGGGTAACCCAGCCAGCAGGGCTCGGCTGGCGTCGGCGTAACTCTGCAAGGTGCGTCGCGCCTCCGTCACCGCAGGCGAAACGCGCAGTAGCTCCAGCGCCTCAGCATGTAGAGAATCGTCAACCAGCGGACCGGAAACCAGCTCACGCAGCCGCGCATCATCCGGATCCTCGGATCGCAAGGCGTACAGCACCGGCAGGGTACGGATGCCCTCGCGCAGATCCGTCCCCGGCGTCTTGCCCGATTCGGTCGACTCGGAGGCGATGTCGAGGATGTCGTCAGAGATCTGGAAAGCCACGCCGATCTGTTCCCCGAAGCCACGCAACACGTCGACGACTGACGGGTCAACGTGAGCGAACTCGGCGCCGAACTGGGCCGACGTGGCGATCAATGATCCGGTCTTGTCGGCCAGCACCTGCAGGTAGTGCGTGATCGGGTTGGTGTCCCCCGGCCCGACGGTTTCGCGGATCTGGCCGGCGACCAGCCGCTCGAAGGTTCGGGCCTGCAGCCGGACCGCCGCTGGACCGAGGTCGGCGAGCAGATCGGATGCGCGGGCGAACAGGAAGTCCCCGGTCAAGATCGCGACGGTGTTTCCCCACCGGGCGTTCGCTGAGGCCGCACCGCGTCGCACGGCCGCCTCATCCATGACGTCGTCGTGGTACAGCGTCGCGAGATGGGTCAGCTCGACCACCACCCCGGCCGTAATGATCTCCGGAGCGCTCGGGTCGCCGAAGTGGCTCGACAGCAGGGTGAGAAGCGGACGGAACCGCTTCCCGCCGGCGTCGACCAGGTGGCGCGCGGAAATATCAAGGATCTCGTTATCGGAGCGAACGGCAGTCCGCAGACCAGTCTCGACCTCGTCCAGTCCGGACCGAACCGAACGCTCCAGCTCGGCGTCCTCGAAAACGACGCCGATGGGGGCCGGACTCACCCCGGTAACACCGTCTGCAGGTGCGCCGCGTTGTTGGCCAGGTCGAGGATCGGCTGGGGGAAGAGGCCGAGCCAGATGGTGACAGCTGCCGCGAGGGTGAGCGCGATCGTGGTCAGCGGCGACGGAATCGTGATCGTTGGGCCATTCTCCGGCGGCTCCGCGAAGAACATCAGCACGATGATGCGCAGATAGAAGAACGCTGCGACGGCCGAGGACAAAAGGGCGATGACTACGAGCGGCGCGGCATCCTGGTAAGCCGCACGGAATACGTAGAACTTGCCGATGAAACCGGCCGTCAGCGGAATGCCCGCCATCGACAACAACAGGATCGTCATCAAGGGTGCCACGACCGGACCCTTGCGACCCAATCCGGCCCATTGCGACAGCTGGACCGCCTCGCCGTTGGCATCACGAACGAGGGTGACAAGACCGAACGCGGCGATGGTGGCGAGCCCATACGTCACAAGGTAGAAGAGCGTGCTTGCTATGGCATCCCGGGTCACCGCCACGATGCCGACCAGGATGAACCCAGCGTGGGCAATCGAGGAGTAGGCGAGGATCCGCTTGATGTTCGTCTGGGTCAGCGCGAAGACAGCGCCCACGACCATTGACGTTATTGCCACGGCCCAGATGATGGGGCGCCAGTCCCACTTGGTCGATGCGAAACCCACGTAGAGAACTCGGATGATCGCGCCGAAGGCCGCGACCTTCGTGCATGACGCCATGAATGCGGTGACGGCGGTGGGTGATCCTTCATAGACGTCGGGCGTCCAGGTATGGAACGGTGCGACGCTGGCCTTGAAGAACAACCCCACGACGAGCAGGGCGAGCCCGAGATAGAGCAGGGCATCGGGCTTGTTCGACGTGGAGGCGGCCGCCAGGATCGCCGAGAGGTCGACCGAGTTCGCATACCCGTAAAGCAATGCGATTCCGTACAGGAAGAACGCTGACGCGAATGCGCCCAGCAGGAAGTACTTCATAGCGGCTTCCTGCGACAACAGCCTCCGGTGCCGCGCCATACCGGCCATCAGGTAGAGGGGCAGGGACAACACCTCGAGGGCGACGAACATGAGGAGCAGGTTGTTCGAGACCGGGAAGATCAGCATGCCGCCGACCGCGAACATCGCGAGCGGAAAGACCTCGGTCTGGATCCGGCCGGTGCGAGCCAGTTCCCGGTCCCGCGAGGATCCCACGACGACAGCAGCCTGCGCCACGATCGGACTGCGCTCGAGTGATCGCTCGCCGATGAGAAGCACGGCCAGAATGGCCATGACGAGGATGGAGCCTTGGAGGAACAGTCCGGTGCCGTCAATCGCCAGCGCACCGGCGACGGTGGTCAATGACGTACCGCGCAGCAGAATCACGGCAATAAACGCAGCCACCAAGCCCGCAATGCTCAGGCCCAGTTGCGTGGCGTATCGCTCGGCGCGCGGGACGAACGCTTCGATCAGCACTCCGACGCACGCGACGCCGAGCACTATGAAAATCGGCCACAACGCGTGGTAGGCGATCGAGGGCGCATTCAGCTGCGCCGGAGCGGCGGCGAGAGTCACTTCTGTCCTCCCACTGCGGTGCCGGACGCGGGCGCCGGATCGACTTGACCGACGTTCGCGAGCGTGTCCCTGATCGCCGGATTGATCACGTCGATGACGGGCTTCGGGTAGATCCCCAGGAACAGGATCAGCACGATGAGAGGGGCGACCGCGAAGGCCTCGCGCAGGTTGATGTCCTTAAATTTGCGGACCTTCTCACTCACGACGCCTTGCATGGTGCGTTGGTAGAGGATCAACACGTACAACGCGGCAAGAATGATTCCGGTGGTCGCGAGGATCGCCAGCCCCTTGTGCCGCGTGAAAGTGCCCACCAGAACCAGGAACTCGCTGACGAACGTACTCATGCCGGGCAGCGCGAGTGCGGACAGGCCAGCCAGCAGGAAAAGCCCGCCCAGAATGGGAGTAACTCTCGCCGCGCCGCCGTAGTCGGCCACCAGGCGGGACTTCCCGCGCGTGATCAAGATGCCGACGACGAGGAACAGTGCCCCGGTCGAGAAGGCATGGTTCACCATGTAGAGGACGGCTCCGGTGCCGCCCTGTGTGGTGAAGGCGAAGATGCCGATGCCGATGAATCCGAAGTGCGCCACTGACGTGTAAGCGACCAGGCGTTTCATGTCTCGCTGGCCGATCGCGAGGAATCCCGCGTAAAGGATTCCGATGACCGACAGAATCAGCACCATGGGCGCGAAGTACCGCGACGCCTCCGGGAACAATGGCAGGCAGTACCGCAGGAAGCCGAACGTACCTACCTTGTCGAGCACGCCGACAAGCAGCACCGCGCCGCCGATCGGTGCCTCGGCGCCCGCGTCCGGCAGCCAGGTGTGGAACGGCACCAGCGGTGCCTTGATCGCGAACGCGATGAAGAAACCGAGGAACAGCCATTTTTGGGTGGCGCCACTCGGCACGTGGCCGATCAGCGCGGAGAACGAGAACGTCCCGGTGCCGGAGGTCACGTACACGCCGATCACTGCGGCCAACATCAGGAGGCCACCGACCAGCGAGTACAGGAAGAACTTCATCGCGGCGTACTGGCGGCGCGGGCCACCGAAGCTGCCGATGATGAAGTACATCGGCACGAGCATCGCCTCGAAGAACACGTAGAACAGGAAGACGTCGGTGCTGATGAATACGCCGATCATGAAGAACTCGAGCAGCAGCACCAAGCCGAAGTACGTCCGAACGCTACGCGGCTTTTCGTTGAGCTCCTCGGCGTCGGACTGCGTGTCGAACGAGTTCCACGATGCCAGCACGACGGCTGGGACAAGAACTACCGCCATCGCGACAAGGACCATGGCAATACCGTCGACGCCGAAGGAAATATCGACGCCGAATGCCTCGATCCAGGTCCAGCTCCCGACGAACTGGAACCGCGCGGCGCCAGCACCGGTGTCGAACGTTGCGCCGAGCACGATGACGTAGACGACATCGATCAGAGTCACGGCCAAGGTGAACCACTTGATCAACGTCGTATCACGCTTCGGCAGACCGAATACGATCAGCGATCCGACGAGCGGCACGAGCAGCAGGCCGACGAGGGCGAAGCTGTGCATCACGCCACCGCCTGTCCAGCACCACGCCGCGGGAATCCGGCGGTGTTATGAATCGCCCAGGCGCTCATACGAATCTCACCGCCAGCAGCACCGCCACGACGGCGATCGAGCCGCCGAGCATCGACAGCGCATAGCTGCGTACGAATCCGGTTTGCCATCGTCTTACTCGGGAGGATGTACCGCCGAGTCCGGCCGCTACGCCGTTCACGACGCCATCGACTCCCCGGTTGTCTAGGAAAACCAGCGCCCGAGTCGTCCATTGGCCGGGACGCATCAAGACCGACTCGTTGAAGGCGTCGGCATAGAGGTTATGGCGTACCGCAACCGTCACCGGAGACCCCGCCGGCTGCACGACCGGAACCGGGTGCCGCGCAAAGATCTCCCACGCCGCGGCGACACCGAGCGCGACGATGATCAACGTGACCGTGATCAGTAGCGCCTGATTCACCGGGTGCGCGCCGGCCTCGATCGTCGGGCCGAGCGAGGACTCCAACCAGTTCTGCACCCCGTCGTTGACGGTGAGCAGGAATCCGCCCACCAGCGACAAAATCCCCAGGATGACCATCGGCACCGTCATGACCGGTTTGGCCTCGTGCGGGTGCACGTCGTCCTCCCAGCGACGCTCGCCGAAGAATGTCATCACGAGGGCGCGCGTCATGTAAAACGCCGTAAGTCCGGCGCCAAGGAGCCCGACGCAGCCGAGCAATACGCCGGACGTGCCACCCTTGTCGAACGTCGCCTCGATGATCTTGTCTTTGGTGTAGTAGCCCGTGGCGAATGGGAACCCGATGATGGCGAGATATCCGCACAGGAACGTAAAGAAGGTGATCGGCATGACCCTGGACAGGCCGCCGAATCTTCGCATGTTGATGCGGTCCTTCATGGCGTGCATGATCGCGCCGGCCGAGAGGAACAGGGCGGCCTTGAAGAAGCCATGGCCGAGCAGGTGGATGATGCCGTAGGTATACCCACCCTGGCCCAGACCAACGGCGAGGAACATGTAGCCGATCTGGCTGACCGTCGAATACGCGAGCACCCGTTTCAGGTCGTCCTGGCCGAAGGCACAGATACACCCGTAAAGCAGGGTGATCCCGCCGACGATCATCACCGCGGTGCGCGCGGACTGCGAGGCGTTGAAGATCGGATTGGACCGCGCGATGAGGTAGACGCCGGCGGTGACCATGGTCGCGGCATGGATCAGAGCCGACACCGGCGTCGGACCCTCCATAGCGTCCGGCAACCACGTCTGCAGCGGGAATTGGCCTGACTTGCCGCACGCACCGAGCAGGAGCATGAACCCGAGGGCAGTCGCTACGCCGGTGCTGGCCCCGGTCATACTTGCGAACACGCCGGCAAATGACGTAGTGCCGAAGTAGGCGAACATGATCATGATGCCGATTGACAGACCGACGTCGCCGACCCGGTTCGCGATGAAGGCCTTCTTGGCCGCCGTCGCCGCTGTTGGGCGGTTGTAGTAGAAGCCGATCAACAGATACGACGCGAGGCCCACGCCTTCCCAGCCGACGTAAAGCACGAGGTAGTTGTCGGCCAGAACCAACAACAGCATGGCGGCGATGAACAAGTTGAACTGCCCGAAGAACCGGCGCCGGCCCTCGTCATGCTCCATGTAGCCGAGGGAGTAGATGTGGATGAGCCCGCCGACGCCGGTGATGAGCAAGACGAAGACCAATGAGAGCGGATCAATCAGGAAGCCGACATTGATCTGGAAGCTTCCCACCGGAATCCACTTGTACAGCTGAAGGCTGACCTCGCGGTTGCTCTCGGCCTTTACCGAGAAGAACAGGGCGACGCTGTAGACGAACAGCGCCGCCGGGACGAGCGCACCAAGCCAATGACCCCACCGGTCGACGTACTTTCCGCCCAACAGGAGGATCGCTGCGGAGACGGCCGGGACGACGACGAGCAACCAGGCGATCGACTGCAGACCATGCGCGGTCGTCATGAAAGGACGCTCCTAGGAGGGGACGGAACGATGCTGCTCGTCGCGAGCGGCGGCCAGAGGGGCGAGATGCAAAGCGGTGCGATGCTCATGCGCAGCAGGGCGACGCATTGTTCAGTGCCCTCCTAGTACTTCAGCAGGTTGGCGTCATCGACCGAGGCCGATCGCCGGGTCCGGAAGATTGACATGATGATCGCGAGACCGACCACGACCTCGGCAGCAGCGACGACCATCACGAAGAACGCGATCACCTGCCCGTCGAGCGTTCCGTTGATGCGGGAAAACGTGATCAGCGTGAGGTTTACGGCGTTCAGCATCAGCTCGATGCACATGAAGACGACGATGGCGTTGCGCCGGACCAGCACGCCAACCGTGCCGATAGTGAACAGCGCCGCGGATAGGACGAGGTAGTAGGTCGGATTCATCGCGTGCCCTCCGAGGATGGAAGCGACCTTGGTCGGGAAAGCTCCTCGCCCCACCCAGGGGTGGACGTCATAACTGATTCCGGCGACCCGGAGCCATCTGGCAGCAACGCCGGAGTACCGATGGCGTTACCCGAGGAGAGCACCCCGGGGCCCGGTAGTGGTTGGGGTCGTCCCGAGCGGATTCGCTCGCGTGCGGTGGCCTTTTGCGTCGGCTTCGGACCGTCGCGCTCGATGTGGGCGAGAATCATCGCGCCGACGGCCGCGATGATGAGCAGGGCGGACGTGAGCTCGAACGCGAACAGGTACTTCGTGAAGATCAAAGCCGCGAGCGAGTTGACGTTGGTACCGCCGTTGTTGGCCGCCTGCAGATTCGCCGGCGTCGTGTCGGTGAACGCGCGGCCGAGGGTGAGTGCCACCAGCAAGGCGAATGCGATGCCGAATAGCAGCGCGGCCCAGCGCTGCCCGCGCAGCACTTCGATGAGCGAGTCGGAGGAGTCTCGTCCGACCAGCATCAACACGAACAAGAACAAGATCATGATGGCGCCGGTGTAGACGATGATCTGGACCAGCCCGATGAAGGGGCCCTGCTCGACGATGTACATCGCGCCGAGGCAGATCATGGTGCCCGCGAGAGCCAGCGCCGAATGCACGGCATTGCGGAACAGCACCATGCCGATGCCGCCAGCCAACGAAAGCGGCCCGAGAATCCAGAAGGCGATCGCCTCGCCGAGCGGAACATTGCCGGTCATGAGCGGTCCCGACGCAACCGCGACCGATGCACTCATCTTGGCTCTCCCCACATCTGGGGTATCGGGCAAAGGCCTACCGTAGCGAGAGCTCTCGGCCGACTGACGCGCGGAGCCGGACACGCCCTAGTGGGCTGGTTCATCCGTGGTGCCGTCCGACCTCGATGGCCCGCCCGGTGATGGGCCGGCCGGCGACGTTGGCGGCACTCTGCGGAGGCCCCTGCTGCAACGGAGCCTGGGACTCGGCGACGTAATAGTCCTTCTCGTTGTCGCCGAGGCGCATGGGATGCGGCGGCGCCTCCATGCCGGGAAGCAGTGGCGCCATCAACTGCTCCTTCGTGTAGATCAACTGCTGGCGGTCGTCGAGGGCCAGCTCGTACTCGTTGCTCATAGTGAGCGACCTGGTCGGACAGGCCTCGATGCACAGACCGCAGAAGATACAGCGCAGGTAGTTGATCTGGTAATCCTTGCCGTATCGCTCACCCGGCGAGTACCGCTCGGTGTCGGTGTTGTCGCCGCCCTCGACATAAATCGCGTCAGCCGGGCACGCCCACGCGCACAACTCGCAGCCGACGCACTTCTCCAGTCCGTCGGGATGCCGATTGAGCACGTGCCGGCCGTGGTAGCGAGGAGCCGTCGGATAGATGTCGAAGGGATACTGCTGGGTATAGACGTGCTTGAACATCGTCGAGAAAGTCAGCCCGAAGCCCTTGGCGAATCCGACGATGGTGCCGCTCGGCTCGCTGGTGCCTGGCCCACTCTGCGCGTCAGCCATCCCGGTTCTCTCCTTGGGGTAACTCTGCCCGCCCGGCGGTCACACCAGCGGGTACCCGGTCACGCGTACGTGGCGACTCAGGAATCTGCAGATCCAGCGGCGGTATCGGGAACGCCGGCGCAAGGTTGGCTTCGGCTTCGTCGGCGGCCTCCAGCTCGGCCTGGCGCCGATTGTTGGATACATCGATGATCGTGAAAACTGCCAGGATGATGAGCAGCGCGGGTACGACCACGACGAAGGTCGACTTCCACGCCGGCCAGCCCCGGTCGTTGAGCACCCGGATCGCGGCGACGGCGAGGATCCAGGCCAGGTTGATCGGCAGCAACGCTTTCCAGCCGAACTGCATGAACTGGTCGTAACGCAGGCGCGGCAGCGTGCCCCGCAGCCACACGAAGACGAAGATGCACAGCACGACCTTGCCGGTGAACCACAGAAGCGGCCACCACCCGGAGTTCGCGCCGTCCCACAACGACAGCGGCCACGGCGCTCGCCATCCGCCGAGGAACAACGTCGTTGCGAGCGCCGACACCGTCACCATGTTGATGTACTCGGCCAGGAAGAACATGGCGAACTTGAAGGACGAGTACTCGGTATGGAATCCGCCGACCAACTCGGACTCGGCTTCCGCCAGATCAAATGGCGCGCGGTTGGTCTCACCGACGACGGCGACCGCGTACACGAGGAAGGACACAACTAGCGGAATGACGTTCCACAGGTGCCGTTGTTCGAACACGATCCGCGACGTGGACATCGAGCCTGCGAAGAGGAAGACCGCGACGAACGAGAGACCCATCGCCACTTCGTAGGAGATCATCTGGGCCGCGCTGCGCAGCGAACCGAGCAGCGGGTAGGTCGACCCGGATGCCCAGCCGGACAGCACGATGCCGTAGACACCGAGCGAGGAGCAGGCGAACACGACCAGCACGCCGACCGGCAGATCGGTCAGCTGCAATGGCGTCTCGTGGCCGAACATCGAGACCACCGGGCCGAACGGGATGACCGAGAACGCCAAGAAGGCCGGCACGGCGGACAGGATCGGCGCCAAGAAGTACACCGGTTTGTCAGCGAGAACCGGGATGACTTCCTCTTTGAAGGCCAGCTTCATGCCGTCCGCGAGGGACTGCAACGTGCCCCACGGACCGGTCCGGTTCGGGCCGATCCGGTTCTGCATGCGGCCGACGACCTTGCGTTCGAACACGATCGCGAACAGCGTCATCACCACGAGGAACACGAAGACGCCAACGACCTTGATCAGGACGATCCAGAACGGGGTACCGCCGAAACCCGGTACGTCGGGAGTCACTGTGCACCTCCTTGGGACATCGCGACGGCGCCGGCCGGGCGAATTGTCACCGGATCTCCGGCGACGGCCCCGAGGCTGGACCGTACCGCGCAGCCGCGCGCATTGGTCGGCAACCACACGACGTCGTCGGGCAGGTCGGCGATCTCGGCCGGGACGGTGACCCCGCCGCGCTCGCTCGAGACTGTCAGCAATTGTCCGTCGGTGACCCCGGCGCGCGCGGCCGTGGTCGCCGATAGGAGCGCGCGCGCCGGCTTCGCCGTACCAGCCAGGTTTTCGTCGCCGTCCGACATCCGCCCGGCATCGATCAGCTCGTGCCAGGTCGCCAGGACGGTGCCGTTCGGCGCGGCCGATCCTCGCCGGGTCGGCAGTGGCAGCATGGACGGCCGCGCCTTGGTGACGCCGATTCGGTCGATCTCGTCGCGCGCAGCTTCGGTTGTCGGGATTCGCAGGTCGACGTCCAGCTCCTCGGCCAGAGCATGGAGCACCCGGCCGTCCGCCAGCGCCCCCGTGCCGGTCAGCGTCGACTCGAACGGACGCCGCCGTCCTTCCCAGGTGACGTAGCGGCCAGACTTCTCAGCCGGCGGCGCGACCGGGAAGACGACGTCAGCCCGTTCGGTGACCGCACTTGCCCGCACCTCGAGGCTCACCAGGAAACCGACCCGTTCCCATGTCTCGGCGGCGAGGGCCGGATCCGGGAGGTCGTCGGGATCGAGGCCGCCGACGACCAGAGCGGCTAGCTCGCCGTCTCGGGCGGCCGCCAGAATCCGCGAAAGATCACGTCCTGGCGCGGTGGGCACGCTCGCGGCCCAGGCCCGCTCGATCTCGATCCGTGACTTGTCGTCACTGACCGGACGACCGCCAGGTAGCAACGTGGGCACCGCCCCGGAGTCGACAGCTCCCCGCTCACCAGCGCGCCGCGGCACCCAAGCCAGGCGCGCACCGGTGCGCTCGGCCAACGCCGCGGCCGCGGACAGCGCCCCAGGTGCCGTCGCCAGCCGCTCACCAACCAGAATCACCGAGCCGTCCCGGCTCAGCTCGTCGCGCAACGGGCTGTCGGGGGCCAACAGCGCCTCGGCCTCCTCACCGGGCCGCACCTGAATGAGCGTCCCACCGAGCTTGCTGAGCCCGTGGGAAGCGAACGGCGCGATGGAGTGGACTCGAGTGCGTCCCAGCCGAGTCGTCTTGCGCAGTCGCAGGAAGACGATCGGGCTCTCCTCTTCCGGTTCGAGCCCGGCCAGCAAGACAGTCGGCGCCGCTTCCAGCGTGGCGTACGAAACGTGGTCCGGCATCGTCCCGGCGACGTGCGCGCCGAGGAAGGCCAATTCCTCCGTGGTCCCCGGCCGAGCGCGGAAATCGATGTCGTTCGTGCCGAGCGCAACCCGGGCGAACTTGGCATACGCATACGCGTCTTCCTCGGTCAGGCGCCCGCCGGGAAGCACTCCGACCCCCCCGTTGTCGAGAGCCTCGGACAGGCCGGTAGCGGCCCGCTCCAGTGCCTCGGGCCAGCTCGCCGGCACCAGGCCGCCGGATTCGTCTCGCACCAACGGCGTCGTCAGACGATCGGGTTGCGTTGCATTGTGGAACGCCCATCGGCCCTTGTCGCAGCTCCATTCCTCGTTGACATCGGGGTCGTCGCTGGCCAGGCGCCGGGTAATCGTGCTACGTCGCCAGTCGTTTCGCAGGGCGCAGCCGGACGAGCAATGTTCGCAGACGGTGTCGGTGCTCATGAGGTCGAACGGGCGGGCTCGGAAGCGGTAGGAGGCCCCGGTCAGGGCGCCCACCGGACAGATCTGCACGGTGTTGCCGGAGAAATAGGACTGGAACGGCACCTCGTCGGATGTGCCGATCTGCTGCTGGGCGCCGCGCTCGAGCAGGTCGATGAATGGGTCACCCGCAATTTGGGAGGAGAAGCGGGTGCAGCGCTGACAGAGCACGCACCGTTCTCGGTCGAGCAGCACGTTGCTCGAGATCGCGATCGGCTTCGGGAAGGTCCGCTTGACGTCGTGGAATCGGGTGTCAGCCCGACCGTTGCTCATCGCCTGGTTCTGCAGCGGGCACTCGCCACCCTTGTCGCAGATGGGACAGTCCAGCGGGTGGTTGATCAGGAGCATTTCCATGACGCCTTGCTGCGCCTTGTCGGCAACCGGCGAGGTGAGCTGGGTCTTGACGACCATGCCGGGCATGACGGTCGTGGTGCAGGCCGCGGCCGGCTTGGGCATGCCCCGGCCGTTGCCCATGTCGGTGACCTCGATCAGGCACTGGCGGCAGGGGCCGGCCGGATCGAGCAACGGGTGATCACAGAAGCGGGGGATCTGGATGCCTATTTCCTCGGCGGCGCGGATGATCAGAGTGCCCTTAGGCACTGAAACCTCCACGTCGTCGATCGTGACCGTGATCAAATCCTCGGCGCGGGCCGGCCGCTGTGGCGCAAGGGTCATGTCAGTGAGCTCCTGCGAGGACGGGGGTCTCGTCGGTGGGAGCGGCTGTACCGGCGATGAGGTCGAGATACTCGTTCCGGAAGTACTGAATCGACGACATGACCGGGCTCGCCGCGCCGTCGCCGAGGGCGCAGAACGAGCGACCTAGGATGTTGTCGCTCGCATCGAGCAAGGTGTCCAAGTCCTCCTCGGTGCCTCCGCCGTGGAGGATCCGTTCGAGGATCTGAGCCAGCCAGTAGGTGCCCTCGCGACACGGCGTGCACTTGCCGCAGGACTCGTGCTCGTAGAACTGCGTCCACTTCAGGACGGCCCGCACGACGCTGTCGCCCTCGTCGAAGATCATCATCGCCGACGTGCCGAGCATGGATCCGGCCTTGACGGTCGAATCGAAGTCGAGTGGCACATCGAGGTGCTCGGCGGTGAACAGTGGTGTGGACGAGCCGCCCGGCGTCCAGAACTTGAGCGGCTTGCCGCGGCTCATCCCACCGGCCATGTCGATCAGCTGGCGGAGGGTGGTTCCCATCGGGGCCTCGTACTGACCCGGCCGAACGATACGTCCGGACAACGAGTAGATGCACGGGCCGGGCGAACCCTCAGGACCCATGAGCTTGAACCAGTCCGACCCACCCAGGACGATGTACGGAACGCTGGCCAGGCTGCCGACATTGTTGACGACGGTTGGCGCGTCGTAGAGGCCGTTCGTGGCTGGGAAGGGCGGCTTGAGGCGAGGCTGGCCTCGCTTGCCCTCCAGGGAGTCGAGTAGCGCCGTCTCCTCGCCGCAGATATAGGCTCCGGCGCCGCAGTGCACGGTGATTTCACAGTCGAAGCCGGAGCCGAGGATGTTGCGCCCCACGTATCCGCGCTCGTACGCCTCCCCCACTGCGGCGAGCACCCGCCGGATCGCATGTACGGCCTCGCCGCGGATGTAGATGAATGCGTGTTCCGCGCGCACCGCATAGCACGCGATGATGATGCCCTCGATCATCGAGTGCGGGTCGTTCATCATCAGGGGCAGATCGCGGCAGGTTCCCGGTTCGCCCTCGTCGGCGTTGACCACGACGTAATGGGGCTTGACCGGCTCACCGGGCTTGGCCTGCGGGATGAAGGCCCACTTCATGCCGGTCGGAAAGCCGGCGCCGCCGCGGCCGCGGAGGTTGGAGTTACGCACGGTTTCGATCAGCGAATCGGGGTTCTGCGTGAGAGCAACCCGCAGCGCCGTGTAGCCGTCCAGCGCCTCGTAGTTGGCGATCTTCCACGGCTGGTTGGTCCCGAACCGCTTCGTGAGCACCGGGGTGAGCGGCACGTCAACCCTCCTTCTGCCCAGGGGGCGGTGCGGGGTTCTCTGAGTCCGACGCAGAAGTGGTCAGCGGCGCGTCATGGGCGCTTGTCGGCTGACCAAGGGCCTCGGTACCTGGCGGTGCCAAGGTGTTCTCGGCGCGATTCGCGTAGGAGGGTGCTGACTCGTCCCGTTCGAGGGCCAGCCGCACGCCGGCCTCGGTCGGTGCTCCGGTGGCCTCCCACTCCAGGGCGTCCGCCCTCGGGTCGGGGAATCCGGCGATGAGTCGCTCGATCTCGCGGAAGGAGCACAAGGGTGCGCCCCGCGTGGGCGTCGGTCGCTCACCCGCCCGCAAGCTTGCCACCAACGCCATCGCCGAGCCGACGGTTTGGTTGTCGAAGAACTCGTAGTTGACGGTCACGACCGGGGCGTAGTCGCAGGCGGCGAGGCATTCGGCGTGTTCCAAGGTGATGGTGCCGTCCGCAGTCGTCTCGTTCATGCCGATGCCGAGCGCCTCGGACAGCGCAGCGTAGATGTCATCTCCTCCCAGCAGCCCGCACAACGGGTTCCGGCACACGCTGACGAGGAATTCGCCGGTGGGGCTGCGCTTGAACATCGTGTAGAAGGTGACGACCGCGGCCACCTGCGCCTTGGTGAGGTCGAACATCTCGGCGCAGAACGCGATGCCATCCGGCGTGATGTAGCCCTGCTCCGACTGCATGAGATGCAGCATCGGGAGTAGCGCCGAGCGGGCCTGACCGGCCGGGTACCGCGCGATGATCTCGGCCGCGGCCGCGCGGACGTCGTCGCCAAAGATGGTCGGATCACCCGGGCGGTCGATGTTCATCACCGACGTCCGGAAGTTCGCCGGCCTTGTCTCCGTCATCGGTCGCACCCACCCATCACCGGATCGATCGAAGCCACGGAGGCGATCACGTCCGCGATCAAGCCACCTACCGCCAGCGCCGAGGTGGCCTGCAGGTTGATGAAGGAGGGCTCACGCAGATGGATGCGGAATGGGCGGGTGCCGCCGTCGCTGACGATGTGGCAGCCGAGTTCTCCTCGCGGTGCCTCTACCGCCTGGTGGACCTGACCCGGCGGTACCCGGAAGCCCTCGGTAACCAGTTTGAAGTGATGGATCAGGGCCTCCATGGAACCGGCCATGATCTTTTGCACGTGCTCCAGCGAGGTGCCCAGCCCGTCCGGGCCGAGCGCCAGCTTTGCCGGCCAGGCGATCTTGGGGTCGTCGATCATGGTGGGTCCGGGTGCCAATCGGTCCAGCGCCTGCTGGACGATCTTCAGTGACTCATGCATCTCGGCGACGCGTACGACGAACCGAGACCAGCAATCGCCCCGATCATCTGTCGGCACCTCGAAGTCGAAGGTCTCGTAGCCGAGGTAGGGAATCGTCTTGCGCAGATCCCAGGGCAGACCGGCTGCGCGCAGCAGCGGGCCGGTCACGCCCAGGGCGAGGCAGCCCTCGACGCCAAGCCAACCGACGTCCTTGAGCCGATTCACCCAGATCGGCTGTCCGCGCAGCAGCTTCTCGACGCCGTCCAATTCCTTGCGCGTCTCGACCAGCCAGTCCCGGACCTTTGCCTCGGTGCCATCCGGCAGGTCCTGAGCCACCCCACCGGGACGGATGTACGCATGATTCATCCGCAGTCCGGTAATGAGCTCGAGTACGTCGAGACACCGCTCCCGGGCGCGGAATCCGTTGGTCATCGCGGTCAGCGCACCGATTTCCAGGCCGCCGGTGGCCAGCCAGACCCAATGCGAGGCGACCCGGTTGATCTCCAGGAGCATCACCCGAATCAGCTGCGCCCGCTCGGGAACCTCCACCCCGAGCAGCCGTTCGACTCCCAGGCAATACACCGCTTCGTTGGACAGTGGCGCCACGTAGTCGGCTCGGGTCAGGAAGGTCACGGCCTGGGTCCAGGTGCGAAACTCGGTGTTCTTCTCGATCCCGGTGTGCAGGTAGCCGATGACCGGCCGGCAGTCGGTGACGGTTTCGCCCTCGAGTTCGAGGACCAGCCGCAGCACGCCGTGCGTGGAGGGATGCTGCGGGCC
>Ga0207689_10003012_pt1 | contig 15530 bp, 13 predicted proteins | sample KBSMisM52_FD_184312 | JGI IMG/M metagenome (GOLD analysis project Ga0207689, IMG submission 184312) | Miscanthus rhizosphere microbial communities from Kellogg Biological Station, Michigan, USA - KBS Miscanthus M5-2 (SPAdes) (version 2) | ecosystem: Host-associated > Plants > Roots >... | reverse complement strand
TGCGTGGGCTCGGAGTGGTGCCGCTTCGGCACGCAGGACTCCACGCAGATGGGCAAGGACCTCGAGCGCGCGCTCTGGCGGATGTACGCCCCCCACAAGGTCAAGCTCGCCGTATCCGGCTGTCCGCGCAATTGCGCCGAGTCGGGAATCAAGGACGTGGGCGTGATCGGCGTCGAGTCGGGCTGGGAGATCTACGTCGCGGGCAACGGCGGCATCAAGACCGAGGTGGCGCAGTTCCTCGCCAAGGTGAAGACGGCCGCCGAGGTGCTCGAATATGCCGGGGCGTTCCTGCAGCTCTATCGCGAGGAAGGCTGGTATCTCGAGCGGACGGTGCACTTCGTCTCTCGCGTGGGACTCGATTACGTGAAGAAGAAGATCCTCGACGACGCGTCGGAGCGACGGGCGTTGTGGGAGCGGCTGCAGTTCGCTCTCGATGGCGAGCCCGACCCATGGCACGAGCCCGAGCGCGCGAGCGTGGACGCCCGGCAGTTTGTTCCGCTGACGCCGGTGTCGACGGCAGCACCCGACCGCGCCGCCACTGCCGTTTCGGCCGCGTGAGGCGCGCAGTGGACGGCTCCCGGGCACACGCGAGCGCGCCGACGTATACGCCAGTGTGCCCGCTGAGCGAGGTCCCGCGCCTCGGCGCGCGCGTGATCGAGCGCGCGATCGAGAGCGGCGGCAACGTCGCCGTCTTCCGCACGGCCGAGGATCAAGTGTTTGCGCTGGCAGACCGATGCCCGCACAAGGGAGGGCCCTTGTCGCAGGGCATCGTGCACGGCGACCGGGTCGCCTGCCCACTGCACAACTGGAACATCCGGCTGGATACGGGCACGGCGGTCGAGCCGGATGAAGGCTGCGCGGCGCGGTATCCGGCGCGGGTCCGGAACGGCCTGATCGAAGTCGCGTTGGATGGCGGGATCCAAATTGCATTGGATGGCGCAATCGTCGTCGCGCCGGATGGCGCGTGAGGGGCCGCCATCGTGGCCGCGACGCGCTCGACTTGTTGCTACTGCGGGGTAGGCTGCGGCGTAATCATCGAGCACGACGGGACGCGGATCGCGGGCGTGCAGGGCGACCCCGAGCATCCGGCCAACTTCGGCAAGCTGTGCAGCAAGGGCAGCGCCCTGCACCTCACTGCGCAGCCGGCTGCGCAGCGGTACCGCGCGGCGCATCCTCTCGTGCGGCCGGCGCGAGACTTGCCGTTCGAAAGGGCGACCTGGGACGAAACGCTCGACTCGCTCGCCGACCGGTTCGCCGCGTGCATTCGCGCGCATGGACCGGACAGCGTCGCGTTCTACGTCTCCGGCCAGCTCCTGACCGAGGACTACTACGTCTTCAACAAGCTCGCGAAAGGGCTCGTCGGCACCAACAACATCGACACCAACTCGCGGCTGTGCATGTCGAGCGCCGTGACCGGCTACAAGGCGACGCTCGGCGCCGACGCGCCGCCGGCGTGCTACGAGGACATCGATCACGCGGATCTCATTTTCATCGCGGGGTCGAACGCCGCGTGGGCGCACCCGGTCCTGTTCCGCCGGATCGAAGCGGCAAAGGAGCGCAATCCGGCGTTGAGAGTCGTTGTCGTCGATCCGCGCCGGACTGCGACGGCCGATTTTGCCGACCTTCATCTCGCGATCGAGCCGGGGACCGACGTCGCGCTCTTTCACGGACTGCTGCACGTGCTGCTGTGGGAAGAGTGGATCGATGCCGGCTACATCTCCGCCCACACGTCGGGGTTCGCGGAGCTGAAGAAGCGGGTACGCGAATACACACCCGCCGAGGTCGCCGGCATTTGCGGGATTCGCGCCGAAGACTTGATGACGGCGGCGCGCTGGTTCGGCGAGGCGAACGCGGTGCTTTCGCTCTATTGCCAGGGCCTCAACCAATCGTCGTCGGGAACCGCGAAAAATGCGGCGCTCATCAACCTTCACCTCGCGACGGGCCAGATCGGCCGGCGCGGAGCCGGGCCGTTCTCGCTCACTGGCCAGCCGAATGCGATGGGAGGGCGCGAGGTCGGCGGCATGGCAACGTTGATGTCCGGGCACCGCGAGCTCGGCAACGCGCAGCACCGCGCGGAAGTGGCGGCGCTGTGGGGCATCGATCGCGTGCCCGAAACGCCGGGCAAGACCGCCGTGGAGATGTTCGCCTCGCTCGCCGCCGGGGACATCCGGATGATCTGGATTGCTTGCACGAACCCCGCGCAATCGATGCCGGACCAGGCGGCGGTTCGCGCCGGACTGCGGCGGGCGGAGCTCGTCGTCCTGCAGGAAGCTTATGTCGATACCGAGACGGCGACGTTTGCCGATATCCTTCTACCGGCGACGGCGTGGGGCGAGAAGGAGGGCACCGTGACGAACTCCGAGCGCCGGATCTCGCGCGTGCGATCGGCGGTGCCGGGGCCCGGCGAGGCAAGGGACGACTGGAGCATTGCCGTCGACTTCGCGCGACGCCTCGAAGCACGATTGCAGCCGTCGTACCTTGCGCGCACGCCGACGCTGTTTCCGTATTCCTCGCCCGACGAGATATTTCGCGAGCATGCGGCGACGACCGCCGGCCGCGACCTCGACATCACCGGCTTGTCGTACGCCGTGCTCGACGCACGTGGTCCGCAGCAGTGGCCATTTCCGACGGGCGCAAGTTGCGGGCGGGAACGGCTCTATGCCGACGGCGCCTTTGCCACGGCCGACGGCCGCGCGCGCTTCGCCGACGTTCCCTACGTCCCGGTTTCGGAAAAGGTGGACGCGCGGTATCCGTTTCGCCTCAACACCGGGCGCCTTCGCGACCAGTGGCACGGGATGAGCCGCACCGGCACCGTGGCTCAGCTCTTCCAGAATGCCGGCGAGCCGAGCCTGCAACTCCACGCTTCCGATCTCGCGCGGCGCGGATTGCACGCCGGGGAGTTGGTCCGGGTCGAGTCGAAGCGCGGCCACATCGTCGTGGCGGTGGAGGCGAGCGCGGATTTGAAGCCTGGTCACGCGTTCCTGCCGATGCACTGGGGCAGCGGCAGCCTCGGCGGCGACGGCGGCCTCGGCATCAACGCGCTGACCACGCCGGCATGCTGCCCCGTGTCCTTCCAGCCCGAACTGAAGCATGCGGCAGTCAGGGTCACGAAAGCGGACTTGCCATGGCGTCTCGCGGCCTTCGGCTACGCGCGCGACGGGGACGCGCTCGGGTTGCGTGCCGCGCTGCGCCCGCTGCTCGAGCGCTTTCCGTTCGCGAGCGTCACGCTGATCGGCCGTGACCGCCCCGGCGTGCTGTTCCGCGCGGCCGCGGCGTCACGTGCGGACGCCGATCTTCTGGACCGTATCGACGCCGTCTTCGGCCTCGATCACGACACCGTCGCGCGCTACGACGACGCGACACGCGGCATCGGCCGACGTGTGCACGTGGAGAACGATCGGCTGCTAGCCGTCCGCTTGTCGGGCGACTCGATTGCCGAAGCGTGGCTGCGCGAATGGCTGGTCGCGGAACACGACGTCGCGGCATTACGACCGCTGCTGCTGATGCCCACGGCGCACGCGCCGCGCGGGTTCGCGCCCCGCGGTCGCGTCGTGTGCATGTGCTTCGACGTGGCGGAGGGCCTCTTGAGATCGAGCCTCGAGGCGGAGGAAGGCACCGCCGAGGCGGCACTCTCCCGCGTCCAGGACTCGCTCAAGTGCGGCACGAATTGCGGCTCGTGCCTGCCGGAGTTGAAGCGCCTTGCCGCCGAAACGCGGCGTGCTCACGCTGGCAGCAGCATCCTCGCAGCATAGCCCGCAGCACCACAGGCGACGATCACCACGATCACGTTGGCCTTGAATCGGAAGAGAGCGATTCCCGCGGCGACGCCGAAGGCGAGCGCGACGGGGTCGAGTCCGGCGAGAGCGCCGCGGGCAGCCCCTTGCGGCCAGAACACGTGCCACGCGAAGAACGCCGCGAGATTGACGATGACGCCGACGACCGCCGCCGTGATGCCTGTCAGCGGCGCGGTGAACTTGAGTTGCCCATGAGTCGTCTCGACCAGCGGCCCGCCTGCGAGAATGAAGAAAAAGCTCGGGAGGAACGTGAAGAAGGTCGCCACACAGGCGCCCGCGGCGCCGGCGAGTGCCAGCGCGTCCGTTCCGAACACCGCCTTCGTCCATCCGCCGACAAAACCGACGAACGCGACGATCATGATAAGCGGTCCCGGCGTCGATTCACCGAGCGCCAAGCCGTCGATCATCTGCACGGGCGTGAGCCACGCATGGGTTTCGACGGCGCCCTGATACACATAGGGCAGGACTGCGTACGCGCCGCCGAACGTCAGCAACGCCGCCTTGCTGAAGAAGAGGGCCATCTGCGGGAGTGGCGTGCCGGAGCCTTCGACCCGCACGAGGGTGACGAGCGCGCCGGCCCAGAGCGCACCGCACACGACACATACCCAGGCGAGCCGCCACCAGCGGAAGAGCGCGTGGGGCGGAGTCGGCGTCTCGTCGTCGATGATCGCGGGCGCGTGCCGCTCGCCTCCGGCGTGCCCGCCGCGACCGACGGCGAATTCCCGCGGAGCGATGCGGCCGCCGATGTAGCCGATGAACGCCGCGGCGAGGACGATAGCGGGGAACGGCACCGCGAACGCGAAGATCGCGACGAACGCGAGCGCGGCGATTACCCAGAGCACGGGGCGCCTCAGCGCACGCGATCCAATCCGCCACGCAGCGTGCAGCACGATCGCGACCACCGCGGGCTTGATGCCGTAGAGAATTCCCGCAATGGCGGGCACGCTGCCGTAGGCGAGATAGAGCCACGAGAGCGCGATGAGCAGCACGAGCGAGGGCAGCACGAAGAGCGCGCCGGCGACCACGCCGCCCCACGTCCGATGGAGCAGCCAGCCGATGTACGTCGCGAGCTGCTGCGCCTCCGGCCCCGGCAGCACCATGCAGTAGTTGAGCGCGTGCAGGAAGCGCCGCTCGGATATCCAGCGCTTCGAGTCGACGAGATCATGATGCATGATCGCGATCTGGCCCGCCGGGCCGCCGAAGCTCACGAACCCGAGCTTCAGCCAGTAGCGGAACGCCTCGGCGCGCGTCGGAACGGCCGGTGCGCCGAGGTCCTCCGCCCTCGGGCCATCGATCGGTTGCGACGCTGCGATCACGCGCGCGTCGCCGCTCACGCCGTCGCTCGGGCGCGCAGCTTTTCGGGGTACCAGCCGTGTGTTTCCGTTTGCGCGTCGCGAGCCCACGCGTAGAGCGAATCGTAGACGAGCATCCCCCACTTCAGCATCGCGTGGTCGTCGGCGAACATTGCGGACAAACCGAGCGACGCCGCGAGAAGGCCGGCCGCCTGTTGCGAGCGGTCGAGCGTCGACGTGTCGGCCGCGCGAACGATTTTCGCGACCTCGTCGAGCGCAGGGTGCGCCAGCGCGTGCCGGCGGATGAACGCGTCGAAGCTGCACTCGGGCCCGACGTGCGAGTAGTCGACATCGGGGATGTCGTAGGCCGTGGCGCCGTTCGCGGCGGCAAACGCGCGCACGTCGGCGTTCGGCACGTAGAAGAATTCCGCACCGGGATCGATGAAGCGGCGGATGAGCCACGGGCAGGCGATGCGGTCGATCTTCGGCCGCTCGCGCGTGACCCAGCGGGTGGGTGCCGCAAACGGTTTCGTCGCGCGCCCTTCGGCGCACCAACGCTCGAGGCCGCCGGACAGGATGCCGGCCTCGAGGCCGCGCGCACGCAGCGCCGCCGCGGCGTTCTGGCTCACTTCGTGGCCGCGCACGCAGTAGACGACGACCGGACGCCAGGGCTCGAGCGGCCCAGCCCATGCGTCGAGCGCTTCCGGAGGTCGCCGTATCGCGCCCGGAACGAGTTTGGGATCCGCATCGAACGCCGGTTGCCGGCGAACGTCGACGAGCGTGGGTGGCGGAAATGCAGCGAGCCGCGCCTCGAGTTCAGTGGGGGTGAGTCCTGCATCCATGGTCTCTTGTCGCCTCCTGCCGCGTGAGCGGCAACGAAGCAGAGCTTGGATGGCGCTTAAGGCCAGCGATGCGGCGGGGCGTCTGCGAAAGCCCTGGCCGACGATGCTACTTTAGATCAACCCCTCGAGCAACTGCACGTCGACGCGCTCGCCGACGGCGCAGTCGCCCGTGTCGGCCGGCAGCACGATGAAGCAGTTCGCGCGCGACATCGACGACAGGATTCCCGAGCCCTGCTCGCCGGTGGTCCGCACCGTGAATCCGCCGTCGCCGTCGGGCGAGAGGATGCCGCGCTGGAATTCCGTGCGGCCGGGGACCTTGCGGATCGGCGAAGAGAGCGGGACCTTGAACGTCGGGGCCGGCGCGATGTCGCGCTGGCCCTGCAGTATCTTGAGCGCGTCCTGCACGAACTCGTAGAACGTCACCATCGCCGAAACCGGGTTTCCCGGCAGCCCGAAGAAATGCGCATGACCGATCCGGCCGTATGCGAGCGGGCGGCCCGGCTTCATCGCGATCTTCCAGAACAGCACCTCGCCCAGCTTGTCGATGAGCGATTTCACGTAATCGGCGTCGCCGACGGAAACGCCGCCGGACGTGACGACGACGTCAGCCGCCCCTGCGGCGTCGGCGAGCGCGCGCTCGAGCGCATCGGGCACATCCGGCACGACGCCCATGTCGAGGATCTCGCACGAAAGGCGCTGCAGCATGCCGTGGATCGTGTACCGGTTGCTGTCGTAGATCTCGCCCGCGGCGAGCTGCGTTCCGATCGGTTTGAGCTCGTCGCCGGTCGAAAAGAACGCGACACGCAGCCTGCGGAACACGGTGACTTCGCCCGTGCCGAGCGACGCGATCATTCCGAGCTCGGCGGGATGCACGCGCTGCCCCGAGTGAAACACGAGCTGTCCTGCCTTGAGATCCTCCCCGGCGAGGCGCCGGTTCTGCCCCGCTTTCGAGACGGCGCGCGCGGCGATGCGCACACGGCCGTCGGCCTCGCTCGCGCGCTCCTGCATTACGACGGTGTCGGCACCTTCGGGGATGACGCCGCCGGTGAAGATCCGTACGCACTCGCCGGGCCGAACCGCGACGCCGCTCGGCCTGCCCGCGAACGACTCGCCGACGCGGGCGAGCGTGGTTTCCCCTTCGGGCGTGAGATCGGCGAAGCGCACGGCGTAGCCGTCCATGGCCGAATTGTCGTGGGCGGGCACGGCCACCGGAGACACGATGTCGGTCGCGAGCACGCGACCGAGCGCCGCCCGCAAATGGACGCGCTCCGTTGCCGTGACCGGAACCAGGAACGTGCGGATCAACTCGCGCGCGCGGTCGACCGGCATCGAGTCGGGATCGTAGTCGTCGGCGCAGGAGATCTCGCGCAGGGTCTTCGGCTGGCTCATCGAACGGATTCTAGCCTTCGGTGTAGCGCGAGGGCAGAGCCCTTCGGGCTTCATGCCTCAGGCGCCCGCAGGGCTCTGCCCTCGCGCCACACCCAGCGTCCCGGCCGCCGCGGCGAGCTCGTCGGCGGTGTTGATGTTCCGGAACGCGTCGGCCTCGTCGTCGAAGTTGATCTCCACCGTCGCGAGCGCGGCATACCAGGCGTCGATCTTGCGTCCGCCGCCTTCGAGGAACGACGCAAGATCGGGAAGGACGTCCCGCCTCACGAGCGCGAACACCGGATGTGGCTGGTCGAACGTCTTCGCGACCGCGAGCTGAGCGCCTTTGCGCTCGAGCCCTGCGGCGAGCCGCGCCACGAGATCGAGCGGCACGAACGGCGAATCGCAGGGGACGGTGACGACGAACGCGCGGCGCGCGGCCGTCATTCCCGCGTGCAGTCCGGCGAGCGGCCCGGCGAAGCCGCCGACCGCATCGGGCACCACCGGATAACCCAACGCGCCGTAGCGCTCCGCATTCTGGTTGGCGTTGACCAGCACGTCGCCGACCTGCGGGGCGAGGCGCGAGAGCACGTGCGCGACCATCGGCCGGCCGTTCAACTCGACCAGCCCCTTGTCGACTCCGCCCATCCGGCGCCCCAGGCCGCCGGCGAGGACGATGCCCGTGACGTCGTCGCGCGCGATCAGTGCTCGCTCCGGAAACGCTCGCCGCCGGTGAAGAGCAGGAAATGCCTGTTGGTCGCGCGGCCGATCATCGTGATCCCGACTTTTTCCGCGATCTCGAAGCCCATTTGCGTGAGCCCCGAGCGCGAGACGAGGAACGGAATGCCCATCTGCGCCGCCTTGATGACCATCTCCGACGTGAGACGCCCCGTGGTGTAGAAGATCTTGTCGGCGCCATCGATGCGGTCGAGCCACATCTGGCCGGCGATCGCGTCCACCGCGTTGTGCCGCCCGACATCCTCGACGAACGTCAGGATCTGCGAGCTCTCGGGCTCGTTGGTGGCAAGCGCGCAGCCGTGGACGGCGCCCGCCTGCTTGTAGATCGTCTCGTGGGTGCGCACGCGATCGAGCAGCGCGTACAGCGTGGACCGCGCGAGCGTCGCATCGCCCGGAAGGCGCACGGTTTCGATCTCGGCCATGAGGTCGCCGAACATCGTTCCTTGGCCGCAGCCGCTCGTCGTCGTCCGTTTCTGCGTCTTCGCCTCGAGGTCGGCCAGGCCGTGACGCGTCTTGACGACGACGGCGCTCACGTCCCAATCGACCTGCACCGCCTCGATGTCCTCGATGCGATCGACGAGCCGCTGGTTGCGCAGGTAGCCGATGGCGAGCGCCTCGGGTGCCGCGCCCAGCGTCATCAGCGTGACGAGCTCGTGCTTGTCGACGTAGAGCGTCAGCGGATGCTCGCCCGCGATCGGCGTGTCGCGAACGGCGCCCGTCTCGTCGACGGCGTGGACGTTGAACGTCGCCGGCCGGGCGGCGTTGGTGAGGATCGGACGGTACGGAGCGTCGGGAGCGTTCACGATGGGGGGCGCGCCTTGAGAGGCGAGAACGACGGCGGGCGTCAGCCGCCGATGTAGCTCATCTCGACTTTTTTCAGCGGCACCGTGTGGGCGCTGCGGATTTCGGAATAGCGGTCGGCGCGCTGGCGCCAGATGGCGGCGATGGCATTGGAGAGCGCCGCATCGCTCGTCCCGTCACGGGCCAGCGCGCGCAGGTCGAAGCCGTCGGTGGCGAAGAGGCACGTGTACAGCTTGCCGTCCGTGGAGAGGCGCGCCCGCGTGCAGTCGCGGCAGAACGCCTGCGTCACCGAAGCGATGACGCCGATCTCGCCGCCGCCGTCGCGATAGCGCCAGCGCTCGGCGACCTCGCCGACATAGTTGGCGTCGGCGGGCTCGAGCGGCAGCTCCGCGTCGATCGTCCGCACGATCTCGGAGGCGGGCACGACGTCGTCCATCCGCCAGCCGTTGGTCGCGCCGACATCCATGTATTCGATGTAGCGCACGATATGGCCGGTGCCCTTGAAATGCCGAGCCATTGCCACGATCGAGCCTTCGTTGGTCCCGCGCTTCACGACCATGTTGACCTTGATCGGCGCGAGTCCCGCGGCGGCCGCGGCGTCGATTCCCGCGAGCACCTTCCCCACCGGAAACTCGACGTCGTTCATCGCGCGAAACGTCGCATCGTCGAGCGAGTCGAGGCTGACGGTCACCCGGCGAAGCCCGGCATCGCGCAGGCTGCGGGCCTTTTTCGCGAGCAGCGCGCCGTTGGTGGTGAGGGTGAGATCGACGTCGGGGAGCTTTGCCAGCATTTCGACGAGGCGCTCGATGTTGCGCCGGAGGAGCGGCTCGCCGCCGGTGAGCCGGAGCTTCGTTACGCCGTGGCCCACGAAAATGCGCGCGATGCGAGTGATTTCCTCGAACGTGAGGAGATCGGCGCGAGGCAGGAATTCGTGGTCGGCGCCGTAGATCTCCTTCGGCATGCAGTAGACGCATCGGAAATTGCAGCGGTCGGTGACCGAGATGCGCAGATCGCGCAAACGCCGGCCCCGCGCGTCCGCGACGACGCCCGGCAGCGCATCGCCGGTGGCGGCGTCACGCACGAAGCGGTCCAGAGCGTCGCGACGCGACACGCGGACATCGGCAACCGGAATGATCGTGGCCATGAAACGAACGGCGGCGTCGGGAATCCAAGGCGGAGCCGGAATGTTAGCAGAGGCGCGTGGTGTATGATCGACCACGGTCCGCGCGCGCCGTTTTCGGTCATTTTCCCCTCATTTTTCTCTCTGCGCAGCGCGCTGGAATTGCCCATGTCTCCGTTGCGGTTTCCCGTCTCTGTCATCTTCGAGCGCACCGCCCTCATCAACCGCTGGGTGAGCGAACGTTGGGAGCCTCTCGCCGTCATTCCGCCGGTGGCCGGCGCGTCGGGCTCGGCGGCGCCGGTCAAGATCGGCGAAGACGCGTCGCGCACCCAATGGCGCTTCGACGGCCACGCGTTCGAGCTTCATCCCTCTGAAGCCGAGGGGTATTACCTCAATCTCGTGGCCCCCGAACCTAAAGCCTTCGTGATGTGGCGCATGACCGAGGAGGGTGGCGATCCTCCGGTGTTCCCGGTGATCGTCACCGTGAGCTACAACCAGGCGGCAAGAATGCTCGACGGCGGCGAGCGGGTCGATTCCGTGCCGCTTCCCGATGGAATCCGTGCATGGATGGAGCCCTTCGTCGCCGAGCACTACAAGCCCGAGCCGAGGAAGAAGGTGCGCCGCAACGATCCCTTCGCCGACGGGAGCTTTCGCCGCGAGCGCGGATCGGGCCATTGACGCACTGGGCGCCTCACGCAACAGCAATGCGAACGTCTCCATGAGCGAAAGCATCAAGCCCCCGCAGAGCTCGGGGCTGCGGCGCTGGTCGCAGCGCAAGCACGAAGCGGCGCGGGAGAAGGCCGGGGAAAGGCTCGAGGAGAAGTCCGCAGACAGACTTGCGGAAAAATTCTCGGCGCCTTCCGCCGCCGAGACGCCGCTGCCGCCGACTGCCGCCGCCCGCACTGCGCCGGCTGCTCCGGCCCACGACGATCCGCTGCCACCGGTCGAATCGCTGACGATCGATTCCGATTTCTCGCCGTTCCTGCGGCCGAAGGTCGACGCCACGCTCAAGCGCCAGGCGCTGAAGCAGCTATTTCGCGATCCGCATTTCAACGTAATGGATGGCCTCGACATCTACATCGGCGACTATTCGCAGCCCGATCCGATTGCACCCGAGATCGTTCGCCAGATGGTGCAGAGCCGTTACATCTTCGATCCACCGCCGACACGCATCAACGCGCAGGGGTTCGTGGAGGACATTCCCGCCGAGGAATTGGCGACGCTCGAAGCCGACGCTTCCGCTGCCGCGGATGCGCTGCCCGAGCCGGACGCCAAAGCCGCCGGCATTCCCACGCTGCCGGCGACGCCGGAGGCCGCCGCTGCCGCATCGACGCCCACAGCCAGCGAGCCGGCAGTCGAGCCCGGAGTCGAACCGCCGCCGGCCGAGGCTTCCGAAAAAGAAAAAATTCACCAGAAACCGCAATGAGCCTCGCCGACAAGCATCTTCATCTTTGCTCGTGCAACGGCACGATGCCGCTGGACGCGGACGCCCTCGCGAAGGCGCTCGAGCTCTCGGGCTCACCCGTCGTTCGAACCATGCTGTGCCAGAAGGAGCTTTCGGCGTTCGCAGGTCAGGCCGCCGGCGACGTCGTCGTCGCCTGCACCCAGGAGGCCCGGCTGTTCGGCGAAGTCGCGGAGGAAGGGGGAAAGGCGCAGACGATCAGGTTCATCAACATCCGCGAAACCGGAGGCTGGTCCGCCGAAGCGAAGGCGGCCACGCCCAAGATCGCCGCGCTGCTCGCGCTCGCCGGGCTTCCCGAGCCCGCGCCCGTGCCGCGCGTCGCGTACCGCTCCGAAGGCCGCGTGCTCATCGTCGGTCCCGCGGAAGCCGCACTCGGCTGGGCGAAACCGCTGTCCGCCCAACTGGGCGTCACCGTCCTTCTCACTGGACGGGCGACCGGCGCGGAGCTTCCGGCGGAACGCGACTACCCCGTCTATTCCGGCACGCTCAGGAAAATCTCCGGCTGGCTCGGCGCCTTCGAAGTCGAGTGGGCGCAGGAAAATCCGATCGATCTCGACCTTTGCACGCGCTGCAATGCCTGCGTGCGCGCGTGCCCGGAAGATGCCATCGACTTCGCCTACCAGGTCGATCTCGATCGCTGCAAGGCCCACCGCAAATGCGTCGCCGCGTGCGGCGCGACGGCCGCGATCGACTTCGCGCGGACGGATGTCGCGCGGAGCGAGCGCTTCGATCTTGTTCTCGACCTTGGGCGGGCACCGCACTTGCGCATGCACCAGCCGCCCCAAGGGTATCTCGCACCTGGCGCCGACCCGGTCGCGCAAGCGCTGGCGGTCGCGGAAATCGCAACGATGACCGGCGAGTTCGAAAAGCCGAAATATTTCGCCTACAAGGCGTCGATCTGCGCGCACAGCCGGTCGCGCCAGCGCGGCTGCGACCTTTGCATCGACGTCTGCTCGACGGCGGCCATTGCCGCCGACGGCGATCACGTCAAGGTCGAGCCGCAGCTTTGCATGGGGTGCGGCGCGTGCGCGACGGTGTGTCCGTCGGGAGCGATGAGCTACGCCTACCCGGCGGTTCCCGATCTTGGCGCGCAGATCCGCGCGCTTCTCGCGACGTACGCGAAGGCGGGCGGGCGCGACGCGTGCCTCCTGCTCCACGCGGAGGACGGCCGCGCGGCGATTGCCAACCTCGCGCGCCGCGGCCGCGGCCTGCCGGCGCGGGTCATCCCCTTCGAAGTCCATCACGTCGCTTCGGTGGGGCTCGACGTCTGGCTGGCGGCCCTTGCCCACGGCGCCTCGCAGATCGCGGTGCTCGTGACCGGCGCCGAAGCGCCGCAGTACCGCGAGGCGCTCGAACGGCAGATGGGCTTCGCGGACACCATCGTCCAGGCGCTGGGTTACCAAGGCAGGCACCTCATGGTGGTCGAGGCCGATCCGGCCGCGCTCGATCCGGCGCTCTGGTCGTGGACGCCGGCGCTGACGGTGCGAGTGCCGGCGACGTTCGCCCTCACCGCCGACAAGCGTTCGACGGCAGCGCTCGCGATCGAGCACCTCGCGCGGCACGCGCCGGTGCCGCAGCGGGAGATCGCGCTCGCCGCCGGCGCGCCTTTTGGCACGATCGTCGTCGACCGCGACGCCTGCACCATGTGCCTCGCGTGCGTCGGTGCCTGTCCCGAAGGCGCAATTCTCGACAACCAGCAGGCGCCGCAGCTCTCGTTCATCGAGACGAAGTGCGTGCAGTGCGGGCTGTGTGCCGCGACTTGCCCCGAAAACGCCATCACCCTGAGGCCGCGTCTGTACCTGGCACCCGAAGCGCGCCAGGCGCGCGTCGTCAACGAAGCCGTCGTGGTCAACTGCACCTCGTGCGGCAAGCCGCTCGGCACGGAAAAGATGATCGCCGGCATGCTCGCGAAGCTTGCCGGGCACTCGATGTTCGCCGCGCCCGGCGCGCTCGACCGGCTCAAGATGTGCGCCGACTGCCGCGTGATCGATCTCATGAAGAACGAGCGCGGAGTGGACATCCGTGACGTCTGAGGTCGAAGTTGCGGACATCCGCCCGCTCGGACCGGAGGATGAGGCGAGGGCGGATTTCTACGCCTTGGTCTCGCGCCTGTACGCGGCAGCGCCCGATGCTCCGCTGCTCGCCGCCATTGCCGCCGCCCCGCCGCTCGCACCCGCCGACGGCGCTGCCGAGGCGGCGGCGCTCGCCTCCGCCTGGGATGCTTTGCGAGCGGCTTCCGGCACGGTCGATCCCGCTCAAGCGGGCGAAGAATTCCAGACCCTTTTCATCGGCGTGGGAAGAAGCGAGGTCAGCCTCTACGCTTCGCACTATCTCGGGCCCCAATCGGGGCGCCCGCTGGCGGAGATTCGCGCGGCACTCGCGGCTCTGGGGCTCGCCCGCCGCGCCGCGAGCAGCGAGTTCGAGGACCATTTCTCGGTGCTGCTCGAAACCATGCGGATGCTCGTGGCAGGAAATGCCGATCGGCATCCCGCGCCGATCGCTGAGCAGCGCGCGTTTTGCGAGCGCCACGTGATGCCCTGGGCGCTCGATTGCTGCGCTGCAATATCGCAATGTCCGCTTGCCAATTACTACCTGAAAGTTGCATCATTCACATATTGTTTTCTGGCGATCGAACGTGACTCGTTCGCCATCGACTGATTATTCCAAAGTCACGTGGGTTTCCTTGGAGGTGAGCATGCGTAGTCCCGCGCGTAACGCCCGCACCGCCGCACCCGTTGCGGTTTCGCCGTCCTCCGGTTCTCCCGATTCGAAACGCCGCCGATTCCTGTTCGCTCTCGGCTTGGGAAGCGCAGGTGCTGCAGTGAGCGCCGCGGCGTCCGTTTCCGCGGTAGCCGAAGTGAGTGTCGCCGAACCGGCGGTTGCGGATGGCGGCTATCGCGAGACCGACCACGTGCGCGACTACTACCGCACCGCAAAGCTCTAGGAGGAGGAAGGATCATGCTGCTCACCAGGAAAAGCGAAAAAGTTTCCGCAGCCGGTCCGCGTCTTCGCCGCCTCTCGGGGCTTTCGCTCCCGACGATGGACAGGCGAGCGTTTCTGAAGCGCTCGGGCCTCGCTGCAGGGGCCGGGGCATTCGCGAGCCAGCTTCCCTATGGCGCCATCGGCAAGGCCGAGGCAGCCAAGGACGCCGCTCCCGCGACCGAAGTCAAGCGCACGGTCTGCACCCACTGCTCGGTCGGCTGCGCCGTCGACGCTACCGTCGAGAACGGCGTATGGACGCGGCAGGAACCCGTGTTCGACTCGCCGCTCAACCTGGGCGCGCACTGCGCGAAGGGCGCGAGCGTGCGCGAGCACGGGATGCACGAGCATTCGCACCGCCTGAAGTCGCCGATGAAGCTCGTCGACGGCAAGTACCAGAAGATCAGCTGGGAGCAGGCGATCAATGAAGTGGGCGACAAGCTCCTCGCGCTGAAAAAGGAGTCGGGGCCCGACGCCGTGTTCTGGGTGGGCAGCTCGAAGCACAACAACGAGCAGTCTTACCTGCTCCGAAAGTTCGTGTCGTTCTGGGGCACGAACAACTGCGACCACCAGGCCCGCATCTGCCATTCGACGACGGTCGCCGGCGTAGCCAACACCTGGGGCTACGGCGCGATGACCAACTCGTACAACGACATGGAAAACACCAAATGCGCGATGTACATCGGCAGCAATGCGGCCGAAGCGCACCCGGTGTCGATGCTCCACATGCTTCACTCGAAGGAGACCGGAGCGAAGATGATCGTCGTCGACCCGCGCTTCACGCGCACGGCGGCGAAGGCCGACGAGTACGTGCGCATCCGCTCGGGGAGCGACATCGCATTCGTGTTCGGCATCCTCCACCACATCTTCAAGAACGGCTGGGAGGACAAGGAGTACATCCGCGACCGCGTCTACGGGATGGACAAGGTCAAGGAAGACGTGATGGCGAAGTGGACGCCCGACAAGGTCGAGGAAGTCTGCGGCGTTCCCGAGGCGCAGGTTCTGAAGGTCGCCGAGATGATGGCGAAGAACCGGCCGTCGACGGTCGTGTGGTGCATGGGCCAGACGCAGCACACGACCGGCAACGCCGTCGTGCGCGCATCGTGCATCCTGCAGCTGGCGCTCGGCAATGTCGGC
>Ga0207689_10003011_pt1 | contig 15531 bp, 19 predicted proteins | sample KBSMisM52_FD_184312 | JGI IMG/M metagenome (GOLD analysis project Ga0207689, IMG submission 184312) | Miscanthus rhizosphere microbial communities from Kellogg Biological Station, Michigan, USA - KBS Miscanthus M5-2 (SPAdes) (version 2) | ecosystem: Host-associated > Plants > Roots >... | reverse complement strand
TCGTGCCGGTTCCCGGTGATCCAGACGGCGTCCGGCAAGGCGGAGGAGTGGCCGATACCGGGGTTGTATCGGCCGCGACGACAACGCCGCCGGTCGTCGCCTGGGCGCCGGGAAGCGGTGCGAGGACTTCTGACGCGGGGCGCTAGGTGAGCACGCGGACGGGCTCGCCGGCCAGCCAGGCGACGACATCGTCGACCGCGTCGGCGTAGAAGACCCGGTAAGCGTCGAGCGCGACGTAGCCGATGTGCGGGGTGAGCACCGCGCGCGGCGCGGTGCGAAGCGGGTGGTCGGCCGGCAGCGGCTCCACGTCGAACACGTCGAGGCCGGCGCCGGCGATCCGGCCGGTGCGCAGCGCCTCGACCAGCGCGGCCTCGTCGACGATCGGGCCGCGGGAGGTGTTGACCAGGTAGCCGTCCGGACCGATCAGGTCCAGCTCGCGGGCGCCGAGCAGGCCCCGGGTGCGGTCGGACAGCTTGAGGTGGACGGAGACCACGTCCGAGCGGGTCAGCAGGTCGTCCAGGGTGACCGGCTCCACGCCGAGCTCGCGGGCGTGGCCGGGGTCGAGGTTCGCGCTCCAGGCGAGCACCCGCATCCCGAACGCCCGGCCGTAGCCGGCGACGATGCTGCCGAGCCGGCCGAGCCCGAGCACGCCGAGCGTCCGGCCGGACAGCTCCGGGCCGATCGTGGTCTGCCAGCCGCCGGCCCGCACCGCCGCGTCCTCGTAGGCGACGCGCCGGGTGACCGCGAGCACGAGCGCCCAGGTCAGCTCGGCCGGGCCGGCCTGCCGGCTGCGGGTGCCGCACACCAGCACGCCGCGCTCGCGGGCGGCGTCCAGGTCGATCGACGCGTTGGCCATGCCGGTGGTGACGAGCAGCCGCAGGTCCGGGAGCCGGTCGAGCAGGACCCGGTCGAACGGGGTGCGCTCGCGCATCGCGACCACGACCTCGCTGCCGGACAGCGCGGCGACCAGCTGGTCGCCGAGCAGGTGCTCGTGCAGGGCGACCACCTGGGCGTCGAGCCGATCCCACGGACCCATCCCGAGCGCGACGTCCTGGTAGTCGTCGAGCACCGTGATCTTCACGATCCCAGGACCTTAGGGCATGTCGGCCGACCAGCCAGGCCGCCGGCGGGGGACGCGCTAGTCGTCGAGAGGGTGGTCGGCCTTCCACTTGGCGAGCAGGTCACCGAGCTCGGCCTGGACGAACGTGAAGAAGTCGCGCATCCGGGCGATCCGGCGGCCGGCCGCGCTGTCGGCGCCCAGCGCGGCGACGCCCTCGCCGGACACCGACACGACCTGGCTCATGTAGCCGTCCCGGAGCGAGGCCGACTCGTACCAGGGGTCGACCGGCAGCCGGTAGCGGTCGCGCCGGGAACCCGGCGTCGGCACCCGCTGCAGCAGGCCGATGTGGATCAGGTAGCGCACCGCGCCGGAGATGGCCGCCGGGCTCACCTCCAGCCGCTCGGCCAGCTCGGCCGCGGTGAGCGCCTCCTCGTCGGCGGACATGAGCGTGATCAGCACCCGGGACGGCATCCGCGGGAAGCCCCAGTCGGTGAACACCAGCGCGAGATGCTCGACGAACCCCCGCACCTGCTCCGGATCACGCTCAGCCACCAGCCCAGTATTTCGTCTCTCAACGATATTCACAACCTTGTGAAACAAGGGTAAGGTCTGCATACGTGACCGATCCGATCTCGGTGTCCGGCCTGACCAAGCGGTACGGGCACACGCAAGCGCTCGACGGGCTCGACCTGAGCGTCCGTGCGGGCGAGGTGCACGGCTTCCTCGGCCCGAACGGCGCGGGCAAGTCGACCACCATCCGCATCCTGCTCGGCCTGCACCGGGCCGACTCCGGCGCCGTCGAGGTGCTCGGCCGTGACCCCTGGCGGGACGCGGTCGCCCTGCACCGGCGGCTCGCCTACGTCCCCGGCGACGTGGTGCTCTGGCCCACGCTGACCGGCGGGGAGACCATCGACCTGCTCGGCCGGCTGCGCGGCGGGCTGGACCAGCGCCGCCGGGACGAGCTGCTGAAGCGGTTCGAGCTCGACCCGACCAAGAAGGGCCGGGCCTACTCCAAGGGCAACCGGCAGAAGGTCGCGCTGGTCGCGGCGCTCGCCGCCGACGTGCAGCTGCTCCTGCTGGACGAGCCGACGTCCGGGCTCGACCCGCTGATGGAGGAGGTCTTCCGGGAGGCCGTGGCCGAGGCCAGGAACGCCGGCCGGACGGTGCTGCTGTCCAGCCACGTGCTCGCCGAGGTCGAGGCGCTGTGCGACCGGGTCAGCATCATCCGGGCCGGCCGTACGGTCGAGAGCGGCACGCTCGCCGAGCTGCGGCACCTCACCCGCACCTCGGTGACCGCCGAGCTCGACCGGCCGGTGGACCTGGCCGCCCTGCCCGGCGTGCACAACCTGGCCGTCGAAGGCGACCGGCTGCACTGCGAGGTCGACACGGCGCAGCTCACGCCGGTGCTGGCCCGGCTCGCCGCCGCCGGCGTGCGCAGCCTGGTCAGCCGGCCGCCGACGCTGGAGGAGCTGTTCCTGCGGCACTACGGCGACGAGCTGCCCGGCCCGGAGCTGGTGACGGCATGACCGAGCTCGACACCGCCCGGCGCGAGCAGGAGGCCACGCCGGACGCCGGGACGCAGCCCGAGCGGGCCGGCACCGGATGGGCGCCGCTGCTGCGGCTGGCGCTGCGCCGCGACCGGATCATGCTTCCGGCCTGGATCTACGGCATCGTCCTCACGGTCGTCTCGACCGCCTCGTCGTACCAGCGGCTCTACCCGACCGAGGCCGACCGGGCCAAGGTCGCGGCGTCGGCGAGCACCGGCGCGCTGCGGGCGATCACCGGGCCGGCGTTCGACCTGACCACGGTCGGCGGGCTGACCGCCTGGCGCGTGGCCGGGCTCGCCTCCGTGCTGGCCGGCCTGATGAGCCTGCTGCTGGTGGTCCGGCACACCAGGGCCGAGGAGGAGGCCGGCCGCACCGAGCTGGTCGGCGCGGCCGCGGTGGGGCGGTACGCGGTGCCGGTCGCCGGCTTCCTCGTCGCGGTGCTGGCGAACGTGTCGATCGCGCTGCTGACCGCGGCCGCGCTGGCCGCGCTCGGGCTGCCGGTGGCCGGCTCACTCGCGCTCGGCCTGGCGATCGGCGCCGCCGGGCTGGTGTTCGGCGCGATCGCGCTGGTGACCGCGCAGGTCGCGTCGGTGGCCCGGGCCGCATCCGGGACGGCCGGCGCGCTGCTCGGGCTGGCCTACCTGCTGCGGGCGGTCGGCGACTCCGGCGCCTCCTGGCTGTCCTGGCTGTCGCCGATCGGCTGGTCGCAGCAGGTGCGGGCGTTCTCCGGCGAACGCTGGTGGGTCTTCCTGCTGCCCGTGCTGCTGACCGCCGGGCTGCTCGTCGCGGCCGCGGTGCTGCTGCCGCTGCGCGACGCCGGCGCCGGGCTGCGGCCGCAGCGGCCGGGACCGCCGGTGGCCGACCGGCGGCTGGCCGGGCCGGTCGCGCTGGCCTGGCGGCTGCACCGGGGCGCGCTGCTCGGCTGGACCGCCGGCTACCTGATCGTCGGTGCCGCGGTCGGCGCGGTCGCCAGCGACGTCGGCGACCTGCTCGGCGACGGCGCGCAGGCCAAGCAGCTCATCGACAAGCTCGGCGGCGGCGCCGACGTCGTCTCGACGTACCTGTCGCTCATCGTCGGGCTGCTCGGCCTGGTCGCGGCCGCGTACGCGGTGCAGGCGGTGCTGCGGGCGCGCACGGAGGAGACCGAGCAGCGGGCGGAGCCGGTGCTGGCCGGCGCGGTCCGGCGGCTGCGCTGGGGCGGCGGGCACGTGCTGGTCGCCGCGCTCGGGTCGGCCTGGCTGCTGCTGGTCGCCGGCGCCGCGCTCGGCCTGGTGCACGCCTGGCGGACCGGCGACGCGGGCCAGATCGGCCGGCTGATCGGCGCCACCATGGCGCAGGTGCCGGCGGTGTGGGTGCTCGGCACGCTCGCCGCCGCGCTGGTCGGCGCGGTGCCGCGGCTGGTCGCCGCCGCCTGGGCGGTGCTCGCGGTGTGCCTGCTTCTCGGCCAGGTCGGCCAGCTGCTCAGCCTGCCGGACTGGGTGCTGGACGCCTCGCCGTTCCAGCACGCCGGCGACGCGCCGGTGCACACACCGCAGGCGGTGCCGCTGCTGGTGCTGCTCGCCGTCGCCGCGGCGCTGGCCGCGGTCGGCGCGGTCGGCCTGCGCCGCCGCGACATCGGCTGACCCGGACGGTCCGCCTACACCAGGCCGGCGTCGTGCGCGAGCAGCGCCAGCTGGGTCCGGTTGGCCAGGCCGAGCTTGGTCATCGCGTGCGAGATGTGGGTCTTCACGGTCGCCACCGACAGGAAGAGCTCCTCGGCGATCTCCTGGTTGGTGCGGCCCCGGGCGACCGCGAGGACCACGTCCGCCTCCCGCTCGGTCAGCTTCGCGAAGTCGGCCCTGGCCCGGTCGGCGGAGCCGCCGTCGGCGGCGAACCGGGCCAGGAACCGGCGCAGCACGGTCGGCGAGAGGATCTCCTCGCCGGCCGCGACCCGCTGCACGGCCTCGACGATCCGGGCCGGCGGGGTGTCCTTGAGCAGGAAGCCGCTGGCCCCGGCCCGCAGCGCCCGCAGCACGTTCTCGTCGGCGTCGAAGGTCGTCAGCACGATCACGTAGGGCGGGTCGGGCCGGCGGCGCAGCGCGGCGGTCGCGCTGATCCCGTCCAGCCGCGGCATCCGGATGTCCATCAGCACGACGTCCGGCCGGTGCTCGGCCAGCGCCGCGGTCACCTCGTCACCGTCGCCGGCCTCGCCGACCACCTCGATCCCGTCCGAGCCGGACAGCATCATCCGCAGCGCGCCGCGGACCAGCGCGTCGTCGTCGACGATGAGCACCGTCACGCCGGCCACGGCAGCACCGCCCACAGCCGGAACCGTCCGTGGGCGGACTTCGCGTCCAGCCGGCCGCCGGCGAGCTGCACCCGCTCGCGCAGGCCGACCAGCCCGCTCCCGCTGCCCGGGATCCCGCCGCCGTCGGTGCCGCCCTCGCCGGTGCGGTTGATGACCACGACCAGCAGGTTGCGCCCGCGCCGGCCGCCGAGCAGGACGGTCGCCTCCTGCCCGGGCGCGTGCTTGCGCGCGTTGGTCAGCCCTTCCTGGACGACGCGGTAGACCGTCCTGCCCAGCACGTCAGGCACCGTACCGGCGTCGGCCAGCCGGTCGTCCAGCCGGACCGGGGTGCCGGCGGCGCGGGCCTCGTCGAGCAGCCGGGGCAGGTCGGACAGGGTCGGCTGCGGGCGGTCCGGCTCCGGCTCGGCCGGATCGTCCCGGAGCACGCCGATCACCTCGCGCAGCTCCTCCAGCGCCTGGTGGGCGCCGTCCCGGATCACCCCGGCGGCGCGGGCCAGCTCGTCCGGCGGCGCGTCCGGCCGGAACTCCAGCGCCCCGGCGTACGCGGCCAGCAGGGACAGCCGGTGCGCGAGCACGTCGTGCATCTCCCGGGCGATCTTGGTCCGCTCGGCCCGCCGGGCCTCGGTGATGCGGTGCGCCTGGTCCTCCTCGGCCCGCCGGGCCCGCTCCTCCAGCGAGGAGAGCAGCGCGCGCCGGGCCTGGCTCTGCGCGCCCCAGCCGACCAGCGCCGCGTACGAGGCGGCGATGACGACCGTCCACAGGACGATCGACCGGTCCGGGGTGGGCCGCCACGCGGCGCGGATCAGCTGGCCGGCCACGCCGGCCAGCGCCACCCCGATCGCGACCGGCAGCCGGCGGCGCTGCGCGACCCACAGGGTGGCGGTGGCGGCGGCGGGTGTGGTCGCGGCCGAGACGGTGAGCAGCGCGGACAGCACGAGCGCGACCCGTACCGGGCTGTGGCGGGCGGCGAACAGCAGCCCGATGCTGAACAGGCCGACGACGATGTCGACGATCGCGGCGAAGCTGGGCCACGGGCCGAACGATCCCCACTCGCCCTGCACCGACAGGATGCCCAGCGAGACCAGAGCGGACCCCGAGACGGCGGCGATGGTCGAGCCGGTCCACCGGCGGCGGGTCAGCGCAAGCGTGCTCATGGCAGCGACGGTAGGTCGGCGTCGCTGCGGCCCGACACAGACGAAAGTTGGAGGTCAGGCGCCAGCCGGCTATTTCCGTTGCGGCCGCGCGAGTCGGCGCGCATTCTGGTCCCCGTGACCGACTGAGGACGGGCGCGTTCGTGCGCCCCGCGCCGGGTCCGGCTCATCCGACCGGCGCCACAGCGAATCCAGCCGCCCGCGGGCGTCCACCGGCCCGTCGCTGTCGTCGCTCAGCCACCGCCGGCACGCCCCCGTCCTCCGCAGGAGGCCCCCATGCGTGCACACACACTCGAACCCCGGGACCACGAGGAACACCAGGACCAGCAGCCCGAGGTCCCGCTCAACCGGCGCGAGCGGCGGGCCGCCGCCCGCGGTGGCGCCGTCCCCTCCGGGCGGATGCCGACGAAGGCGGGGCAGAAGCTGCCTCCGCCGCCGGTGCGGCACCGCGACTACGCCACCCGCAAGCGAGGCTGAGGATCGTCATCGCGGCCGGGTCCGGTTCCCTCCGGACCCGGCCGCCCGTGGTTGGTCGTCGGCCGGCGGGGGGACAGGTAGGCGCATGAACCACTTCAGCATCGCCACCGTCGCCGAGAAGAGCCCTGACTTCCGGCGCGTGCTGTGGACCGGGTCGCACACCCAGCTGGTGATCATGACGATCCCGGCCGGCGGCGAGATCGGCGAAGAGGTGCACGAGGACACCGACCAGGTGCTCAGCTTCGTCAGCGGGGTCGGCGAGGCCAGGGTCGGCGGCCAGAAGCGCAAGGTGGCGCCGGGCGACCTGGTCACGGTTCCGGCCGGGACCAAGCACAACTTCGTCAACACCGGGCCCAATCCGCTCGTGCTCTACACCGTGTACGGACCGCCCGAGCACGCCGACGGCGCCGTCCACCACACCAAGGACGAGGCGGACGCGGCGGAGGAGTCCGGGAAGGACGAGCCGCCGAGCTGACGTACATGCCTTGACAGGTATATGCCTGCTCACGCATGCTCGGTGCCGTGACCGGAGACGCGTTCGTCGTGCTGGCAGAGCCGACGCGGCGACGGATCCTGGCCGAGCTGCGCGGGGCGGAGCGGAACGTCGGCGAGCTGGTCGGCTCGCTCGACCTGCCCCAACCCACCGTGTCGAAGCACCTCAAGGTGCTGCGGGAAGCCGGGTTCGTCTCGGCCAGGGTCGCCGCCCAGCAGCGGATCTACCGGTTGGAGGCGGCGCCGTTCGCGGCGCTGGCGAGCTGGCTGGAGCCGTACCGGGTGCTGTGGGATCGGCACCTCGATGCCCTGGAGCGGCACCTCGACGGGCAGGAGGGCAGCAGGTGAACGCGTACGCGGAGTCGACCCCGGACGGCTGGGTCCTGGTCGTGGTCCGGGACCTGCGGCACCCGCCGGCGGCGGTCTGGGCCGCGCTGACCGAGCCGGAGCAGCTGCTGGCGTGGGCACCGTTCACCGCCGGCCGCGACCTCGGCGCGACCGGTGCGATCACGCTGACGATGATCGACGGCGTCGACGGCGAACGGACGGACCTGGCCGCGACGGTGACCAGGGCCGAGCCGCCGGCGCTGCTGGAGTACACCTGGGGCACGGACGAGCTGCGCTGGGAGCTGGCACCGAGCGACGGCGGCACCCGGTTGACGCTGCGGCACCGCGTCGGCTCCCGCGACGACCTGCCGAGGGCGGCCGCCGGCTGGCACCTGTGCTTCGACGTGCTCGAACGGCTGCTCGCCGGCGCCCCGGTGCCCCCGGTCCGGGGCCAGGACGCGCTCGAGCACGGCTGGACCGAGCTGCACGACCGGTACGCCGTCCGGCTCGGCTGAGCTCATCCCGCCGCGGTGGCTCCGGTACCGGTCTCTGCCGGGATCGGGGGCAGGTCGAACGGGCGGGAGACCGTACGCCTGGCGATCCGCCAGACGCCCGCCTCCCGCCGGTATTCGTCCTCGTAGGCGCCGCCCCCGACGAGCCAACGCCCGTCGCCGAGCTGGATCTGCACGATCACGTCGCAGTGCCCGGTGGCGGTCTCACCGGCCACGTCGACCACGTGGTTGACCGTCGAGTGCTGCATGATCGGGAACGCCTGCCACTGCCCGGTGACCGCGGCGGTGATCTCCTCGATCCCCCGGTACGCACGGTCGGGACTGGTCTGCCAGACCGCGTCCGGCGTCCACACCTGCTGCCACCGGGTCAGGTCCCGGTGGTCGGCGCCGATGCAGTAGTCGTTCACCAGCCGGTGCAGCGCGAGCTCGGCCTCGACCCGGTCGAGCCGGGTGGCCAGCTCCTCGATCAGTCCCATGCCGCGCAGCCTAGGCGCGCCGGTTCAGGGCCTGATGGCCACCTTCACCGAAGCTGAACGCCTGCTGTGCGTCAGCCGTGTGTACGAGGTGGTGTGGGACCGAGGACGTTCCACCACCTTCGAGGAGGCACCGTGCACGCACGACGCACCGTCGCAGCACTTGCCGCACTCACCACGATCAGCTTGGTGGGGTCTGCGCAAGCAGCGTGGGGAGCTCCCGGATCGGGGGGCAACAGCGGCCCGGGCTCAGGTACCCGGGTCGTGCAGAGCAACATCGTCTCGGACATCCCGGGCATGGCGACGCTGACCGACCCGCTCCTGGTCAACCCGTGGGGCATGTCGTTCCTGCCGACCAGCCCGCTGTGGACGTCCAACCAGGGCACCGGCACGGCGTCGCTGTTCTCCGGCGCGCCGCCGGCAGTGCCGCCCGCGATCGTCCCGCTGGTGGTCACCATCCACGGCGGGCCGCCGACCGGGCAGGTGTCGAACACGACGACCGGCTTCCCGGTGACCGGCTCGCTCGGGACCGGCACGGCCCGGTTCATCTTCGCCACGCTCGGCGGCGCGATCAGCGCCTGGACGCCGGCGGCCGAGGCGACCGACTCGGTCGTCGTCGCGAGCCCGCCGGGCGCCTCCTACACCGGGCTGACGATGATCAACACGCCGTCCGGACCGGAACTGCTCGCGGCCAACTTCGCGCAGGGGCGGATCGACGTGTTCGACTCGTCGTTCCACCTGCTGACCACGCCGCGGCTGTTCCGCGGGGTCAACATCCCGAAGGGGTTCGCGCCGTTCAACGTGCAGGCGCTCGGCAACTTCGTCTACGTCGCGTACGCGAAGGTCGACCCGGCGACCGGGCGCAGCGTGGACGGCCGCGGGCTCGGCTTCGTCACCCGGTTCACCCTGGACGGCAAGCACTGGAAGCGGATCGCCGCCCGCGGTGAGCTGAACGCGCCGTGGGGGCTCGCGCTGGTCCCGGCCGGATTCGGGTCGCTGACCGGCAAGCTGCTCATCGGCAACTTCGGCGACGGCCACATCGGCGTGTACGAGCCGAACAAGTGGCACTTCCGCGACTTCCTCCGCGGCGAGAACGGGCGGCCGGTGCAGATCGAGCGGCTCTGGGCGCTGCTGCCCGGCACCGCGACGACCGGCGGCACGGACGCGATCTGGTTCTCCGCCGGCATCGGCAACGAGACGCACGGCCTGGTCGGCACGTTCAAGGCCGCGCACTGAGACGTCGGGGGCGGGACCGCTCGGATCCGGTCCCGCCCCCGACCTCGAACGCCCCCCGGAGCCCAACCTCCGGCGGCGTTCGCACTCAACTCATCCCGATCAATGGCGATCGGGCCGCCGCCGATGTCCGACCCGACTCGGCCAATACGGCGGGGGGTCTCGCCGCGGATCGACGGTCCGGTGCCGCGTACCTGGGCTTATCGACTGGATCTCGACAAGCCGCTGACCGTCGGCCTGTTCGAGTTCCCGTGCGACCTGGCGGATCGCTGCGAGCACCGCACCCATTGCCAATGAAAGCCCGTCGATGCCACGTCGGGTGTCGTGGTGATAACGCACGTGGTGCAGCCCGGAGTCCCGGATCGCTCGGCACTCCTCAACGCTGTCGAGTTGAGCACTGTCATTGGTCAGCAGCAGGTCGTATCCGCGCTTGGCTGCGTCCGGCAGGAGGAAGCGATCCTTCTTGCCCTTCCAGCCGAGCTCAGCCGTGTGGTCGACTCGGTGTCCCGGCAGCATGCGCCGCAGCGGCTCCACCAATTGGACCGGTACGTCTTCGTCGAGTAACAGCCGCATTTCAGGCAGCGGGTCGACGCTGGTTTACGTAGTGAGCGAACTCCGAGGCGCCGCGGACATCTGCGGATCGCACCGACGGATAGAAGCCTGCGATCTCCTCGGGACCGAGACCATCGTCGACAAGTCCGGCCACGATGTCGTACGGCACGCGAGTGCCTTCGACCACCGGATAGCCCCCGCGAACCTCGGGATCGACGGCGACTCCCGGCACCGGCCGCAGCAGTGGGAGAACCTCGTGGCCGTCCTGTGCCCGGAATCGACCGAGGATGTCCAGCATCTCGGCGATGACTTGGTGCGCCGGCTGCCCGGTCAGATCGATGGCAACGGTCTCGGACGGCCACCAGACGACCTCCTTGCCCATCGAGACGAGCCGGTAGGCGGACAGGTGCTTCTGCTCGCCCAGCTCGCGCAGGCTTCTCACCGCCTTGCGGACCCGCTGAAGAGGCACGTTCCGAGATCTCAGGAAGACGAACGTCCTGAGCGCGACGACGTCCCGGAAGGAGTACGACACCCGCGGGCGCGGCATGTGAAGCTCGGGCGCCAGAAGGGGACCCTCGGCGGACCGCGCCGATCGCCAGTACGACAGCTGGCGCACCGTCGCACCGCTCAGCGCCGACGCGACTGCCGCCGGGTAGGTCACCGGCTCACCGCCCCTCCCAACCGTTCTGCGTCAAAGAAGTCCCTAAGGCGATCATTCCAGATACGGCGTCCTACCGGCCGCAGGCGCATCGACGTCGGGAGAGATCCGCGGTCAGGCGGCATCGAGCGGTTCCCGAGTCCGCGTGGCCTCGTCCGGGACCGAGCTGGTCCGGATCGCCGTCGTACGGCCGGGCGGTCAGGTGAGTTCGCGGACGGGTTCGGTGCGGGAGCCGCCGGCGCTGCCGGTGTTGACGGTGCTGCGCGGCTCGAACATGAGCACCGAGGCGGACGCCGCCGCGGCGGGGCAGTGCTCCACGCCGCGCGGGACCACGAACACGTCGTGCGGGCCGAGCTCGACATCCCGGTCGCGCATCCGGATGCTGATCGACCCGGCCAGCACGAGAAAGAACTCCTCGGTATCCGGGTGGGTGTGCCACACGAACTCGCCCTCGAACTTGGCCAGCTTGACGTCGTAGTCGTTGATGCTGGTCAGCCGGTGCGGCTGCCAGGCTGGGGGATGGCGTCGAGTGCCGCCGGCGCGTTGCGGACCTGCTCCATGATCCGACCGTACGGGTCCGCGCCAACCTTTCGGCAACGTGTATCCAGGCCCGGCCCGACACCCTCATACCAGCAACGTTCCCCCGGGGAGGGCAGCGGTGAGGATTCTCGTGGTCGGGGCCGGCATCGCCGGTCTGGCCGCCGCCCGGGCGCTGACCCGGGCCGGGCACAGCGTCGAGGTGGTGGAGCGCGCGAGCGGCCCGGACCGCGGTGGCACCGGGCTCTACCTGCCCGGCAACGCGACCCGGGCGCTGGACCGGCTCGGCCTCGACCGGCTCGACGCGGTCCCGATCCGCACCCAGCGGATCCTCGACCACCGCGGCCGGGTGCTCACCGACGTGGATCTGCCGGCGTTCTGGGACGGCTGCGGTCCGTGTGTCGGCATGCTCCGCGTGGACCTGCACCGGGCACTGTCCGACGGCGTCGAAGTGACCCACGGGCTGGAGCCGACCGCGATCGAGCCGGGCCCGGACGCGGTCACCGTCGGGCTGTCCGACGGCAGCCGGCGCGAACTCGACCTGGTCGTCGGCGCGGACGGGATCCGGTCTACGACCCGGGCGCTGCTCGGCGACCCGGCCCCGCCGCGCCGGGTCGGCCAGCTCAGCTGGCGGTTCGTCGTCGACCTGCCGGGCGTCGAGGCCTGGACCGTGCTGCTCGGCCGGGGTACGTCGTTCCTGCTCGTCCCGGTCGGCGCGAAGGAGGTCTACTGCTACGCCGACAGCGACGCCGCTGGCGACCTGCGAGACCTGTTCGGCGGGTACGCCGGGCCGGTGCCGGCCGCCCTCGACCGGCTCGCCGACCCCGCCGGCGCGTACGTGAGCTGGATCGAGGAGGCGGTTCCGCCCGGTCCGCCGACGGGTCGCGTGGTGCTGGTCGGCGATGCCGCGCACGCGACCGCGCCGAACATGGCGCAGGGCGCTGCGATGGCGATCGAGGACGCGCTCGTGCTGGCCGAGGAGCTGGCCGCCCACGGCTCGGTCGAACCGGCGCTGGGCGCGTTCACCGCCCGGCGCCGGCCGCGGACGGACTGGGTGCGGGCCCGGGCACACCGCCGGGACCGCACCCGAGGTCTGCCGGCACCGGCCCGGAACGCGGTGTTGCGGCGTGCCGGCGAGCGGATCTACCGGGCCGACTACCGCCCGCTGCTCGAGGCTCCCTAGGCGTCCTTGACGTCCTTGGCGTCCTTGGCGAACAGGCCGACGGGGCAGCTGACGCCGGTGCCGTTGTCGGGGCAGTAGCCGAACGGGTTCTTCACCAGGTATTGCTGGTGGTAGGCCTCGGCGTAGTAGAAGGGCCCGACCGGCTCGATCGCCGTGGTGATCGTGCCGTAGCCGGACTCGGACAGCTTCTGCTGGAACGCGTCGCGGGACGCCTCGGCGGCCTTCTTCTGCTCGTCGTCGGCGTAGTAGATCGCCGACCGGTATTGCGTGCCGACGTCATTGCCCTGGCGCATCCCCTGGGTCGGGTCGTGCGCCTCCCAGAACACCTGCAGCAGCTGCTCGTACGAGACCTTCTCGGGGTCGTAGACGACCAGCACCGCCTCGGCGTGCCCGGTCAGCCCGGAGCAGACCTCCTCGTACGTCGGGTAGGGAGTGATCCCGCCGGTGTAGCCGACCGCGGTCGACCAGACGCCGTCGACCTGCCAGAAGGCCTTCTCCTCGCCCCAGAAGCAGCCGAGCGCGAACACGGCGGTGGCCAGTCCCTCGGGGAAGGGCGGCACGATGCGGTTGCCGGTGACCACGTGGGTCTCCGGCACGTCGAACGGGTAGTCGGAACGCCCCGGCAGCGCCGTCTCGGCGGTCGGGAGCTGGGTCTTGGTACGGGAGAACAGCACGCTTTCACAACGGTTGCCGGACAACGGGAATTCCGGCCGCGGACCGCGGGCCGCCCGGGGAGGAGGCACCCCCGAAGCACTGCTCCCCGGGGCGGCTCGCGGCGATCAGTGGGCGGCGGCGAACTGCGCGGCCTCGGTCGAGCCGGCCAGCGCCGTCGTCGACGACTCGGGGTCGATGACGGTGGAGACGAGGTCGAACCAGCCGGTGCCGACCTCGCGCTGGTGCCGGGTCGCGGTGTAGCCGGCGGCCTCGGCGGCGAACTCCGCCTCCTGCAGCCGGACGTACGCCGGCATGCCCTCGGCCGCGTAGCCGGCGGCCAGGTCGAACATCGAGTAGTTCAGCGCGTGGAAGCCGGCCAGCGTGATGAACTGGAACGCGTACCCCATCGCGCCGAGCTCGCGCTGGAACCGGGCGATGTCGGAGTCGTCGAGGTACCGGCGCCAGTTGAACGACGGCGAGCAGTTGTAGGCCAGCAGCTTGTCCGGGAACCGGGCGTGGATCGCCTCGGCGAACTCCTTGGCCTGGCCGAGGTCCGGTGTCGAGGTCTCGCACCAGATCAGGTCCGCGTACGGCGCGTAGGCCTGCCCCCGGGTGATCGCGGCCTCGAGCCCGGCGCGGACGCGGTGGTAGCCCTCCGCGGTCCGCTCCCCGGTCAGCAACGGCCGGTGGTCCCGCTCGTCCACGTCGCTGGTCACCAGCGTCGCGGCGAGTGCGTCGGTCCGGGCGACCACGATGGTCGGCACCCCGGCCACGTCGGCGGCCAGCCTGGCCGCGATGAGCGTCCGGATGTGCTGCTTGATCGGGATGAGGACCTTGCCGCCGAGGTGGCCGCACTTCTTCTCGCTGGCGAGCTGGTCCTCCCAGTGCACGCCCGCCGCGCCGGCCGCGATCATCGCGCTCATCAGCTCGTACGCGTTGAGCGGGCCGCCGAAGCCGGCCTCCGCGTCGGCGACGATCGGAGCCAGCCAGTAGCGGTCGTGCCGGCCCTCGCTGTGCTCGATCCGGTCGGCGCGCAGCAGCGCGTTGTTGATCCTGCGGACCACCTTCGGCACCGAGTCGACGGGGTACAGCGACTGGTCCGGGTAGGTCTGCCCGGCGGAGTTGGCGTCCGCGGCGACCTGCCAGCCGGACAGGTAGATCGCCTCGAGGCCGGCCTTCACGCTCTGCACGGCCTGGCCGCCGGTGAGCGCACCCAGCGCCGGGACGTAGTCGCGCTCGTGCAGCAGCGTCCACAGCCGCTCCGCGCCGAGCCGGGCCAGCGTGTGCTCCTCCTGGACCGTGCCGCGCAGCCGCAGCACGTCCTCACCCGTGTACGGCCGGACGACGCCGGACCACCGCGGGTCGGCCCGCCAGGCTTGCTCCAGCTCGGCGGCAGCCGTCCACCCTTCCGGGGGGCACTCGGGGGTCGGAGTCCCCTGAGGGTTTTCCTTGATCGACATCTTTCGCCCCTCTCAGGCCGCCGCGGCCAGCACCCGGACCACCGCGTCCCCGCACCGGTCGCAGTCGGCACCCTCGAAGGCCTGCCACTCGCAGCCGTCACCACGGCAACCGTGGGTGTCGCAGGACCGGCAGGCGTACTGGTAGGAGTTGCAAGGGGTTCCGTCGAACAGTTCGCCGGGGCACTGACGTCCCATGACCGCCTCCTGAGATCGGGTCGCGTTGCCGTCGAGTCTTGTGACCGGCACCCCGCGACCTCTAGGCTCCAGGCGCGAAAGAAGAGGCGATGTTTCGCGATCGGAAAGAAGTCGACGGATGTCGGTCACATCTGAGCCGGACCGACCGCCGCTCGACGCGCGGGTGGTCGGCCAGCGGATCAAGCACGAGCGGCAGGAGCGCGGGCTGACCCTGGCCCAGCTGGCCGAGGCCGCCGGCAGCTCGGCGCCGCACCTGTCCCAGGTCGAGAACGGGCGCCGGGAGCCGACGCTGCGGCTGCTCGGCGCGCTGGCGAGCGGGCTCGGCGTGCCGGTAGAGCAGCTGCTCCGGCCGGACCCGCCGAGCCAGCGGGCAGCGCTGGAGCTGGCCCTGGAGCGGGCCCAGGCGGATCCGCTCTACGCCGCGCTCACCCTGCCGCCGCTGCGGCCCACCGCCCGGCTGCCGACCGTCGTCCTCGAGCACCTCGTCGGCCTGTACGAGGAGCTGCGCCGCAAGTCGGAGCGGGTGGTGGCGACGCCGGAGGAGGCCCGCGCGGCCAATCGGGAGCTGCGGGCCGACATGCGGGCCAGGGACAACTACTTCGCCGACATCGAGCGGCTGGCCGCGGAGACGCTCGAGGCAGGCGGCTATCCCGGCACCGGTGCGCTGACCCAGCGCGTGCTGCTCGACATCGCCGCACACTGCGACTTCAGCCTGCGGTACGTCAAGGACCTG
>Ga0207689_10003005_pt1 | contig 15556 bp, 9 predicted proteins | sample KBSMisM52_FD_184312 | JGI IMG/M metagenome (GOLD analysis project Ga0207689, IMG submission 184312) | Miscanthus rhizosphere microbial communities from Kellogg Biological Station, Michigan, USA - KBS Miscanthus M5-2 (SPAdes) (version 2) | ecosystem: Host-associated > Plants > Roots > Rhizosphere... | reverse complement strand
GGGGAAGGTCGTGATATCTCGCGCTCTCCCCTCAGCGATCGCTCTACTCATGGCGATCGGGTTCGCGCTTCCCGGCGTCGCACAGGCACAGGGAAAGGGCCGGCCAAAAGCGCCCCGCGGATCCTCGCCAACCACGACGACGTCGACATCTTCGTCGACGTCGTCGCCCACGACACCCGGGGCACTGGCATCAGTGCCGGTCAGCACATATCGACAGTTCGGCGCCTGGCTGGACGACGCCAGCGCGGCGGCGAGGGGAGCGGGCTATACCAGCATTGGCGTCGGGTATTGGCGGATGCTCGCGTCGAGTCAGACCAACATTCCTATGCTCGGTGTTGGACTGGGCGTGACCGATCGGATGCAGGTAGGAGCCAGCGTGCCGTTCTATCGCGCGAGCTATGAGGGCGGATCGGCCACAGGGATGGACGATGTCTACCTCAGCGCGAAATACACGCTCGTCGATCCCACGCTCACGTTGAGTGAGTTCGGTCTCGCCATCAGTCCCACGATGGAAGTCCTGAGCTCGGACAACACTGACGGTCGGATTCATTTCGCAGTTCCGGTCAGCGTGGAACTGCGGCGGCAGCCGTTTCGCATGTATGGCTCGGCAGGGATCTTCACGCGCGGATCGTTCTTCTCCGGCGCAGCGGTCGAATGGAGCGCGCGGAGCGGTATGGCCCTGACCGGGGCGCTCACACAATCCTACTCGCTCAAAGACGATGCCGTCCTCGATTCGATGGGCATCGGCCGACAACGAATGGACGTGTCGCTTGGCATCGCGTATCCGCTGGGGACATCAGCGGCAACATTCGTCAGCGTTGGTCGCAGCCTCACCAGCATGGAGGAAGGTGGAACCAGTCTGGCCTTGAGTGGGGGGATCTCACTCAGATTCAGCGCGAGCCCGAACCCCTAAACTCCCGACTCCCAACTCCCAACTCCCAAGCTGCAACGAGCCAGCTCGAAGTTTGGGAGTTGGGAATTGGAGATTGGGAGTTGATCCGTTCACGTCCTCCTCGTCTTGGAATAAGCTTCCGTGTCATGAAGCTCTATCAGTTCAGTCTCGCCATCGGTGTGATCGTCGCTGCGACGACGACAGGATCCGCGCAGGCGCCGCGCGGAAAGGATCTGGAAAAGCCTCTCGTCATCGCGAAGCAGGGAAGCTTCTTCGTCGGCGGTGAGAAGAAGACCCTTCCTGCCGCTCCCGCCGGACGGGGAGGCGGCCCTCCCGGTGAGATCACCATCAATCAGATGTACGTGCAGTACCAAGTGCCGCCGAACGGCGAACGGCATGTACCGATCGTGATGGTGCACGGCTGTTGTCTGAGCAGCAAGACGTGGGAGACGACCCCTGACGGACGCATGGGGTGGGACGAGTACTTCGTGCGCCGGGATCGCCCGGTGTACCTCGCCGATCAGGTCTCGCGCGCGCGTTCGGGCTTCGATGCGTCCACGATCAATGCCGTCAAGGCGGGCACCGCCCCTGCGAGTCAGCTGCCAACCGTGCTGCAAGCCAGCAACCAGGTTGCGTGGACGGTGTTTCGCTTCGGTCCGGCCTACGGCACGCCGTTCCCCGATGGACAGTTTCCCGTCGAGGCGGCCGATGAGCTCTACAAGCAGATGATTCCCGATCTGAATTCCCAGTTGCCATCACCGAACCCGACCTGGACGAACATGGCCGCCCTTGCCGTGCGTTTGAACGGCGCAATCCTGATGGGGCATTCCGAGTCCGGCTTCTTCCCGCAACAGGCGGCGCTCATCGACCCGAAGGGGATCCGTGGACTGATTTCGATCGAGATGCCGTGTGCGGACTTGAGCGCTGAACAGATTGCGACGCTCGCCAGGATCCCGAACCTGGTGATGTTCGGCGATCACCTCGGCGACGTCAAAGGCGGGCCGGCAAACTGGGCGGACTCCTTTGCTACGTGCGAACGCTACGTGCAGCAGATCAAGGCGGCGGGCGGCGACGCCGAGATGATGCATCTCCCCGCGATGGGGATCAAGGGAAACAGTCACATGTTGATGCAGGATCGCAACAACCTGCAGCTCGCCGATCTGGTTCTCGCTTGGATCGACAAGCACGTTGAAGCGCGACGCACCGGGGGTTCTCGTTAACCATGGGCACGGCAATCTCGATGATCGCGGCGCTGGTCGCGCCCGCGTAAGCCGCGATGTTTTCCGAGAGCTGGCTTCAGCGATTTCGAGACCTCCTTGCCGCCGACCCCGAGATGAAGGTCGTCGGCGATTGGTTCACGCTCTCCATGTCGCTCACGAGCGGCGATGACCGCTGCATCGTCCGGTTCGAGCGCGGGCAGCTGGTGCAGTGGTTCGTCGCGCCGAAGCTCGGTGTCCCGTGCTCGTTCGGGTTTCGCGCCAGTCCCGACATCTGGCGCCGCTATATGAGCCAACCACCCGAGCCTCTCTACCATGACGTCTTCGCGATGCTGATGCGCGTTCCCGGGTTCGTGCTCGAGGGCGACTCGCTGGTCGCGATGCAGCACGCACGCGCGCTGCATCGCGCGATGAAGGTGATGCGACTGGTGGGTGCGGCATGACGGGCGACGCGGCGCGGCTCGAGCCGATTGTCGGCCGCTACCTCCCGCTCCGATACAACGACCAGGAGTTTCGAATCTTCTTCGAAGAAGCGGGTGAGGGTGTGCCGCTGCTGTGCCTGCACACCGCGGGCGCGGACAGCCGGCAATACCGGCATCTGCTGAACGATGCCGCCGTGACATCGCGCTTTCGTGTCATCGCCTTCGACCTGCCGTATCACGGACGGTCGACGCCGCCGGCGGGTTGGTGGCTGCAGAAGTATCGATTGACGACCGTGGACTACCTGGGGCTGACGCGGGCGGTGTGGCAGGCGCTCGCGCTCGACCGGCCTGTGGTGATGGGATGCTCCATGGGAGGGGCGATCGTCCTCAAGCTGGCCGCTGAATATCAGCGCGAGCTCCGCGGGATCGTCGGTCTCGAAAGCACGGCGTATGCGCCCGGCCGCTACAACGAGTACCTGCATCATCCCGCGATTCACGGCGGGGAAATGACGGCGTCATACACCTATGCGCTCTGCGCGCCGCAGAGCCCTGAAGTGAACGCGCGCGAAAACTGGTGGATGTATAGCCAGGCTGGGCCCGGAGTGTATGCGGGGGACGTGCATTACTACAGCAACGATTGGGATGGCCGCGACGACATCACGCGCATCGACACGCAGGTCTGCAAGGTGTCGCTGCTCACCGGTGAATTCGACTACTCCTGCACGCCGGACATGACGCTCGCCGTCGCTGCAGCGATCCCGGGCTCGCGAGCGACGGTGATGAAGGGCATCGGGCACTTCCCGATGATCGAGAACTACCCGCTTTTCCGCGACTACCTGCTCGCCGAGCTCGCCGCTATCATCCCGGCGACCTCATGATGACGAGGCCGCGCGCGCGCGGGCCGCAGACGCTCATCAGGATCGCGCTGGCGGTCGTCCTGTTCGCCCTCGTCAGCCACACACTTGCAGACCCCGATCTGTGGGGCCACGTATGGTTTGGCGGTGACACGCTCTCGACCTGGAGCATTCCGCGGAGCCATTCGAATTCGTTCACGGCAGATCGACCGTGGATCAATCACGGCTGGCTCGCCGATTGTGTGATTTTCGTTGCGTACGCAATCGGCGGCGGGCCGGGTCTGGTCGTTCTCAAGATGGCAGTGGTCCTGCTCATGCTCGCGATCGTGTGGACTGCATTGACGCGCGAGCAGGTGGACGCGGCTTCGCGCGATCTGCTGATGGCCCTGGTCGTCATCGGCACGTTTCAACAGGCGCACCACGTACGTCCACAGATTTTTTCGGTGGCGTCGTTTGCGTTCATGCTCGCCATCCTCATCAAGGATGGACCGGTCTCACGATTGTTGCTGATTCCGCCTCTCTTTGCCTTGTGGGTCAATCTGCACGGCGGATGGATCGTCGCCGGTGGCGTGCTGGCCATCTGGTCCTTGCTGACGCTGCCGACAGCGGTTTCGCCGCGCGAGAAAGGCGCGTTGTTCCTGATCGGCGCGCTTGCGCTCGTTGGGACGCTCGCGAATCCATATGGCTGGGGGATGTGGGAGTTCCTCAGATCGACCGTCGGCTTTGGCCGGGACGAGATAACGGACTGGCAGCCGCTGTATCTGTTGGGTGCGCCGTATGTGGCAGTGTGGGTGCTGCTCGCCCTGCCGGCCGCGGTGGGAATACTCCAGTCATGGCGTGGTCAACCGGAGTGGCGCCGCCTCGCCGTTGTCGTGATGCTGGCCGCGGCATCGCTGCAAGTCGGCCGGCTCCTGGCGTTTTTTGCCGTTGCCGTTGTGATGCTGCTCGGTCGGGACATCGCTCGATTTCTGAGCGCCCAGCGACGGCCGTCGGCAGCCACTGGGCAGCAACAGAGACGACCGGCGGCGGCGCTGGCCGTTGTCGTCGCGGCAGCCTTGATCATCGGTGGGGCGGTCGCGTCTGCGAGCAACGTGAGTTGTGTCCGCATGGGCGAGGAGTATCCGGAACCTGAGATCGTCGCGATGGCGAAGCAACGGCAGTTGCAGGGTCGTCTGGCGGTGTGGTTCGACTGGGGCGAGTACGCGATTTGGTACTTCGCGCCGGCGCTGCGCGTCTCCATCGATGGCTGGCGGGAAACGGTCTACAGCGATGAGGTCATGCAGAAACACCTCAATTTCTACTACGTGCCGGCATCACGTGAAGGGTTCCTGACCGAGCTGCGCCCCGACTACATCTGGCTGCGTGCCGACCTGCCAGTCGTGCCGAAGCTACTCGCCGACGGATGGCAGCCCCTCTATCGCGGGCCTCGATCCGTGTGGTTGAGCCGCGGTACTGCCTCGAGCGTCGATCGAACCGCCGTCGCTGATGTGAGCCGTGAAGCCGAAGATTCACCCGCCAGCGTGCGTCAACGTCTCATTGCGAGGCGCTGCTTCCCCGGACCTTGAGAAAACGGAGGTTGCGGAGGTAACGGATCGACACGGAGCAACGGAGAAACGGAGCACGAACGGGGGCGCCATGCCGGTGACGCGCTTCGCGCGGCTTAGATAGAGCGCCCTCGCAATCACAAGCCCACAATCGATCGGAAGGGCTTGTGAGTTGCGGTGGCGCTCTATCCGTCGGCCGGCCAATGGCCGGCCTCACCGGCATGGCGTTCCCTCCGTTCGCCCTCCGTTGCGCCGTTTCTCCGTGTCATGCCGTTCCCTCCGTCATCTCCGGTCGCTCCACGGCATAGAATGCACTTCGATGCCTTCGCCTACTCGCGCGCGCTGGGTGCTCGCGGCGATCGTTCTTCTGACAGGCGGTGCCATTGCCGACGCCGCACCGGAACCTGCCGTCGACCAGCTTCGACTGATCGCGCCGGCGGCGCCTGGAGGCGGCTGGGATCAGACCGCGCGTGTCATGCAGCAGGTACTCCAGCGCACGGCCATCGTCCGCAGCGCGCCGGTAGAGAACATTCCTGGTGCGGCGGGGACGATCGGCCTCGCGCGATTTGTCGGATCAGAACAGGGACGCGCGGATGCCATCCTCGTGTCCGGGCTGATCATGCTCGGCGGCATCGTCATGCACCGCTCGCCCGTCACGCTCCATGAGGTGACGCCGATCGCGCGACTCACCGGTGAATACGAAGCCATCGTGGTTCCGGCGAGCTCGCCGTTTCGTTCCCTGAACGACATGATCGCCGCCCTGAGGGAACGGCCCGAGTCGCTGTCCTGGGGAGGAGGCTCGGCCGGAGGCAGCGATCAAATCCTGGCGGGGCTGGTGGCGGAAGCTGTCGGGGTATCGCCGGGGCGCATCAACTACGTCGCGTTCTCGGGCGGCGGGGAATCGCTCTCGGCGATTCTGGGCGGACAGGTGTCACTCGGCATCAATGGCCTCGCGGAGCTCGAGCCACAGATCCAGGCGGGGACAGTGCGCGCGCTCGCCATCTCCAGTGCAGAGCGCTTGCCTGGTCTCGATGTGCCTACGCTGCGCGAACAGGGTGTCGACCTGGAGTTCGAAAACTGGCGATCGGTGGTGGCAGCGCCAGGGATCGGATCGGCCGAGCGCAAACGCCTCGAGTCGGTCATCGCGGCGATGGTTGCCACGCCGGAGTGGCGAGCCGCTCTCGAGCGCTATCGATGGATCGACCGGTTTCTTCCGGGTGAGGAATTTGCGCGATTCGTCGATGGCGAAGAAGCGCGAGTGCGTACCACGCTGCAGAAGATCGACGCCGGACAGAACGGCGGCGGTACGCTGGCCTCCGTTGGCGCGTATCCGACCTTCGTGCTTTCGGGGCTCGCCTTGTGCGCCGTGGCCGCGTTCGTCGTTGGCCGGACGAATCGAACGGCGAGTCCGCCTGTTCTGCGTCTTCGGTTATCGGGCACCGTCTGGTGGATTGGTCTTGCGCTCGTGATCAATCTCGCGATGGCCGAGACGGTCGGGTTCGTTGCCGCATCGACGACGATGTTCTGGCTGACGGCAAGGGCATTCGACGATCGACATCCGATTCGAGACGCGTTATTCGCCGTCGGCATGGCGATCGGTTCCTATCTGCTGTTCGGACGCCTCCTCCAGCTTTCGCTGCCTGCCGGCCCGCTGGAGCGCTGGCTCTAGGCAGATGAAAGCTCTGACAACTCTCAACGTCTTTCGCTTGACCAACTCCCAATTGCCAAACGTCGTGCGGTCGTTGCGTTTTGGGAATTGGTTAGGCGTTAGTTTTTGGAAGTTGGGAGTTTAGGCTGTGCTCGAGACTCTGCATGCGCTAGGCAGTGGCTTCGTCAGCGCGTTTGCCCTCAACAATCTTCTGTGGGCCTTCGTTGGGGCCACGCTGGGCACGGCGATCGGCGTATTACCGGGCATCGGCCCGGCCATGACCGTTGCCGTGCTGCTTCCCGTCACCTTCAACCTCGATCCGATCAGCGCCTTCATCATGTTCGGCGGCATCTATTCAGGTGCCATGTACGGAGGTTCCACCACCAGCATTCTGCTGAACACACCGGGTGAAACCGGCTCGATTGCCACGGCGATCGATGGATACATGATGGCGCGACAGGGCCGCGGCGCGGCGGCTCTGACGACAGCCGCGATCGGCTCGTTCGTGGCTGGCACATTGGCCACGATAGCGCTCACCTTCTTCGCGCCGCCTCTGGCCAGGGCTGCTCTTCGCTTTGGACCCGCTGAATACTTCGCGTTGACGGTCGTCGCCTTCACGACCGTGTCGCTGCTGCTTGGTCCGTCACGTGTGAAAGGATTGTTCAGCCTCTTCCTCGGACTCTCCGTCGGACTCGTCGGCATCGATCAGCTCACCGGCGACGCGCGCTTCTCTTTCGGCATTCCGCAACTGCTCGACGGCATCGATGTCGTCATCCTCGTCATCGGCCTGTTTGCGGTCGGGGAAACGATCTTCCAGGCGTGGCAATACGGACGAAGCGAACCCGAAGCGGTCGTGCTGCACGACTTCACCGGGATGAGCCGGGACGAGTGGAGGCGATCATGGGGAAGCTGGCTGCGTGGAGCGTTGATTGGATTTCCGCTTGGCGTCCTTCCATGCGGCGGAACCGTGATTCCCACGTTCGTTTCCTACGCAGCTGAAAAGAGGTTGAGCAAGGAACCGGAGCGTTTCGGGCATGGCGCGATCGAAGGCGTCGCCGGGCCGGAGGCGGCTAACAATGCTGCCGCGGCGGGGGTGCTGGTGCCGCTGTTGACTCTCGGGCTTCCTTCCTCTGCGACCGCCGCCGTTCTGTTGACGGCTTTTCAACAGTACGGTCTGCAACCCGGTCCGCTGCTGTTCACGTCGCGGCCGGATCTGGTGTGGACGCTTATCGCCAGCCTGTACGTCGGCAACGTCATGCTGCTCGTGCTCAACCTGCCGCTCGTCGGCATCTGGGCGCGCGTGATGCTGATGCCGCGACGGTTGCTCTTCGCTGGCATCCTCGTGTTGGCGTCGCTGGGTGCTTACAGCTTGAATGGCTCGCTCGTCGATCTGGTGATCCTCTACCTTGTCGGAGCGGTCGGCTGTGTCATGCGGATCTACGACGTGCCGCTGGTGCCGGCCGTGCTCGGCCTCGTGCTCGGCCCGCTTTCCGAGCTGCAATTCCGCCGGGCCATGGCGATCAGCGAAGGAGACCTGTCGGTTTTCGTCACTCGCCCGATCTCCGCGGTACTGCTGCTGGCCGCGGCGATGTTGTTGTTCGGATCGCGGTTGGTAACGAAGAGGCTTACTACGGACGACGGTCTTCCACGGTCCGGCTAAAGCCGGACGCTACTGGCGGTCCGGCTACTTGGCATGACGACATATGTAATGTCCGGCTTCAGCCGGACCAGCGATCGATGACTCAGAAACCTGAGTACGACGTCGCCGTGATCGGCGGCGGCAATGCCGCTTTATGCGCGGCGATCACCGCGCGGCGCGCGGGGGCCCGCGTGATCGTGCTCGAACGGGCCCCCCGCGACTTTCGCGGCGGCAACAGCCGTCACACGCGCAATTTCCGCTGCCTTCATACGACGCCAGGCGAGTATCTGACTGGCGTCTACGGCGAGGACGAGTTCCTCTCGGACCTGCATAGTGTCAACGGCGGCGCCATCGACGATACGCTGGCGCGGCTCGCCATCGGTCAATCGGCGAACTGCCCGGAATGGATGGCCAGGGAAGGTGTCCGTTTTCAGGCGGCGCTGCACGGTACGCTGCAGCTGGGGCGGACGAATCTCTTTTTCCTGGGCGGCGGCAAGGCGCTGATGAACAGCTATTACGCCTCGGCCGAACGCCTGGGGATCGACGTGCTCTACGACGCGGACGTTGTCGGCCTGCATCTCGCCGGCGACCGTTTCGAATCGGTGGACGTGGCGTGGGATCGGCGCGTGAGACCGATTCACGCGGCGTCGGTCGTGATCGCATCGGGCGGATTCGAGGCGAATCTCGACTGGCTGCACGAGGTGTGGGGCGACGCCGCAGACAACTTCATCGTTCGCGGCACACCGTACAACACAGGCGTGCCGCTGAAGCGCATGCTCGAGGCTGGAGCGCAATCGGTCGGCGAGCCTCACGAGTGTCACGCGATCGCTGTCGATGCCCGCGCCCCCAAATTCGATGGCGGCATTGTGACCAGGCTCGACTGCATTCCACTTGGCATCGTCGTCAATTCGCTCGGCCAGCGGTTTTACGACGAGGGCGAGGACGTCTGGCCGAAGCGATATGCGATTTGGGGGAAGCTGATCGCGCGTCAGCCCGGGCAGATTGCGTATTCGATCGTCGATGCCAAGAGTGCGAACGCGTTCATGCCTTCAGTCTATCCGCCGATCGTGGCGAACTCGATCCCGGAGCTGGCCCGTCAATTGACTGTTCCGTCTGGAACACTCCAATCAACGGTCGATGCGTTCAACAGAGCGGTCCGTCCCGGGACACTCAACCTCGGCGGGCTCGACGATTGTCGTACGGAGGGACTGACTCCAGAGAAGACTCACTGGGCTCAGCGACTCGATACCTCACCGTTCTGGGCGTATCCCTTGCGTCCGGGTATCACATTCACGTACCTCGGGCTCAAGGTGGATGAGCGGACGCGCGTAATGATGTCCGACGGTCACCCTGCCGCGAACGTCTACGCCGCTGGCGAGGTGATGGCGGGAAACGTTCTCCTGAGGGGGTATCTGGCTGGCTTCGGGATGACGATCGGCACGGTCTTCGGACGTATCGCCGGCGAGGAGGCGGCACGTCATGCTGAACGATGACCTGGTTCGTCGCGGTCGCCAGACCCTGACCGTATGCAACGCGTGCCGCTACTGCGAGCAGTACTGTCCCGTCTTTCCGGCTCTCGAGAGACGACGGACGTTCGACGCTGAAGACCTGACCTATCTGGCGAACTTGTGCCACAACTGCGGCGAGTGCCTGTACGCGTGTCAGTTCGCACCGCCGCACGAATTTGGCATCAATGTGCCGATGGTGCTCGCCGAGGCGCGAACGCAGTCGTACGAAGCGTATGCCTGGCCGTTCGCACTTGGGCGAGCGTTCGCCAGTAGCGCTTTTCGCACAACACTCGCGGCGCTGACCATAGTTGTCTCGATGCTCGTGCTCGTGTCGCTGGCGAGCCCGGAGGCCCTGTGGTCGTCGGATGCCTCCGCAAATTTCTACGGCGTGATCCCACATGCTGCGATGGTGACGCTGTTTGGCGCGGTGTCGCTCTTTGCGCTGATCGCCATGGCGATCTCGGGATCGCGATTCTGGCGCGATTTACGACGTGGCGATGTGCCGAGTAGTGCGGGGGCTTTAGCCCCCGCGTCCATCAGTTTGCGTAGTGCCGTTCGCGATGCGTTCACGCTGCGCCACCTTCACGGCACCGGTCGCGATTGCACGTCCAATCTGGAGGTGCGTCTGCCGTGGCGGCGCTGGTTCCACCATTGCACGTTCTATGGCTTCCTCCTGTGCATGGCCTCGACGACCATCGCGGCGATCTACCACAGTGTGTTCGGGTGGCACGCGCCGTACGCGTACTCGAGTCTTCCCGTCCTTCTCGGCGCAGCCGGCGGGTTCGGTCTCCTGGTCGGACCGTTGGGTCTCGCCGCGTTACGGCAAACACGGGATCCGGCGCTCGGTCATGAAGAAAACGGGGGACTCGACACCGTGTTTCTCGCGTTGCTCTTTCTTACCAGTCTGACAGGACTCGCATTGCTCGTGCTGCGCCATGGCGCGGTGATGGGGCCGCTGCTCGTCCTCCACCTTGCCGTCGTTCTGGTGTTGCTGTTGACGCTGCCGTACGGCAAATTCGTGCACGGGCTGTATCGGGTGCTGGCGCTGATTCGGTATCACGGGGAACATTAGCGACCGGAGACTTCGGAGGTACCGGATCGACACGGAGTAACGGAGCAACGGAGTTCTAACGGAGGGAGCGCCAAGCCGGTGAGGCCGGCCATTCGGCCGGCCGATGGATAGAGCGCCGCCGCAATTCACAAGCTTTCCACGATCGATTTCGGCTTGTGATTGCGGCGGCGCTCTATCCAAGCCGCGCGAAGCGCGTCACCGGCATGGCGCCTCCGTTCGTCCTCCGTGTCTCTGTTGCTCCGTGTCGAACCGTTTCCTCCGACGTCTCCGTTGACGTCAGTTCTCAGGAGCCCCGTCGATATTTCCCTGCACCGGGCGACGCTTGCGGACGATGCCCTTCTTGAGATCTTCTTCGAGTGCGCGGTCCTCGGCGCGTTCGGCGCTCATGATGTATTTGATGGCGCCGTTGCCCTCGTGGCATTCGTACGGCAGCGGCTTGAAGCCTGGCGGCGAAATCAGCGGAATGGCCACTGTCCACGACTTCGTGTAGGTCTTTGGATCGTCGATCGTCATGTCGTACAGCAGGACGCTGTCGGCGATCCGCGTGAAGTGTTCTGTCAGGCGCATGCCTTCGCTGTGGCGCAGCCCGTTGCCGTTGCCTCCCTGGACGCCCGTCCGATCGGTGAAGTTCGTGGTCTCGATCACGAGCGTATCGCCCTGCCAACCTCCCCGAGAATCGCCGAGATACTGCCGGATGCCGGACGCGATGTGGTGCCGGCCGTCAACCGGGACGATGCGCGTGTCGTGAATCATCTCGTAGCTGATCACGAACTGATCGGGCGTTTGCAGGATGACGTTGCCGTTGCCGTAAGGCACGGGCATCACCGACCCGACGATGCCGCGCGTGATACAGCGGTCGTACAGGGTGAAGTCCTCGAAGGTGTTGAACGGTCCGTCACCAAAGCTTCCGCGATCGCGTGGCGCGCGCCGTGATTCGCCAAATGGCGTAATCGCCGGCATGCGTCCGTTGGCTGGGCTGACAATCAGAGATGTCAGTCGAAACGTCGTCTGGCCGCGCAGTGCCCGATCGCGCCCGCCGGTGTTGGCGCCCGAGGCGTTGTACGCGTTCTGCCGCGTTTGCTCCTCGCGTTTCACACGATCCGCGTATTCGTCTTCGGTGACGAACATCCGGGTGCCCTGGGCCGCGGGCCGCTCGCGCGGCACGCCATGGACGCTATCGCTCGTCCATGCGCCCGTGAAGTCCGGGTGACCCCACGCCGTGCGGGGTGCCTGCCAGCCGTCTTTTACCCCGATTTGGCGTTGGAGGATCCGCGCCAGAGCTCGATGTTTTTCGAGATTCCAGCCGTCTGTTGCGGTGAGATCGCTCTCGCTGAGGGAAGGCCCCTGGGCGATGAGGGGAGCCGAAACGAAGCCCGCTACTGCCAGGATTCCGGAGGCAATAACCGAGATGAGTGCCCGACGCGTCATGATGCCCTCCTGATTCTTCGTTCCCTCGAGGTGGCTCGGGACGACCCGAGCGATGTCGAGGGGCGAGGAACAACCGCGGCGTTGCCGGATTCTCGCTCAGTCGATCGGGTTCTTCAACCGGAATGAGCCGGCCGAATAGGCCTCGATACGTGCGCGTATACCTGATTTTGGGTAACGGAAATACAGGGTTCTGGCATTGCACTCTGGCGAGTCATAGATCTAGACTCCCGCTGGCCTTGAATCGGATCCCAATCTAAGGGTGTACCGGCCACTCTTTCGCTCAAGCTGATGAAGTTACCCAACCAAGCCGGTTGAAGGGCGGGTTGACGACATCGGCGGAAAGCGACCGCCATGCGTATCGTACGGAGCTGGGCAGTTTCCCTCGGGGTGGCACTGCTCATTCCCGTTGCTGCGTCTGCTCAATCAACCATCACTGGAGTCGTCACCGACACGTCAGGCGCGGTATTACCCGGGGTGACGGTGGAGGCGGCAAGCGACGCGCTGATCGAGAAAGTTCGCGTCGACGTCAGTGATTCGTCGGGGCAGTATCGAATCCTCGATCTCCGTCCTGGGACGTACAAGGTCAGCTTCAAGCTGCCTGGGTTCAATACGTTCGTTCGCGACGGCCTCGTCCTGCCAGCCGATTTCGTGTCCACGGTTAACGCGGAACTACGAGTCGGCACACTCGAAGAGACGGTGACCGTCACGGGGGAGAGCCCGATCGTCGACGTGCAGAGCACGCGGCGCCAGACGCAGATGAACACGGAGCTGATCGAGTCGCTTCCGACGGCGCAGGGATACGCGGCCATGGCGACGCTCATGCCCTCGTTCGTCATCTCCGGCGGCGGCAACAACAACGTGCAGCTCAGCACGGGCATGATCGTGTTCGGCGGACGTGGGGGGCGGGGTAATGAAGGCATTGCCCAGACCGACGGGCTCGGCACCGGCGCTGCAATCAACGGCGGTGGCGTCTCGGGCTACGGCCGGCTAGACACGACGCAGGAAGTCGTGATGACGAGCACCGGCGGCCTCGGCGACGTGGAAGTCGGCGGACCGGTCGTCAACCTCGTTCCGCGCACGGGCGGCAACACGTTCGAGAATCGCTTCCAGGCGTCCGGCCTGACGGGTGCGATGCAGGGAAGCAACTTCTCGGACGAACTGCGGGCCGCAGGGCTGAGGACGCCGGCAGAGACGCGGTACCAGTGGGACTCCAGCCTGACCAACAGCGGACCGATCGTCCGCGACCGCTTGTGGTTCCTCTACGCGACGCGGTACCAAGGGAACGCGAGCACGATCCCGGGCATGTTCATCAACAAGAACGCCGGCGACAACAGTAAGTGGTTGTATGACCCGGACTTCAGCCGTCCGGCGCAGACGAGCGATGCCGGCACGATTACGCCGACGATGCGCCTGACGTGGCAGGTGTCGGCGAAGCACAAGATCGGCGTCTTTTGGGATGCCGGTTCCTTCAAGATCAACCGCGAGAACTATCCAGGCCAGGGCAATGCCACCAACGCGCCGGAGACTGGAGGCATTCAGCCGGGCAACGGCAGCTCGCGACTGCAGCAGATCAAGTGGACGGCGACGATGACGAGCAAGCTGCTCCTCGAGGCAGGGCTCGGTACGTATCAACAGAACTGGAACACGCGCGAACGTCCCGGCAACGATCGCGAACTGATTCGCGTCGTCGAGCAGTGCGCCAACGGATGCCCGAACAACGGCAACATTCAGAACCTCACGTATCGCGCGATGAACTGGAATGCCGACTGGATGTCGCCCAATCGCATGAACGCGTACGCGACGTATGTGACCGGCGCGCACAGCATAAAGGGTGGATACCAGGGTGTGCTCCACATCAACATGTCGAACCCGTTCACGAACAACTACAACCTGCAGTACCGGTTCAACGACGGTGTGCCCAACCAGTTGACGCAGAACCTGCTGCCGTACAGGACGGAAGAGCGCACCCGGTACGATGCCTTGTTCATCCAGGATCAATGGACACGCGGCAAGATGACGATCCAGGGAGCGCTTCGCTACGACCACGCCTGGAGCTACTATCCGGCCCAGCAGATCGGTCCAACCCGCTTTCTGCCTCAAGGGTTATACGTCCCGGACACCAAAGGCGTGCTCGGTTATCACGACATCGACCCGCGCGCCGGTTTCGCCTACGACCTGTTCGGCGATGGGAAGACGGCGCTGAAGTTCCATACCGGCCGCTATCTCGAAGCGGCGGTCAATGGCAACGGCAACTACTCCGAGCTTCGTCCTATCAATCGCATCAGCAACAGCGTGACGCGGACGTGGACAGACGCGAATCGCAACTACCAACCGGACTGCGATCTGATGAACGGAAGCCTGCAGGACCTGCGCTCGACCGGTGGTGACTTGTGCGGTGCGTGGAGCAACTCGAACTTCGGAAAGGAGGTGGCCGTCCTCTCCTACGACGAGCAGATCCTGAAGGGGTGGTACAACCGCCCGTCCGACTGGGCCGTCACCGCGACCATCCAGCAGGAGATCCTGCCTCGCATCTCCGTGGAAGTGGGGTACACGCGCCGCTGGCTCCAGAACTTCACCGTGACCGACAACCGCGCGGTCACGCCAGCCGATTTCGGAACGTTCAGCGTGCCGGTGCCGAACGATCCGCGTCTTCCCGGCGGTGGCGGGTACGTCGTCTCGGGTCTGTACAACGTCAATCCGGACAAGTTCGGCCTGACTGACAATTACCGAACTTATGCGCCGGCCTATGGCGATGTGTCCCAGGTGTACAACGGCGTGGATGTGAACGTGAGCGCTCGCCTGCGGGGCGGGCTCCAGGTACAGGGAGGCACGAGCACCGGTCAGCAGGTGACTGACTCGTGCGGCGTGCGCGACGCGCTCCCCGAACAGGTCTCGGGTGGCGCATCGTCGCAAGGCGGAATCCCGTATAACCCCACGAATCCGTACTGCCACTATGCACCCGGCGTCACGACCCGGGCGACGGCCGCCGGCTCGTACATCGTGCCCCGGGTCGACGTGCAGCTCGGGTTCGCATTCACGAGCAGCCCGGGCGTGCCACTCCAGGCCAACTGGGACGTGCCGAGCGCGATCGTCGCTCCCTCGCTTGGAAGGCCTCTGTCCGGGAACGCGCCCAACGTTTCGGTGAATCTCCTTGCGCCGGACCAGATGAAATCACCGCGAGTGAATATCCTCGACTTCCGCGCCGGCAAGATCCTGCGATTCGGAGGTACGCGGGCGAATATCGCGATCGATCTCTACAACATCCTGAACCTGGACACGGTGATCACGCAGAACTTCAACTACGTTCCAAATGGGGCGTGGCTGGTGCCGAC
>Ga0207689_10003003_pt1 | contig 15560 bp, 8 predicted proteins | sample KBSMisM52_FD_184312 | JGI IMG/M metagenome (GOLD analysis project Ga0207689, IMG submission 184312) | Miscanthus rhizosphere microbial communities from Kellogg Biological Station, Michigan, USA - KBS Miscanthus M5-2 (SPAdes) (version 2) | ecosystem: Host-associated > Plants > Roots > Rhizosphere... | reverse complement strand
AAAGGCGGCGATGGCGAACCCGGTGAAGTCACTCCGGACGGAGTGACGTCCCGATTGTTGCCGGGACCGTATGATTCGGTAGAAGAGCTTGCGAACAGAATAGTCAGAACGGGAATTTGGCAGGATTAAAAGAATATTGGAATCATGGAATTTTCAAATTCCACCCCAATCAATGTTCAGACTATTGATGAATAAAATTATATCCTGAATCGTTCACATAAAAAACACACATTCATGCTCAAAAACTATCTGAAAACAGCCTGGCGTAGCTTTTACAAGAACAAGTTTTTTTCTGTTATCAATATTGGTGGCCTTGCTGTCGGGATGGCTGTAGCCATGCTGATTGGTCTATGGATATGGGATGAACTCTCGTACGACAAATACAATAAAAATTATGACCGGATTGCGGAGGTGATGCAGCAATCAACTGTAAATGGAGAGGTAAGCACCAACTATCCCTGTCCTGCCCCGTTGGCTGATGAACTTCGGAATACTTATGGCAGCGAATTTAAACACGTGGTGCGTTCGTGGTGGAACCAGGATCACCTGCTATCTTATGGTAATAAAAAGTATACGCGCATCGGCAAATTTATGGAGCCGGAAGGACCGGGGTTGATGTCGTTAAATATGCTGAAAGGATCAAGCGAAGGATTGAAAGATCCTTCATCGATTTTGATTGCTGCATCTGTAGCAAAAACAATTTTTGGCGATGCCGATCCTATGAATAAGATGATGAAGATCGATAACAACCTGGATGTAAAAGTAACCGGAGTATATGAAGACATACCCAACACTTCACGATTCAGGAATGTGATGTTTATTGCTCCATGGGAACTGTTTGTTTCAACTGACCAGGCAATGAAGCTATTAAAAGATAATTGGGGTTGGGACGCTGCTGAGATTTTTGTACAGCTGGCCGATCATGCGGACATTAAAAAAGTTTCGGCTAAAATCAGGAACAGTAAACTCGACAGGATAAAAGACAATAAAGAACTTGTTGCGTACAAACCTGCCATCCTTTTGCAGCCGATGAGCCGCTGGCATTTATATGCAGAATGGAAAGATGGTGTTAATACAGGTGGCGCCATTCAGTTTGTGTGGCTGTTCGGTATAATAGGCGTATTCGTCCTGATACTGGCCTGCATTAACTTTATGAATCTGGCTACGGCGCGATGTGAAAAAAGAGCCAAAGAAGTAGGCGTACGAAAAGCGATTGGCTCTATGAGAAAACAACTCATCATCCAGTTCTTCACGGAGTCACTTTTAATTACGTTTCTTGCGTTTGTACTGTCGCTGGCACTCATACAAATCGCGCTGCCTTTTTTTAATACGGTAGCTGATAAAAAAATCCCGGTACCATGGAGCAATATATGGTTTTGGCTGGGCGGCATAGCCTTTTGTTTTTTTACAGGGCTCATGGCCGGTAGTTATCCTGCATTTTATCTATCTTCTTTTCAGCCGGTAAAAGTGTTGAAGGGAACATTTAAAGCTGGTCGCGATGCGGCATTGGCAAGAAAGGCATTGGTGGTTTTACAATTTACTGTGTCAATCATCCTGATCATTGGCACGCTCGTCGTGTTTCAGCAGATTCAATATGCAAAGGACCGTCCGATAGGATACAGTCGAGATGAATTGATTCAATTGCAAATAAACACATCTGAGTTTGAAGGTCATGAACAGGCGATAAGGAATGATTTATTAAGAACAGGCGCAGTAGCTGAAATGGCTGAGTCTTCGAGCCCGGCAACGGGTGTGTGGAGTGGGCGCAGTGGTTTTGACTGGCGTGGAAAGGATCCATCACTGCAACCCGAGTTTGGTGCAATTGCTGTTACACATGAATATGGAAAAACAGTTGGCTGGCAGATCAGTGAAGGAAGAGATTTTTCCAGGGAATTCTCAACCGATTCGTCTGCTTTGATATTAAATGAAGCAGCAGTAAAATTTATGGGACTTAAAAACCCGGTAGGTGAAATTGTAAAATGGGATGGCGCCAACTATACAGTGATCGGCGTTATAAAAAACATGCTGATGGGATCGCCTTACGAACCGGTGAATCAAATTGTTTATTCGTTAAAAAATGAAAAACTGAAATTCATTTTGATAAAACTAAGCCCTGCCTCAGGTGCGGCCGAAGCGATAAATAAAATACAATCTGTGTTCCAGAAGTATGCACCCTCCTATCCCTTCGATTATAAATTTGTAGACGAAAATTTTGCAAAGAAATTTGCTGCCGAAGACCGCATTGGTAAGCTCGCTTCTTTTTTTGCTGCGTTGGCCATCTTCATCAGTTGTTTCGGGCTTTTCGGAATGGCATCATTTATGGCTGAACAACGTACCAAAGAAATCGGCGTGCGAAAAGTTTTGGGGGCTTCTGTATTCAATCTTTGGAAATTATTATCAAAAGAATTTGTGACGCTTGTATTTATTTCGTTTGTAATTGCAATTCCGGTATCGTGGTATGCCATGCACAACTGGCTGCAGAATTATTCGTACCGGACATCGATATCATTATGGGTTTTTGTTATTACGGGTATCATGGCATTGCTGATTACGATTATAACTGTGAGCTATCATGCGATAAATGCAGCATTGGCTAATCCTGTGAAGTCCTTACGAACGGAATAGACATCATTAAGATTTTTTTATCAGGATGATTATGAGAAAACCAGGAAGATTTTCTTATGAATTAACAAATTTTCAAACTGACAAAATTTTGACATTGCACCTTCTCTCCAAATCTTTATGATGCGTGGCGTGCAATGGAAGTAAAGCAGCGTTAAAATATAAAACTGTTGTATGTTAAAAAACCATTTCAAATCTGCATATCGCAACTTGCAGAAACACAAATCCGGAGGCATCATTAATATATTAGGATTGTCGATCGGTATGGCGTCGGCCTTACTCATCTTTATGTGGGTACAGAATGAAATGAACTTTGACGATTATCATCGGGACAAAAACAACATTTACCATCTGACTTTAAAGAAGACTTCAGGTAAGGACAAATTCAGCGGCACCCCTTTAGTGTTGGCCGATGAAATAAAAAAACGAATACCGGATATTGACAAGATCTGCCGGATTGTTATTGCAAACAATGCGACCACTCCCAAATTGAATATCAATAATAATTTTTTTAAAGAAAAGAAACTTGCTTATATAGATAAGGACTGGTTTGATATTTTTCACTACGACTTTGTCGCGGGAAATACGCATGATTTCAGCGATGACATGAATGGCATCATCCTAACGCAAACCATCGCTAAAAAATATTATGGCAGTAGTAATCCCATCGGACAGGTTATTGGTATTGACAGTGCGAATTTTCGCGTAAACGCCGTCATCAAAGACAACCCTGTTAATTCAAGCTTCCAATTTGAGGTGTTGTTACCTATTGAGGTCTATTTCAAAAGCAACCCGGATCAACGAACGGCCTGGTTAAGTTTCCGTGATCAGACTTTCTTAAAACTTTCCGGAAAGGCGGACCCAACGGCCGTCAAAAACAAAATCAATTCCATTCTGCTTCATGAAGACCAGTTAAAAACGATATTACAAAGTGAAGAAAAGAAAGACACAATGATTTCTTCATTTACGCCAATAACTTCTTTCCATTTTTCAGAACAACAAAATTATTTCTGGCCCGGCTATGGCAATAAAACCACAGTTTCCATCTTTTCGATCCTGGGCTTCCTTCTTCTTGCAATCGCGTGCATCAATTATGTAAATCTCACAACAGCCAGGGCCAGTAAAAGAAGTAAGGAAGTAAGTATCAAGAAAATAATCGGCGCTGATCGAAAAAGTTTATTTGCTCAATTTATCATTGAATCCGTCGTTACCGCTATTATCGCTTTAATCATCACAATCGTGCTGGTTAGACTTTCACTTCCGGTATTTGACCGTTTTACAGAAAAAAATTTCCCGCTTACGTTTTTATCCCCGCTGCTATGGAAAGTTGCCGGAAGCACATTGTTCATCACAATCCTATTGACGGGTATTTATCCCGCCCTTTTGCTTTCGTCTTTTAAACCATTAAATATGTTGCGTGGAGTAAATATTTTAAAGGTAAAAAACTCTTCGCTCCGTAAAATATTGGTGACTACTCAATTTACTATCGCTATCATTTTAATAATAGGCACAATAGTCACGCTCAGGCAGCTTAACTATATTCAAAATAATAACGAAGGATATAACCGCAGCCAGATTTTTTCAATTTCGGTTCCTTCATCATGGCGCCGGGAACATCCGGAATCGGATAAACAAAGTTTCAATGCTATTTTGAAAAATGAGTTAAAACGCAAGGCGTATATTGAAAATGTTACCGGGGCTAACGATGCCATTCAGAATTTAAAGATGTCTATGGGCGGAGGCATTGATTGGGTAGGTAGACAGGCGAACGATAACCGGCTTTTCACCCCCATGTCGGTGGATGCTGATTTCAATAAAATGTTCAGACTCGAAGTAAAAGAAGGCAGGTGGTTCCGGGAAGATAACCTGGCAGATCAGAAAAACTTCATACTGAATGAAACTGCTGTCTCTGAACTGGGTTTAAAGAAACCGTATATCGGCCAGTACTTTTCAGTATTTGGCGACACGGGTAAAATAATTGGTGTTGTAAAGGATTTTCATTTTCGTGATTACCGGCAGAAAATCGGCGTTGCCGTAATTTATAGCAAACCTGATCATAAAGGGACTTTCTTCGTACAAGCGAAAGTGTCTGATATGAAGCAGGCATTGGCAGCCGCACAACTCGTTTGGAAAAAATTCTTTCCGCAGGAACCGTTTGACTATACGTTTATGGATGAGGAATTCGCTCAGATGTATAAATCCGATATCAAAACATCGACGCTGGTCGGAATATTTTCGGGTATTGCAATATTCCTTTGTTGCCTGGGGTTATTGGGACTCGTTTCTTTCATGGCCGAACAGAAGACAAAAGAGATTGGCATTCGGAAGGTATTGGGTGCAAGCGTTACCAGCATTACAACATTGCTTTCTAAAGATTTTATCAAAATGGTTTTGATTGCTGTAGTCATTGCTTCACCCATAGCGTGGTGGGCAATGAATAAATGGCTGGAAGAATTTGTTTACAGGATTCATATAAGCTGGTGGATGTTCGCTGCGGCAGCGGTGTTGACTTTGCTTGTTGCCCTATTTACGATAAGTTTCCAGGCGATTAAAGCAGCGAGGGCAAACCCGGTGAAGTCATTAAGGACGGAATGATAGAGTTGTGTTTAACGTGACAAAGAAATTTATTGATAACCCTTGCCGATGAGGAACGGCCCGCTTCATTTCCTTACATTCCCTGGCAATGACCAATAAACTGGATTATTTTATTCTGAATTATTTATGCAAACGACATAAGCATTAACGTCCATTTTTAAAATAAAGCCATGAAAAGCATACCTAAAAAATTTTACAGTCTTTTTTTATCAATTTTTGTTGCAGCTATCCTGTTCGGCCAGGAAAGTAACCGCATTCCATATGGCAATAACCCGGCTGCCGGTCATTATTTCCCTGTCGGCGATGCCAAATTATATTATGAAGTTTACGGTCATGGAAAGCCGTTAGTCATGATGCACGGCGGCGTGTATGGTTATATCGATGAATTTGAGCCATTCATCGCTAAACTGGCAGAGAATTACCAGGTAATATGTATCGCTACCCGCGGACACGGAAAATCGGAAATCGGCCATACGCCGTTTTCTTACAATCAGCGGGCGGAAGATGTCTATAAGGTCGTCCGCAGCATTACAAAAGACAGTGTAATTGTTTTGGGTTTTAGTGATGGCGCATTTGGTGCATTACGACTAGCTGCATTGCATCCCGAACTGGTGAAAAAACTGATATCCATCGGTGGCGGCGATTATCCCAAAGACCGCAAAACAGAAAAATATAATTATACTTCCGGAGGTTTACTAAAATCGGATTCGGCATTTTTTGCAAGCCGCGTCGCATTGATGCCTGAACCGAAACGATGGAGCGAGTGTCTTACCATGCTGAATAAAATGTACAATGAAGACTTTGTGAGTACTGAAACTTTCTCTGCCATCCAATGCCCGACATTAGTTATGAATGGAGATCGCGATGGAGACAACTCAATAGATGCCGTTGTGAAATGTGCAAAGTCGATCAAAGGGTCACAATTGGCCATTATCGCCGGTTGCTGGCATGTTGTTTTCTTTTGCAATTTCCCGGCGGTGTGGGCAGCGATCGATCCTTTTCTCAAAAAAGAATGATCATTGATGAATAATCAATAAACTTACATTTGTCAGTTAGTTTTCAATTTAAGGTCCCAACCGAAAGAGGCTCTTCACGTACTATCCGTACTTATTTTCATGTATCAAAACCGTACAGTGTCTGTACGGAAACGAACGCCTTCGTATATATTTTACAACTACAGCATTGTAAATCACTTACATGGCTTTCCGGCACTTAATTGGTCATCATTTCGCCTGATTGCCTGCCTTGATTTTATATACCGTATTTATTTTAAAATAATTTTTTGATGTACCGGATTTTGAGTAACCATTTTGCTTTTGTTGAGTTTGTGTAAAGTGTAACTCTTTTCTGCCACACACGTTGTAACAAAAGCAAAGTAGTTTAAACCGGCAACATCTTTTTTACCATAATAACACAGATCATGATCCGGAATTTTTTTAAAGTCGCGTATAGGAACCTTCTTCGCAACAAAGGATTTTCGTTTATCAATATAACGGGCCTTGCCGTGGGCATGGCCAGCGCCATTCTCATTTTGTTATGGATACAAAATGAGATGAGCTATGATCAGTATCATGAAAAGAAAGACAGGATCTATGAAGCATGGAACCGGGCCCGGTTCGACGAAAAATTAATGTGCTGGAACACCACGCCAAAAATCCTGGCCAGGACGATGGAACACGACATGCCGGAAGTGGAAAGAGCGGTGCGTGTGCATTGGGACAACGATTTCCTTCTTACTGTCGGTGAAAAGAAAATCATGAAGAACGGGAATATGGTCGATACCGGTTTTTTCCAGATGTTCAGTGCGCCGCTGCTGAAAGGAAATCCGGCTACGGCCTTAAACGACATGCATTCGATCGTATTGACGGAATCGACGGCGAAGAGTCTTTTTGGTAATGAACCGGCAATGGGCAAAGTGGTTAAAGTGGATAATACCGACAACTTTACCGTGACCGGGATCGCTAAAGATCCTTCCAATAATACCCGTTTCAAATTCGAGTACCTGTTACCGTGGTCCTATCTCACTTATCGCCACGAAGATGATTCAAGCTGGGGGAATAATAGTACCAGGACATATGTGTTACTGAAGCCGAATGCAACGGCGGCGTCGGTGAATGCAAAAATGAAAGTATTGAAACAGAAATACGACGATGAGGCCAAACAAATCAAATGGGAAATGTTTATCTACCCGATCAGCCGCTGGCGCCTGTATTCAAGTTTTACAAATGGCGTGGAAGATAACGGCGGACGGATCACGTTTGTTAAGCTGTTTGGCACCATTGCGGCATTCATCCTACTCATCGCCTGCATCAACTTTATGAACCTTAGCACGGCACGAAGCGAAAAAAGAGCGAAGGAAGTGGGCATACGAAAAGTAGTCGGTGCACAAAAGACATCACTGATCAGCCAGTTTATCGGCGAATCAATTCTGCTTGCATTTCTCGCCGCGGTTGTCGCGATAATTATTGTAGAAATCAGCCTGCCCGGTTACAACCATCTTACAGATAAAAAGCTCTTCGTTGATTTTTCAAATGCATATACCTGGCTCGCTGGTGTTGGATTTATCGTGATCACGGGATTACTCGCCGGTAGCTATCCTGCTTTCTTCCTGTCTTCTTTTCAGCCGGTGAAAGTCTTGAAAGGCACTTTTAAAAAAGCAAATGCATTGGTAACGCCGCGCAAAGTACTTGTGATATTACAGTTCACGTTTGCTATCGTCCTTATCATCTGCACGATTATCGTCAAACAGCAGATCGATTATGCGCAGGACAGAAATTCCGGTTATGATAAGGATAATCTTGTGTTTCATTATCTCACCGGTGATCTGAAGAAAAATTATACGCTGGTAAAAAATGACTTGCTCTCGTCTGGTATTGCCACCGCAATTACAAAAACCAATTCGCCTATTACAAATATTTGGAGTGATGGCTGGGGACAGGAATGGGAAGGAAAAGATCCGAACGACAGAACAGATTTTCACCGGTATTATGCGGACGACGGCCTGGCAAAAACAATTGGATTGAAATTTATTACCGGCCGCGATTTCGATCTTAAGCAATTTCTCACAGATTCCACGGCCATGCTGCTGAATGAATCGGCTTTGAAAGTGATGAAGTTTAAACAGCCGGTAGGTAAAATTGTAAAAGACAACGGAAGAGAATGGCACGTCGTAGGCGTGGTCAAAGACTTTATCATCACCAACCCGTATGAACCGGTACGACCCACTCTTATTTTCGGCGCCAAATCAAACTGGTTTGAAACGATGCTGATAAAGTTTAATAAAAACAACTCCACGGCTGCCAACATGAAGGCGGCTGAGGGAATTTTTAAAAAATACAACCCGGACTTTCCATTCGACATGAAGTTTGTTGACCAGGATTATGCCCGCAAGTTTGAAAACGAGCAACGGCAGGGCACACTCGCCGCATTGTTTGCGGGACTTACCATCTTTATATCCTGTCTCGGGTTATTTGGACTGGCAACGTATATGGCAGAAAACCGGATCAAAGAAATAGGAGTCCGTAAAGTGTTGGGTGCATCGGTAACCGGCATCACGGCTTTGTTGTCTAAGGATTTTATAAAGCTGGTCATCGTATCATTTGTTGTCGCTGCACCGATTGCGTGGTGGCTGATGCATAAATGGTTGCAGGATTTTACCTACCGTGTAAATATACAATGGTGGGTATTTGCTGCTGCCTGTATTTTATCGGTAGCGATTGCATTGATAACGGTGAGCTATCAATCGATAAGGGCTGCGTTGGCAAACCCGGTAAAGAGTTTGAGAACTGAATAATTCTGTGAATGGCGAAGTGCGTGCCGATAGATCGGGAAGAGAAATCGTCATATTTGAAATAATTCAGTGTGCTTGTGTTTGAAAAATTTGTAAATCAACAACCAAACAATAAAGGATCACTTATGCAAAAAATAAAAACAGGGTTGGCGATCGCTTTGCTATTTGCGTTTGCAAACTCCTTCAGCCAAACCGCTACTGCACTTCGTCATTTCGATAAGGTGATTGTCAGTCCGCATATCGCGGTTACGTTTGTAGAAGGGAATGAAGAATCGGTGACGATTGAAAAATGTGAAGTACCAATGGAAAAATTGAACATCAAAGTTAAAAACGGTACACTGCGCATATATCTTGAAGGTGCAAAAGATATTGAGAAAAATGAAACCACCTGGGAAAACGGCTACAAACACAAACGCCCGCTGTATAGAGGAACTATTGTTACAGCAACGGTAACCTATAAAAATCTCGACAACCTTTCTATACGTGGTGAGGAAACACAGCTTTGTAAAAGTCTGTTGAAAGGAGACAGGTTCCGCATTAAAATCTATGGCGAATCAAAAGTTTATCTGGATGAAGTGGACCTTGGCCAGCTGCAGGCGACAATGTATGGTGAAAGTCTTTTGGAAGTGAAATCGGGTGCGGTGGCTGACCAGAAATATCTTGTATATGGAGAGAGTAAAATAAACACACTCGGCATTAGCAGCTATACATCCAAAATAACTGCATACGGGGAAGCTGATTTCAAGGTGAATGTGGCGGAAGAAATAAAAATTACTGCTTTCGGAGAAGCAACTTTGGCGTATAAAGGAAATCCCAAAATAAATAAGTGGTTCCATCTTGGAGAGATGCAGATTAATCGACTTGATTAAAAATATTAGACCGGAGCGGGGAAGTCCAGGGTTATTGTAACTACTTTCCCGCTATCAGTCTTACGGCCTTTACCACTTCCGGGCTCAGTGAAAACTACATTCCAGACATAAACACTAAGCCATGATAAAAAATTATTTCGTTACCGCCTGGCGGAATATGCGGAAGAATAAAGTTTTCTCCGCTATCAATGTCGCGGGCCTTGCCATTGGCATGGCCGCCTGCATTATAATAATGGTATTTGTGTTTTATGAAAAGAGCTTCGACCGGTTCCACACAAAAAAGATTTATCGTCTCAATGAAGTGCAGAAGTTTGAAGGAATGGTGGCTTCACAAAAAGTGGCGTTGTCCATGTTCCCGATGGGACCAACGTTGAAAAATGAGTCATCGGGAGAATAACGAGTGACCGTACTCAACACCCATTACTGATCACGCATAAACAAAAGCCATGATAAAGAACTATTTCAAAATCGCCTGGCGAAATATAAAACATCATAAGGCGTATTCAGGCATAAATATTCTTGGATTGGCAATAGGAATTGCTGCGTGCATGCTGATTCTCCAGTATGTAGCGTTTGAGCTTAGCTATGAAGATTTTCACGTCAACAAAAATCGGGTTTACCGCGTGCAGCAAGACCGGTACGACAATGGAAAACTGAGCACACAGTGGGCAGCCGGTGCTTACGCCGTTGGTAATTTTTTCAAAGATGCAATTCCCGAGATAGAAGATTACGTAAAACTTGTCGAGAACGGCCGCGTGGTTGCGGAAAGAGATAATCAACCATTGAAAGTTGAAAAGGTATTTTTTGCGAGCGGTTCTTTTTTCAACGTGTTCACGTATCCCTTAATTGCGGGTGATAAAAACACTGCGCTGAAGGAACCTGCAACGGCTGCATTATCTGAAACAACAGCGAAGAAAATATTCGGCAACACCGATGTTATTGGTAAAACACTTGAACTGAACCGCAACAGTAAATACAAAATTACTGCTGTATATAAAGATGCACCGGTTAATACACAATTAAAACCGGATATGCTTCTCTCCTATGCCACCTTCGTGAAATGGAACACCGACACTTCGGGAAGAGGTCCTGAAACTGCCTGGCTTTGGGATGGTTGCCTCACTTACCTCTTATTGAGAAAAGATGCAGATCCGGCTGTTGTTCAAAAAAAATTTGTACCTGTTGTTGAAAAAAGTGTCGATGCGGAATTGAAGAGATTCAAGATCGGCGCTTACGATCCGCTGCATCCGGGAGTGGTTTATAAAATGCAACCATTAACAGATATTCATCTTTACTCCCACTATATGATGGAGCCTGGCGTAACAGGAGATGGAAAAACAACTTATCTATTATTGGGCATTGCGTTGTTTATTGTTGTCATTGCATGGGTAAACTATATTAACCTCGCAACAGCAAGAGCCATCACGCGTGCAAGAGAAGTCGGCGTAAGAAAAGCAATAGGTTCACAAAGGCGACAATTGATTGCACAATTTCTATCTGAATCTGCTTTACTGAATGGTCTTGCTTTAATACTCGCCCTGGGGATTGTTGTTGTTGCCATACCTGGATTTAATAAAATTTCCGGCCGTGCGTTATCGTTCTCATTGTTTGGTCAAACACAGTTCTGGCTCGGATTAGGTATACTGTTTGTTATCGGCGTGTTCCTATCCGGTTTATATCCTGCATTTGTATTATCAGGTTTTAAACCAATTGAAGTATTAAAAGGAAAAATGAGTGGAACAAGACAAAGTGCATTACTGAGAAAATCATTGGTTGTTTTCCAATTCACCGCTTCCTTGTTTTTATTAATCGGCACTGCTGCAGTTTACCGGCAGATTCAATTTATGCGGAAACAATCATTGGGTATTTCCATCGACCAGACATTAGTGGTCAACGGACCGCTTGTCGGCAACGATTCAACGTATATGAATCGATTGACAGCATTTAAAGATGAATTACAAAATAAATCTTCGGTTGGCAACGTAACGGTTTCTACAAGCATACCCGGTGAACCGGTTGGATGGAATGCCGGCGGTATAAAACTGGTTGGCCAGGAACAGGGTAAACAAAACCAATATCGCATCATCGGAGTTGACTACGACTATTTAAAAACCTATAAACTTAAAATAATTGCCGGCCGCGATTTTTCAAAGGAATTTGGCACAGACAGGAAATCTGTTGTTTTTAATAAAAAGGGCATTGAACAATTAGGTATTAATAAACCCGGAGAGGCGATCGGAAAAAAAATTGACTTTTGGGGTGAACAATATGAAATCATAGGCGTAACAGAAAATTTTCATCAGCAATCTCTGCGAGAAGCATTCGAACCACTTATATTAAGAATGATTCCCGATGCCAGCCAGTTTGTTTCCATAAAAACATCTTCAGCACAGGTAAACCAAACCGTCGCCAATGTAAAAGAGGTGTGGAACAAATTTTTTCCCGGTAATACCTTCGAATACTTTTTCCTCGACGATCATTTTGATGAGCAATATAAAGCTGATCAGCGTTTCGGCCAGGTATTTACTTTATTTACCAGCCTTGCCATTCTTGTTGCATGTCTTGGTTTATTCGGTCTTGCATCATTCACCACGTTACAACGTACAAAAGAAATTGGAATACGAAAAGTATTAGGCGCTTCTGTGGGCACTATTTTGAGCTTGTTGTACCGTGAGTTTGCCATATTACTGGCAGTAGCGTTTGTAATAGCAACACCACTTGCATGGATTTCTGTTTCCAAATGGTTGCAGGGTTATGCATTTCGAATCAACATACATTGGGCGTTTTTTGTATTGCCCTTTATTGCGATAATGTTTATTGCATTTATTACGGTAAGTTTTCAATCGGTAAGAGCTGCATTGGCGAACCCGGTGAAAAGTTTAAGAACAGAATGAGTCGAAAAGACGGAAGGTCTGAAGCGTTAATCAAACACGAAACATCTTCCGGCTTCCGACTTTCGCTATAAAGAACTTATAAACCATAAAGGTTTTATCTATGATAAAGAACTATCTCAAAATTGCCTTCAGAAATATCGTCCGGCATAAAGCATTTGCTGCGATCAATATTGCAGGATTGGCTATTGGCATGGCCTGCAGCATTTTTATTTTATTATGGGTGCAAAATGAATTGAGTTTTGATCGCTTCAATAAAAATGCAGGAGAAATATACAGGGTACTCGGCAGAGCCGGCGATTTCCAGGCAGCTATAAATCCGGCGCCGATGGTGGCCGATCTGCAGGTAAAGATTCCGTCAATAAAAAATACGGTCAGGCTGACTCAACCTTCTACCAATGTATTTGAAGTTGGTGTGCGTAAGTTCGAAGAAAAAAGAGTTTTCTATGCCGACTCGACCTTTCTGCAGGTATTCAGTTATAAACTCGTAAAAGGAAACCCGGCTACAGCAATGGACCGTCCCGATGCAGTGCTGATTACACAGGATATGGCGGAAAAATATTTCGGAACCGAAGATGTACTGGGAAAGGTTATACGCAAAGACAACCAACACAATGTTATTGTGACAGGTGTATTGGAAAATGCACCGTCAAACTCACACCTGCAATTTGATTTTATATTGCCGATGTCATCTATAGCTCAGACCAATCAAAATATAAGAGATAAAATATGGGATAATTTTGATTTTTACGCGTATGTTCAGTTAGATAAAACCTTTGTTCCCTCTGCAGCAAACATTGCAAAATTCAATGCGCAGATGAACAAAATTTATAAGGAACATATCGATGAAAAGAACTTAAAAGTTGATTTCTGGCTGCAACCGCTAACGGCCATTCACCTGCATTCCCATTACAACATTGATTTGCCCGGTCACGGCAACATACAATATGTAAATATCTTTTTTGTTGTTGCTTTTTTCATTCTTGCTGTCGCCTGTATCAATTTTATGAACCTTGCCACGGCACGCTCTGCACGCCGTGCCAAGGAAGTGGGATTAAGAAAAGTGGTCGGCGCAGGCCGTAAACAATTGATCGGCCAGTTTCTTGGCGAATCGTTACTGATCGCGTTCATAGCCCTGCTCATCGCAATGGGTATCGTGTGGTTATTGTTGCCGGCATTCAATGAACTGGCCGGTAAAAAACTTTCAGTGAATCTTTTTGACGGAAAAATTCTGACCATACTCATAAGTATCGCATTGATAACAGGATTAATCTCGGGAATTTATCCCGCCTTATTTCTTTCAGGCTTCCAACCGGTGAAAGTGTTAAAAGGAAATATGAAAACCATGGGTGGCAACCTGATTTTCAGGAATGGGTTGGTGATTGTTCAGTTCGTTGTTTCCATCGTCTTACTGGCAGGCACAGCCGTAGTTTACAGGCAGCTGAATTTTATAAAGAGCATGAACCTTGGTTTTGAAAGATCAAACCTCCTCTATTTACCAATGGCAGGCGAAATGTGGAGTAAACAACAGGCGCTGAAAGCTGAGTTGAAACAAAATCCGTTGACCGCCAATTTTACAATTACCAATGATCTGCCCACAAATCTTACAAGCGGAACGGTGAATGTTGTTTGGGAAGGAAAAGATCCAAACTCGCAAACTGTTTTTCCAACGCTTATGGTAGATGAAGGGTTTTTCAATGTGTTCCAGATGAAGATACTGAGTGGCAGAGCCTTTTCACCGGAATTCAAGGCAGATTCAAACAATTTTATATTGAATGAAACTGCTGTAAAAATAATGGGTATGAAAGTTTCCTCGGCCGTTGGCAAGCCGCTAAGTATGTGGGATATGAAAGGAACGATCGTCGGCGTTGTAAAAGATTTTAATTATAAACCCATACAGCAACCAATAGAACCTATGATCATCGGGTTGAATCGCTGGGGCGGAACAGCTGTTGTACGAACACAGCCTGGCAAAACCGAAGCCACCATAAAAGCGCTCGAAAAAATAAGTAAAGATCTGAACCCGGCTTATCCATTCTCTTATGGTTTTCTTGACCAGGACCTGGCGAATCTGTATAAAGGTGAGCAAAGAATGGGCAGTCTCTTTAATGTATTTGCCATACTCGCCATTTTTATTTCCTGTATGGGATTGTATGGACTATCTGCATTCATGGCAGAGCAACGTACAAAAGAAATCGGGGTGCGAAAAGTATTGGGCGCTTCTGTGTTTAATATCGTGCATTTATTATCTACCGGTTTTACAAGACTGATATTAATTGCCGTGGTGATTGCAGTACCGATTGCCTGGTTTGCTATCAATAGCTGGTTAAAAAGTTTTGCGTACCGTGTCAATGCAGATTGGTTGATTTTTTTGATAGCATCAATCGCTGCATTGGCCATAGCGTGGATAACGGTGAGTTATGAATCGATTAAAGCGGCGGTGGCAAACCCGGTGAAGTCACTCCGCACAGAGTAACGTCCCGATCCCGATAGCTATCGGGATGGTTCGGGATGAAAAGTTTGAGAACGGAATAGTTTGCTGAATGTTGAATGGTGTTGCGATAGTTGTCGGAAAGTAAATGTTGTGACAATTGAAAATACTGATCAAATGGTTAAACGGCTCTCACCGGGAGAGTAGCAATAACGGATAATGTCAAAGGAGGCTAACATAAACGATTAATAATTTTTTCCCGATGATAAAGAACTATCTCAAAATCGCATTTCGCAATATCGTACGGCATAAAGCATTTGCTGCGATCAATATTGCAGGATTAGCTATTGGAATGGCCTGCA
>Ga0207689_10002999_pt1 | contig 15566 bp, 9 predicted proteins | sample KBSMisM52_FD_184312 | JGI IMG/M metagenome (GOLD analysis project Ga0207689, IMG submission 184312) | Miscanthus rhizosphere microbial communities from Kellogg Biological Station, Michigan, USA - KBS Miscanthus M5-2 (SPAdes) (version 2) | ecosystem: Host-associated > Plants > Roots > Rhizosphere... | reverse complement strand
GTCTTTACGACTGCATGGTGAATCAGTCGACGATTAAAGATGTAATTCTCAAAAGCGATATTCCTAACCTGGACCTGGTGCCATCTCATATTGATCTTGTAGGTGCGGAAATTGAAATGATCAATTACCCTAACCGGGAAATGGTTCTGAAAAACCTGCTGGAACCTGTCAGGAACAATTATGATTTTATAATTATAGATTGTTCTCCTTCACTTGGCCTGATCACAGTAAATGCTTTGACGGCTTCTGACTCAGTTATTGTTCCTGTTCAATGCGAGTTTTTTGCTTTGGAAGGTTTGGGAAAATTGTTGAATACAATCAAAATCGTTCAGAACCGGTTAAATCAAGCTCTTGCAATCGAAGGCATATTGATGACTATGTATGACGGCCGTTTGCGCCTCTGCAACCAGGTAGTAAGCGAAGTACGCCGTCATTTTGATGAAATGGTTTTCAGTACAATCATCCACCGTAATGCACGCCTCAGCGAAGCCCCCAGCGTAGGCAAACCCGTAATTTTATACGATGCAAACAGCAAAGGTTCCATGAATTATCTTAATCTTGCCAAAGAAATATTGCAGAAAAACAACCTGACAAAAATCAGCCAGGAAGAAAGGATTCTTGAATTGTAGATTTCAGATTGCATATTTCAGGCTAAACTTCTGAATGCGTAGTCTAAATCTAAAATCAAAGTATCCAAAATCTAAAATCGAATGACTTCGCCTAAACAAAATAATAAGGATTTACTCGGTAAAGGCATACGCTCCCTTTTACAAAGCATTGATGCGGATTTAAAAACAAGTGATGGCCAGTTAAAATCATCCGTTGTTGAAAACACAACCGCGACGAACCGCATTTCATTGGATGAAATTGAAACCAATCCAAAACAGCCGCGCCATGATTTTGATGAACAATCATTAAAGGAATTAGCATCATCAATAAAATTGCACGATATTATTCAGCCGGTAACGGTCTCTAAACTTCCTTCGGGAAAATACAGGTTGATATCCGGCGAACGTCGCTGGAGGGCTGCGAAGATTGCCGGCATAAAAGATATTCCGGCATATGTCCGTCATGCAGATGATCAGCAATTACTCGAACTCGCACTGCTTGAAAACCTGCAACGCGAAGACCTGAATGCAATGGAAGTATCGCTGAGTTATAAGCGTATGATGGATGAGCTTGATTATACGCAAGAACAGGTAGCAGAACGAATGGGTAAAGACAGAACAACTGTTACAAATTATATCCGTTTGCTAAAATTGCCGCCGGACATACAGGTATCTGTTCGTAGTGGCGACCTGAGTATGGGCCATGCACGTGCCCTTATTAATGTTGATACGGTTGACAAGCAGCTCTATATTTATAAAGAAATTAAGCTAAAAGGCCTTTCTGTAAGACAAACTGAAGCGCTGGTAAGAAACCTTTATAAGCAGTCAGGTGGTGTTAAAAAACCTTCAAAAAGCGGATTAACTCCATTGTTCCAGAAAATAGAAGATAAATTAGCATCGCATTTCGGTACCCGGGTTAAACTAAAACACAGCAGAAACGGAAGCGGGCAAATTACATTTGAATATTATTCGCAGGAAGAACTGAATAAATTACTCGGGCAACTGGATGTTACCTTAGACTGATATCTCAAACCGGGAATACTAAATATGTCTGTATTTTTTTCAAAGTCGCTACGTTCTTTCTTATTTTTCATCATTCTTTCTTCACTGGCATATAATGGTTATGCGCAGCAAAAAGACACTGTTGTTTTTGCTCACGATTCTACCATAGTTATCGAAAAGAAAAAAGACTCAACAATTAAAAAAAGGGTGTATATCCCCCGCGTAGCTACTATACGTTCTGCTATTTTACCCGGCTTCGGACAGATTTATAATAAAAAATACTGGAAGCTGCCAATTGTATACGGTGCGCTCGGAGTAACCGCTTATATTTTTTTTGACAACCTCCAGGTATACAGGGACCTGCGATTTGCTTATAAAGCAAAATACAATTTATCAATACAACCTACGGGTGTTCCGTATGCTATTCCTGATTCAACGGAGTATTACAAGATCAAACCTGAATACCTGCCGTATTCATTGAACTCAATTCGTCAAAACCGCGATAATTTTCGGCGTAACATTGATTACTCAGTGCTTGTATTTATTTTATTCTGGGGATTAAATGTTGTGGATGCAACCGTAGATGCGCATCTGAAGGGGTTTGATGTGAGCCCCGACCTTACTTTTAAAATAAAACCTTATATACCTACCGCAAATACCTTCGGCATCAGCCTTGTTCTTGCTACAAAAAATAAACACAGCAGGTAATTTCAAACTACTATACATTTTCTTTTGTAACGTATCTTGCACTTAATAAAGACGATTTATTGTCTTTGATAAAAAAGGAAATTGAACAAATGAAAATTGCACTAATCGGGTATGGTAAAATGGGTAAAACCATTGAAGAGATTGCGATACAGCGTAATCATGTAATTGTATTGAAAATAGATGAGAACAACGCGGATGACTTTACAAAGGAAAATACCGGCAAAGCAGAAGTTGCTATTGAATTTACAGGCCCGCACAGTGCATATGAAAATGTAAAAAAAGGGATCGAATTTGACATACCGGTTGTATGCGGATCCACCGGCTGGCTCGAAAAATTATCTGAAATACAAAAACTTTGCAAAGCAAAGAATGGATCATTTTTATATGCCAGTAACTTCAGTGTAGGAGTAAATATTTTTTTTGAGATTAATAAAAGGCTTGCATCGTTAATGGCGGCGCATAGTGACTATGAGATAAACATAACCGAGATACACCATACGCAAAAGAAAGACGCTCCAAGCGGCACGGCAATTACACTTGCGGAACAAACGTTGGATAACATTAAACGAAAGAAGAGCTGGGTAAACCACATCAGCGATAATACCGATGAACTGGAAATATTAAGCGAGCGGATTGACCCTGCGCCAGGCATTCATAAAGTGAAATATTCTTCAGCAATTGATGATATAGAAATCATACACACCGCCCATAGCCGTAAAGGCTTTGCGTTGGGCGCTGTATTGGCCGCTGAATACATTTACAGTAAGAAAGGCCTTTTCAGTATGAAAGAAGTGCTTGGTCTTTAAGCAGGTATACTAATCCGTATGAATTGGCGGAAAAAAAATTGCGATTACATTTACCGGTTTCCAATAACATCAGTGCTGAATCTTCAGTATATTTAAACACGGTTAAGGTTTCTATGAAAAAAAAGAAGTTTATAGTTACATCTATAGTATTATTTATCTTAAGCATTGCAGCCTTTGTTTACAACTTGCAGGAATTAGGAATTTTCAGTAAAGACAAAATGCTGGTACGGGCAGTTTCCTGCGAGGAGTGCGCCGACTTTGAAATAATAATGGGCAATTCTAAAATAGCTTCCCAACTGCAAGGCCCTTCAGATAGCGTTAACATTTACCAGGCCTATATGACTGGCGAGCCAAACCCAGCATCTGCCGACTATAACAAGACCTATGATTATTACATTGTAACGGGCAAAGTAACGGCATTGCAAAAAGCCAGGAACAGCGGAATGATATTTCCTGTTATTACCGCCTATGCATGGAAGAATATCGTCCCGGAAAATGAATTGATTTCTATTCTGATCGCTGTGCTGGTTCTTATTATTTCAATCCACTATTTTATCAAATTCAGGAAAGCTAACCGGCCGGACGCCACTGCCGTTGTGTTAAAAACTCATTCAGAACCTCCGTCGAAAAAAAAATAATACGCTCCTCTTTATCTTTGTAAAATGGCAGAAGATTTATCAATAGCAACCGGCACAAAAGCGGAGCAATATGAATCGCTTGTTCCACAAATAAAGGGTTTGCTGGAAGGTGAAACGGATTTAACTGCAAACCTCGCAAATGTAGCAGCGGCATTAAAAGAGCAATTCGGATGGTTTTGGGTCGGCTTTTACCTGGTAAAAAATAATGAATTGGTGGTGGGACCGTTTCAGGGGCCGGTAGCCTGCACACGAATAAGAAAAGGAAGAGGTGTTTGCGGCACAAGCTGGGAAAATGCGGAATCAATAATAGTACCCGACGTCGAAAAATTTCCAGGGCACATTGCCTGCAGCAGCCTTTCCAAATCTGAGATCGTTATTCCTATTATCAGGGACAATGAAGTTGTTGGAGTATTGGATATTGACAGCGATGATTACGATCAATTTGACATAATTGACCAGAAATACCTGGAGTCTATTGTTGCATTAATTGAATTCTGAAAAAATCAACCTAACAGGTTAATTCGTCCTGTTGTGCAGAGACAAATCTTTGTTAATAGTAAAACCCCGTATAATTAAGAACCTATTTTCTATGTTTTAAGGTTCTGTCAACTCTCTATTGGTATTGAATTTGCGTTAACGCATTGATTCTCTATTTTTACAGGCAAAATCCAGGTGCTGAAGAAACTGCTGAAAATATCAGGAAGCGTTTTTCTTGGCCTATTAATATTTTTAATAGCCTGGTGGATATTTAGCCGGATCAATAGTTCATTTGCTGACAAAATCTTTAATTTTTCCTCCCCTGTTTCCTGGTTTGTATTAGCTATCGCAATCGGTATTCTTATCCTGGTTCACATTCAGAAAGCGAACTGGACGAATAAAGCGCTGCGTATCTCCGGAGTCATTTTTTTTATCTTTCTTTTCCTGGTAACCGGGTTGTTTCTCTTTATTAATTCAGACAGGGGACAAAACATCCTGTTAAATGCGGTTACGAAACATTTTTCAAAGGAGTTAAAAACAAAGATCAATATCAGGCATATCAGCCTGAACCTTTTGAATAAAATGAACCTGGAAGGTTTTTACATAGAAGACCTCCGGAAAGATACCCTGTTATACGCCGGAAAATTACAGGTGCGTATTACCGATTGGTTTGTTTTAAAAGATAAAACAGAGCTTGAATATTTAGGACTTGAAGACGCTGTAATAAAACTTCAACGTTCGGACTCTGTCTGGAATTATAATTTTATAGCTGACTACTTTTCTTCTCCACTGCCCGGCGATACATCCACCTCAAAAAAAAGTATTGAATTCAATCTCAAAAAAATTGGATTCAAGAATATCTACTTTCTTCAAAAAGATGGATGGCGCGGCCGGGATATGACGACAAAATTTGAATCACTTAATATTGAAACAGATTTTGTAGATTTTAATAAAAAAAAGCTTGACATCAGCTCGATTGAAATAGAAAAGCCCTTGTTCGCTATTTACGATTATGATGGAAACAGGCCGGATAGCCTGGCGCCAAAGAACGATTTCAAAAAAGACAGTTCATTTATATCGCCATTAAAATGGAACCCCGATGACTGGACTATGAACATTAAAACACTTAAAATAAACAATGGCAATTTCAAAAATGATGTAAAGACTGACCGGGATGCCCTTTCGTATTTCGACGGGAAACACATTGACTTCACTTCAATTAATGCTGTATTCAACAATTTTAAACTAAACAAAGACACGATTACGGGCCGGCTTAATTTATCATCGAAAGAAAGAAGCGGCTTTGAAGTAAAATCCATGATTGCGGATGCAAAAGTAACGCCGAATGAAATGGCATTTTACAAATTAAACCTTCGTACCAACAACAGTGTCATCAAGGATTTTTATACAATGCGGTACACTGATTTCAGTGATATGAATGATTACATTCATTCCGTGGTAATGCAGGCCAACTTTGATGGTTCAGAAATCGACAGTGATGATATCGCGTACTTCGCCCCGGAGCTGCAAACCTGGAAAAAGAAGATACATGTGGATGGAAAAGCGAGAGGAACAGTAGATGACCTGACCGGACGGGATATAAAAATACAAGCCGGGAGCAGTTCTTATTTAAGCGGAGATATTACTCTTACAGGCTTGCCGGATATAGAGCAGACCTTCATCGATTTTAAAGCCAATGATTTCCGCACTACATATAGCGACGCTGTAAAATTTTTTCCTGTACTCCGTAAAACAGGCGGAGTCGATATAAGCAAAATAAACTATCTCCATTTTAATGGAAGCTTTACAGGTTTTATCCGCGACTTTGTAACATTCGGAACCATTCAAACCAACCTGGGCACAATTAAAAGTGACTTAAATATGAAATTGCCAAGAGGCAATGAACCTGTATATTCAGGACATATCGGCACTACCAATTTTCAACTGGGCACATTCCTGGGCGAATCTTCACTGGGGCCTATTTCTTTTGATGGTGAAGTGAAAGGAAAAAGTTTTAACATCAACAGGTTGATTGCAGACCTTGACGGCAAAATTAAAAGCGTAGCATACAACGATTATGTTTACCACAATATTGAAACCAAAGGAAACCTGAATAAAAAAATCTTCAATGGATTTATGTCCATGAATGATTCCAACGCGAAATTCAGCCTGAATGGTTTGATTGATTTTAGTGGTAAAGCGCCTAAGTTTGATCTGACCGCTGATGTGCAAAAATTAAATCTTCAGCAATTAAAACTTGCTAATGATAACCTGGCAGTAAAGGGAAAATTCAATCTTAATTTTTCCGGCAATACTATTGACGACTTTTTAGGAACGGCACGTGTTACCGAAGCCTCCCTGTTCCGCGACAGTTCAAGGCTATCATTCGATTCTTTAATCATTACTGCCGGCTATGTAGAAGGTGTAAAAACATTCAGCGCTAAATCAAATGAATTTGAAGCAAAATTAAAAGGCGACTTTCATGTAAATGACCTGGATAAGACAGTTCAGATATTTCTTCACCGTTATTACCCGGCATACATCGGCGCTACTAAATATACTTCTGACAGTACACGATTTAGTTTTTCATTGAAAACAAAAAATGTTGAAGAATATATAAAAATACTGGATAAGCGATTTACAGGTTTCAACAATAGTTCAATTACAGGCACTGTAAACCTTGCCGAAAACAAACTGGACCTTATTGCAGATATTCCCTTGTTTGCTTATAAACAATATTCATTTTCCAATTCACGTCTTTTGGGTAATGGCAATCTTGATAGTCTTGTTGTATATGCCCTGTCCAATAACATTAAAATCAATGACAGTCTTAGCCTGCCCATGGCAACAGCAAGAATAACGGCGCATAATGACACATCTTATGTGCAAATAACAACCGGCGCCAATCAAACATTGGATATGGCCGATCTCAACGCCAGTGTACAAACATTCAGCAACGGTTTTTCAGTGCATTTTGATCCTTCAGAGTTTATTATTAACGGCAAGAAATGGAGTATTGAAAGAAACGGCAGCCTTGACTTCAGAAATAATTACGTTGTAGGTGGTGAAGTAGTATTAAAAGAAAGTAACCAGGAAATACGCCTGGCTACAAGACCTTCACCGGAAGGAAACTGGGCCGACCTTGAAGCCGTGTTGAAGAATGTAAACATGGGCGACTTCTCTCCTTTCTTAATGAAATCAAACAGGATTGAAGGATTGCTATCCGGCAAAGTAAATATTGAAGACCCTTATAAACGATTTTTTGTTACAGGCGAACTGCAGGGAGAAGAAGTAAGATTAGATAATGACTCGTTGGGTAAGGTAACCATAAGTGATATCGGTTATAACAATCAAACAGGACAATTAACAGGAAAAGCGAAAAATAATGACCCCGACCATCAGCTCGCGGCTGATGTCAGCCTTTATGTAAAAGAAGATTCGCTTCATGCAAAAGACAACCGCATCAGCCTCGCCACAAAAAATTACCCCATTAAAATACTGGACCGTTTTCTCAATTCCCTGTTTACGGATCTTGAAGGTTATGCTACTACTAACCTGGATATCACAGGTGATTTTTCCAACCTCAATTACGTAGGCAAGGCAACTCTGCATGATGCAGGCCTCCGTGTGAAGTTTACCCAATGTTTTTATAAAATAGAAGATGGTGAGGTAATATTGAAACCTGATGAAATTGACTTCAGTTCGTTGAAAATAGCTGATAAAGATGGAAAAACGGCAACAATAGAAAGAGGCATCATTCAACACCAGTCGTTCCGTAATATGTTTTTCGCTATAAAAGTAAAAACGGATAAAGAACCGATGGAATTGCTCAATACTACTTTTAATGATAACCAGTCATTTTTCGGTACAGCAAAAGGAACCGGGTCATTTTTCTTAACAGGGCCTGAATCGGATATGATCATGGAAGTATATGCCAAAGCATCGAATAAAGACAGCGCCTTTATTACTATGCCTTCAACCTCGAGCAGGGAAACAGGCAGCGCTGATTTTCTTGTTGAAAAAAAATACGGTCGTGAGATGAGTGACAGTGCGATCAAATCAGCGGATTCTAAAATCACCTATGATGTTGAGTTGAATGCAAACCCGATGGTTAATATCCGTATGATATTAGATGAGTTAACAGGTGATGAGATCAAGGCAAGAGGAGGTGGAACATTGAAAATACATGCGGGCACAACCGAAAATCTCAGCCTCCGCGGACGATATGAAATAGAAGAAGGTAATTACCTGTTTACTTTCCAATCATTCTTTAAAAAACCACTGGTTGTAAAAAGCGGCGGTAATAATTATATAGAATGGAATGGTGACCCTATGAAAGCGAATGTGCGATTAGAAGCACAATATACTGCGGACAATGTGAATTTTGGCCCATTAGCTGAATATACCGGGATAGATGATAATACTCCAAAAGCAAGAGGCGATGTGTATGTAATTACAACGTTAACCGGGCAGTTATTCAAACCGGATATTGCTTTCAGAATTGAATTTCCGGCAGGTAGTGAAGCAATCAGTAATCCTTCTCTCGGGTTTGGTGTACAGCAGATTCAAAAAAATCCGAATGAATTATACAAACAGGTTACTTACCTTATCGTATTCAATAGCTTTGCTCCTGTTGATAGTAAAGGGGCCGCATCAACTGCCGGTATATCTTTAGGCGAAACTGCTACCAACACCCTTTCAGGAATTTTCTTCAATGTAATTAATAATGAGTTTAATAAAATCCTTAATAAAATATTAAAGAGCGATAAATACCATATCAATATCACCAATACAGTCTACAACAGGAATTTCATAGATCCCAACAATAGTACTGCACTCAACCTCGGCAATAACTTTAATATTTCAGTAGGCCGTAAATTTTTCAATGATCGTTTTATATTGAACTTCGGTGGCGGAATAGATGCACCACTGGGTCAGAATACAAATAATGTTCAGCAAAACGTACAGTTGTTGCCGGATGTAACAGCGGAATGGTTAATTAACCAATCAGGAACTATACGTGCTATCTTCTTTTACAGGGAAAATACAGATTACCTCAATACAACTTCGTCAGGAACTCTTGGACGTACCAAGCGCTCAGGCGCCAGCCTTTCTTATCGCCGGGAATTTAATTTTCTTGGAACTGATGAAGACAAAAAGAAACAAAAAGCTGCTCCCCGAAAAGCAGAAGCAAAAAAAGATGATGAAGAGAAGAAACAAAAAGATAAAGGCGATTAAATGCTTATAGCTTTAGGCCTTAGGCTTTAAGCTATAGGGCCGAGGGAAACTGTTACCCGGGAAAACAATTTTTGGGTCGTCAATCCTCTTCACCTAATATCTCATGGCCGAGTTTATCCCTTTTTGTAAGAAGGTACTTTTCATTATGGGGATTGGGGTTAACCTCAATCGGAATGTTATCGACTATCTCCAATCCATAACCCAGAAGTCCAACCCTTTTTTTCGGGTTATTTGTAATTAATTTCAATTTGGTAATTCCTATGTGTCGAAGAATTTGTGCGCCGATACCATAATCGCGTTGATCCATCTGGAAACCTAGATGCAGGTTTGCTTCAACCGTATCCATACCCTGCTCCTGCAGCTTATATGCTTTTAATTTATTCAAAAGCCCTATTCCTCTTCCCTCCTGGTTCATATACAAAATTGCACCTTTGCCTTCTTTCTCCACCATCTGCATAGCCTTATGTAGTTGTTCACCGCAATCGCAACGCATAGAACCCAGTATATCACCCGTGAAACAAGATGAATGCACTCTTACCATTACAGGTTCATCTTTCTCCCATTCTCCCTTTATCAAAGCGAGGTGTTCGTTTGATGATTTTTTTTCCTGGAATGCAATTAATTTGAAACTACCGTATTTCGTTGGCATATCCACCCGTACTATTTCGTCAATCAACGAATCTTTCTTTAACCTGTATTCAATTAGGTCTTTTATAGAAATGATTTTAAAATCAAATTTCTTCGCGACTTTAATTAACTCCGGAAGCCGTGCCATTGAACCATCGTCGTTCATTATTTCAACCAGTACACCGGCAGGTTCCAGGCCGGCTAATCTTGCAAGATCGACAGCCGCTTCTGTATGACCGGTTCTTCTCAATACCCCGCCCCTTTTTGCTCTTAATGGAAAAATATGACCTGGTTTTCCTAACTCCTCTGGTTTTGTGGCAGGATTAATAAGAGCTTGTACTGTCTTTGCCCTGTCATGAGCAGAGATGCCGGTAGTACATCCATGTCCTAATAAATCAACGGATACTGTAAATGCAGTCTCATGAAGAGCCGTGTTGTTATTTACCATTAACTCAAGTCCTAATTCATCACATCTTTCTTCCGGCAATGGTGCGCATATTAAACCACGGCCATGCTTGCTCATAAAATTTATTACTTCGGGTGTTACTTTAGAAGCAGCAGCAATAAAATCGCCTTCATTTTCCCGGTCTTCGTCATCAACTACAATTAATAATTTCCCCTCCCTGATATCTTCAATTGCACTCTCTATGGAATCGAACATAAATAAAATTTACGCAAAGGTAAAGCAATGCATGTTCTGAGAAAAAACCTCCGTATAATCCGTCACAATTCAGCGTTACCAGCTATATTTCATGTCGTTATATCAATTCCGGTTGATCTATCAAAATGTTAAAATTTCCGGAACGGGGATAGCGGATTATTCTTTTTCTTTGTATCGAAAACCAAACGACTATGCTTAAGAGAATTGCCCTCCTATCGTTTGCCATTGCGGCAACATTCTTTGTTCGTGCGCAGGTAACGACGAGCAGTATTACGGGAACAGTAGCTGACGGTAAAAATGAACCGCTTGCGGGCGCAACGGTTTCGGCGGTACATACTCCTTCGGGAACAACTTATACAACCATTTCAAAAACGGGTGGCGTATTTAACCTGCCCGGGTTGAGAGCAGGTGGACCTTATACAATAACTATCAATTTCGTTGGTTTCAGGCCGCAGGTAATAGACGGGGTAAATCTTGTATTGGGTGACGCTTATAATATCAATGCAGAAATGATATCTGAAACGGTTGACCTTTCTGCCGTTGTTGTTACTTCAACCAAAAGGAAAGCAGCGTTGGACAGATCGGGAGCTTCTACCAATATCGGCCAGATCCAGTTATCTACGTTGCCCACTATCAGCAGAAGTATTACCGATTATACACGTATTACACCTCAATCAAACGGAACCAGTTTTGCGGGCCGTGATAACAGGATGAATAATGTGCAGGTTGATGGCGCAAACCTGAATAATAACTTCGGACTTTCGAGTGACTTGTTGCCCGGAAGCGGCAATCCAATATCATTGGATGCATACCAGGAAATTTCAGTTAATATTTCTCCGTACGATGTTAAGCAATCAGGATTTACCGGCGCGGGAATCAGTGCTATTACAAAAAGTGGTACCAATACGTTTCATGGAAGTATATATGGATCCTATCGCAACCAAAGCTATAATGGAACGAGGGTAGCCGATACAAAATTGCCCAGCCCTGCTGCTACAAGTAATAAGATATACGGCGCAACGATCGGCGGTCCGATTATTAAAAACAAACTTTTCTTTTTCCTGAATGGTGAAATAGAAAAATCAAATGCCCCCGGCGTTACATATACTCCTAAAGGTGGCTCAGGTAATGGAACGGCATCAAGTGTGCCGATTGATTCATTAAAACTGTTGTCTGATTATCTACAGAGCAAATATGGATTTGATCCCGGAGTCTATGATAATTTTCCCAACTTCACAACAGACAATCACAAACTCCTGGCTAAAATAGACTGGAATATAAGTACGTCCCATAAATTAACTTTAAAATACAGCGACTTTAAAAACACAGGCTATGGACAGCCAAGCCCGAGTGGTGGTATTAATGGTGCAAGCAGCCAAAGCTCAATTATCTCTTACACACCTTCACCGGGAAGATTTGGTCCGGGGTCGATGGCATTTAATAATGTGAATTATAGTATCGTTGATAAAGTAAGATCAGGTGCTGTTGAACTGAACAGTAATTTTCGTGGCAAATTCTCAAACCAGTTTATTGCGACATTAACAAAAATCAGCTCAATTAAAGGGCATGACGGAGCAACTTTTCCCTTTGCTGATATAATCGGGTTAACAGCAGGAAGCAAGAACAATTATCTGAGTTTTGGCAATGAACCTTTCAATGGAAATAATAACCAGGTAATAAATGATATTTATACAGTAACAGATAATTTCAGCTATTACGCCGGCAGACATACCATAACCGCTGGTGCCTCCTATGAGTATCAGAAAGTAGGGAATATGTTTATGGCAGGCTCACAAGGTTATTATGTCTACGGATCATTAACTGATTTTTTGAACAATAGTGCGCCAAAACTATTTTCACTTACCTACTCTCTCCAGGAAGGACAGGACGCCGTTTTTTCCGCGAATATGAAAATAGGCCAGTTAGGAATATACCTGCAGGACGAAGTAAATATTAATCCAAGGTTCAAACTTACATACGGTTTAAGAGTGGATCGTCCGATATATCCGGAAGAACCTCTTGAAAACCCTGCTATCAGTGTGCTGGACTTATTGGATAAAAATGGCAACCCAACACGATATACGACCGGTAAGTGGCCAAATGTATCTTGGTATTATTCACCACGGGTTGGTTTCCGTTGGGATATGAATGGCGATAAGAGCTTTATACTTCGCGGAGGGAGCGGCTTATTTACCGGCCGTATTCCTTTTGTATACTTAACCAACATTCCTTCCAACAGCGGTATGTACCAGTTTGGCGCTTTGATTACTTCTAACCTGAACAATTTCCTGTTTAATCCGGATGCGCACGCTTACAATCCATTTTATAATACAGCTTTGAACTCTGCCCAATTCCCTACCAAAGCAGGTACTGTTGCACCGGGAAGTTTTGCCGTTACGGACCGCCGGTTTAAATTCCCGCAGGTGTTGCGTTCAAATATAGCCATTGATCAAAGCCTGGGCAAAGGATGGAACTTAACCATAGAAGCCCTTTATACAAAAGATATCAATGACCCGATAATGCGGAATGCAAACCAGAAAGCGCCCGATACGATAGTGAATATTGCTCCCGGCGTTGTTCGTGGCCGTTATACAAGCACGAATGCAAGAAGAGTATATCCCACAATCAGCAATGCTATTGTTCTTGAAAACACAGATAAAGGAGGCTCGTTTGCATTGACGGCCCTTGTATCAAAAAGTTTTTCAAAAGGATTTTATGGATCATTAGCCTATACATTCACACATGCGGTAGACGTATCTCCCAACCCGGGAAGCCAGGCTACTTCAACATGGAGCGGAATTTATACATCTAAAACACAGAATGACCAGGAATTGGCCTATTCACAATATGCTGTTCCGCATCGCGTAGTTGCTACTGCATCATATAGGATAGAGTACATCCGGCACCTCGCATCCACATTTACTATCTACTATGAAGGCGCTACCCAGGGAACCTATAGCTATATTTATAACGGTGATATCAATAATGACGGTAACTCTTCCGACCTGATGTATATACCAAAAGATCCGTCTGAGATCAAGTTTACTTCTATGACCGTGAACGGTACAACTTACACAGCACAACAACAGTCAGACCTTTTCTTTAAGTTCATTGACCAGGATAAATATCTCAGTAAACATAAAGGGCAAACAGCAGAACGAAATGGTGCCATGTATCCGTGGTATCATCGTATGGATTTTAATTTCCAGCAGGACATTTTTAATAATTTCGGCAAACAAAGGCATACACTTCAATTCAACGCTGCCTTTATTAACTTCCTTAACCTGCTTAATAAAGACTGGGGCATCAAGAAACAATATGTAGTTAATAACCCTTTACGTGTTGCCAGCGTAAGCGCAGGCACTCCTTCATACCAGTTAGCAACATTTAACGGAGTTCCGATTACCAACACATATATCAATGTAAACTCCACCACTACCACATGGGGAATACAATTAGGATTGAGATACATTTTTTAGCTTAAAACTTTCACGATAAAAAAACGCTCCGGGAATCCGGAGCGTTTTTTTATTAACCTGATCTGTTTTCCGCATTACTCATTTCTTCCACGCCCACTTCAAAAAATAAGGCATTGCTTCTGCCCATGTAGACACATCGTGTTTTCCATCGGGCATTTCTAAATAAAAAATATCTTTTTCACGATTGTATCCTTTTGCAATCAATTCATCTATTACCGCAATGGTGTCATCAATTGAATCAATAACACCATTATTATTACGGTCCATGGTTTCATCTCTGTTGCCGCATTGAAAAAAGAATTTCTGACCAGGGTGATAAATTCCATTTCTTATTTCCTGCTGCATAATGCGGTGTTCATTATCGTTATAAAATTTATCTTCCTGGTTTACTGACCGCCACAAGAAAGAGCCCGAAAAAACACCCGCCCTACTGAATTGCGCGGGGTGGTTCCAGGCGATATCCAACGCCATCAACCCGCCGAGAGAAAAACCCGCAACTGCCTTGTCTTTAAAAACAGTAATCGAATAATTTTTATGAATAAATGGAATAAGCTCTTGCAATAAAAATGAAGTATAAAACCCGGCATCAGCTCCTCTGCCTGAATAATCCGGCCGGGATGCGACGCCATACTCCATCATTCTTTCTTTGCCTGCATAAATGCCGGCACATAATAAAGGTACAATCCTTTCAGCAGCGTATAAATCTTCAAGAAGAGTTTGAAAATTCATTTCGGCAAGGTTTTGCCCATCATTAATCAGTAATAAATTCAGTTGCGATGGATCCGGTACATTTTTAGGTAGGAAAAAATCGACTTCAATTTTGCGTTTTAAAAACTCCGATTCAATAAATATTTTTTCGGCAAGAATGCCAGGTCCGTTCAGCAATTGCATAGCTTCAAAAATAAGCAAACGCTATTGAAAAAGTTTATATCTCCAGCCGCTTTCGCAGGCTATTCTTAATTTGTTTATGTGACAGGTAAAAAATATATTTGGTAACAGACGTAGATTCTTACAATTACTTTCATCAAAAAACTTTATATGAAAAAAATCGGCATCATGCATGGAAAAGAAAGGTCCTTTCCGGAAGCATTTGTAGCAAGAATTAACGGCAAAGGAATTAGTGGCATCAGTGCCGAGCCCGTTCGTATTGATAAAGCCATGCAGGGCGTAGCGACCGGGTATGCTGTAATCATTGACCGTATATCCCAGGACGTGCCGTTTTACAGAACATGGTTAAAAAATGAAGCATTAACAGGGACCGCAGTCATCAATAACCCATTCTGGTGGAGCGCCGATGATAAATATTTTAATAATTGCCTGAT
>Ga0207689_10002998_pt1 | contig 15569 bp, 12 predicted proteins | sample KBSMisM52_FD_184312 | JGI IMG/M metagenome (GOLD analysis project Ga0207689, IMG submission 184312) | Miscanthus rhizosphere microbial communities from Kellogg Biological Station, Michigan, USA - KBS Miscanthus M5-2 (SPAdes) (version 2) | ecosystem: Host-associated > Plants > Roots >... | reverse complement strand
GGTGGCGAAAATTAGGCGAATATTATCGAAGATAAGGCGGGACGTCAAGCCTTTTGGAATGTGGTGACCTGTTACAGCTTTGGCCCGCGGCGACTGAACGCCGCAGTCGTAGGACTAGGTAGCTAACGTAGACCTGCGACGACCGGTCGCAGCTGACTAGAGCGCTGACAGGTCAGCGCCCACTCTAAAGTTACTTAATCACGCGAGCGAGCTTTTTGAGATCTTCGACGAAACGGCGATGTTCGAGGTGGCGAGTTTCGTCATCGGGAGCACGGAGAATTGAGGACGGATGAACAGTGGCCATGACATACGGAGCGAGAGTGGATTCAATGAACTCTCCGCGTTGTTTGGTCACACGAAATTTTGGACCGAGCAGGGCCTGAGCCGCAGTGGCGCCGAGAGCCACAATCACTTTTGGTTTGACTACAGCGATCTCAGCCTCAAGCCAGGGACGGCAGGCGGAGATTTCCTGAGCGTTAGGTTTTTTGTGGATGCGGCGTTTGCCACGCGGCTCCCACTTGAAATGTTTGACAACATTGGTGACGTAAGTCTGAGAGCGATCAATTCCAGCTTCGACGAGGGCTTCATCGAAGAGGCGACCGGCGGGGCCGACGAAAGGTTTTCCGGTGAGATCCTCTTCATTGCCCGGTTGCTCTCCGACAAATAGTACCGTCGCGCGACGGCGACCTTCGCCGAAAACGGTCTGCGTGCCGAGCTTCCAGAGGTCACACGCTTTGCAATCGGCGGCAGCCTCGCGCAGCGAAGGCAAGGTTAGTTTGTCAGGAAAGAATTCTTCAGCTGAGCCTTGAGAAGTTTTTCGTGCCATGTGTTTTGTAACGCAAACTTTTTCAGTTCGCGATTCCGCTAACTAAGCCCCCAGGCCAACTAACAGCTGCGTCACAACATAAATGATGAGAGCCGCATTTTCAAAAGCTGAAATTGAGTCTGAGATTAGTTTGCGCTTTAGTTCTGCCTTTAAGTTACAGGAAAAATTGCCGGCAGAAGTAATCTCCACCGGCATTCCCGAAATCGATTCCTTTACTTTGGGCGGCTTGCCGCGCGGCGCCATAACTGAAATTTTCGGATCAGCCTCGTCAGGTCGAACGAGCTTTATGTTTTCTGCGCTCGCTCACGCAACCAGGCACGATGAAGTTTGCGCTTTGGTGGATACGAGCAATTCGTTTGATCCTAAGTCCGCAACGCGAGCGGAAATAAATTGTGAACGACTCCTTTGGATCCGTTGCGCCAACAATCTCGAGCACGCCTTTAAAGCTACCGATCTATTGTTACAGGGGGGCGGCTTTGGACTGGTGCTACTTGATCTGGGAGACGTTCCGGCAAACTCCGCGAAACGAATAATTTCATCCTGGTGGTATCGTTTCCGTCGAACTCTGGAACCCACGCCGACCGCGCTGGTTGTTATTGCGGAGGAGAGTTGTGTGCGCTCATGTGCGACTCTGGCGTTGGAGCTAAGAGGAGAGGCATGTCTCTGGTCGTCCAGCGAAGGACCGGCCAGCCCGGTCTTTACTAACAGCAACCTTGGCTCGTCTACTTCCTTATTAATTTCAATTCCCACCCCAGCAGCGGTTGAAGCGCATCGTCGCCCGGTGAATAAATCACTGCCTCACTCAACCTTGCTGAAGAGCCTGTCTTTCCAGGTGCAATGCCAGCGCCCTCTTTATCTAAATAGACGAGCCGGCGAGGTGGTGGTCAAAGCCAGTTGAAGCGTTTCGCAACGCAAGGGTTGGTTTTCCATTATCACACGCGCCTTGACAATATTCGCTAATTTTCGCTAATCTTCGCCCCGGCCGGTATTTTAAACTCAAAGCTCTCAAAAGTGCGATGTTTGTCTGTATTCATGGTCAGCAACTCCCGGCAGAAGTGTCTGGCGGCCTCCTGTCTGAGTTTGCCTACACCTTTTCACCGCTGGTGGAGGAGACGGGGCCTAACACGGTGGTAATCGATGTCGAAGGATGTGGGTTGCGGTTTGGATCTGACTATGAACTCGCCAATGAGATTACCAAACAAGCTAAAGCGGAAAGACCCGGCGGATTAGGTTTCAAAGTTAATGTGGCTCTGGCTGCAAACCCGGACGCCGCCATACACGCTGCGAAGTTTTGTCCGGGCGTCACCTTTACTGCGCCCGGAGAAGAACTCACCTGCATCGGCAATCTGCCATTAAAAGCACTGCAACATTCGCTGGCGGGTGTTCAAGAACCTCAAGCAGTAGAAATTCTTGAAACACTCCGGCTCTGGGGTGTGCATACCTTTAGAGAATTTGCCGAACTGCCGGTGGCCGGAGTTTCTGAGCGAATGGGCCAGGACGGACTAAAGTTACGCGAGCTGGCGAGCGGAAAAACCATTCGTCACTTAAAACTCAGGCAAGCTGCTCCTGAGTTCAACAACGCAATCGAGCTTGAATATCCCATCACCGAACTGGAACCGCTGGCGTTCATCCTGGCGCGACTCCTCAACCAGATCTGCGCGAATCTAAACGCTTATGCGCTGGCTACGAATGCGTTGCAGGTGGAGATGAAACTGGAACGCGGCGCCGTGCATGAGATCAAATTGAGCCTGCCTTATCCGATGCGCGATCACAAAGTGTTTCTCAAACTATTGTTGCTTGACACAGAAATGCGTCCGCCACCCGCTGCAGTAGTGGGCATCTCGGTAAATTGTGAACCGGTGAAACCGCGGGTAATGCAGACGGGACTGTTTATTCCGCTCGCGCCGGAGCCGGAGAAGTTGGAACTGATGCTGGCGCGCCTGGCAAAGCTGGTGGGAGCGGAGAATATTGGTTCGCCGGAGTTGCTCGATACACATCGTCCGGATGCCTTTCGCGTCAAGCGATTTGAGTTGAAAGAAAAAAAGCGAAGAAGAGCAAACAGCAAACAGCAAACAGTAAATAGCGATCAGCAATCAGCAATCAGCAATCAGCAATCGACGTTGGGCTTCAGAGTATTTCGACCCCCTTTGCGCGCCATGGTGCAGGCTGAAGGAGGCTGTCCGCGAGAGATAAGCGCCTGGAATAAAAACAAAAGTGTCCATGGAAAAGTAGTGCGGGTGGCCGGCCCCTGGCGCACGACGGGAGAGTGGTGGCGTACGGATACCTGGGCGCGGGATGAATGGGATGTGGCGATTGAGGCCAGTGGGCAGTGGGCAGTGGGCAGTGGGCAGAAGGCAGACGGTTTGGAAAGCAAAGAAATAGGTATACACACACAGGTTCTTTATCGCATTTACCACGAGTTACCCAATGGCGCATGGTTTGTTGAGGGAGTTTATGATTGAAAGAAAGACTAACCGCCAAGACACCAAGAGCGCCAAGTGATCCACTCAATAAAGCAAGAGGTTGAAGCTGTGTGTTGAGGTTTAAGCATTTAATTGTTTGGTCTCTTGGCGCTCATGGCGTCTTGGCGGTAAATCGATTGCAATGGACTACATCGAACTACACGCGCGTTCAGCCTTCAGTTTTCTGGAAGGCGCTTCGGTGCCTGAAGAATTAATTGCTGCTTGTAAGGGACTTGAGATGCCGGCCATGGCTTTGCTTGACCGTGACGGTGTGTATGGCAGTCCGCGCTTTCACCTGGCGGCGCAGAAGCTTGAGATCAAAGCGCATATCGGCGCCGAAATTACAGTCCGAAGTCCAAAAGAAAGTCCAGGGTCCAAAGTCCAAAGTCCAAAGTCGAAAAAACAAGAAAGTTCAAAGACTAATCCAATTATCCAAGCTCCTGACGCTGGACAGCCTTTGGACTCTGGACTTTGGACTTTGGACAAACAAAAGGAAACCTTTTCGCTCCCAGTCCTGGTCCGTAACCGCACCGGTTACCAAAATCTTTGCCGGCTCGTAACGCTGATGAAATTGCGCGTGCCGAAACATGCGAAGCCAGGGGAGTGTGCGGTTTTGCCTGATGAGTTAGCGGGTTATGCGAAGGGATTAGTTTGTTTGACTGGCGGCCATGATGGACCGTTAGCAAAAGCGCTTAACCACAGAGACACAGAGAACATGGGGGAGGCACAAGGGAGAGCCGAGTGGTTAGTTGAAGTTTTCGGCAAAGGAAATGTTTATGCCGAGCTGCAGCGTCATTTCAATCGTGAAGAAGAGGCGCGCAATCAGGCGGTGCTCGAAATTGCCCGGCGCTTGGCTTTACCTCTGCTGGCTACGAATGGAGTTTGTCATGCGACCCGAGCACAACGCGAAGTGACGGACGTGTTCACCTGCATTCGCAACCATGTGCGACTGGAGACGGCCGGCCGCCTGCTGGCGACAAATTCCGAGCGTTATCTGAAATCTTCCGGGGCCATGTCGCGACTCTTTGCCGATCTGCCTGAGGCTATTCACAACACGACCGAACTCTCTTCGCGACTCAAATTTACGCTGAAGGATCTTGGCTACGAGTTTCCGAAATATCCCGTGCCCGAGGGCGAAACGATGACTTCGTTTCTGCGGCAGCGCACTGAAGAAGGCGCCCGGCGGCGTTATAACGGTCAGCTCGGCAAGCCTTCATTTGAAAAAGCCCGCCGGCAGATCCAGCATGAACTCCGGCTGATCGAAAAGCTCAAGCTCGAAGGCTACTTCCTGATCGTTTGGGACATCGTTGAGTTTTGTAAGGCCCAGGGAATTCTTATTCAGGGACGCGGCTCGGCGGCGAACAGCGCCGTCTGCTACAGCCTTGGCATCACTGCCGTCGACCCGGTTGGCATGGATTTATTGTTTGAACGTTTTCTTTCCGAGGAACGGGGCGAGTGGCCTGACATTGATCTCGACTTGCCGAGCGGTGACCAGCGCGAGCGCGCAATTCAATACGTTTACGAGCGCTATGGAAAACTCGGCGCCGCCATGACCGCCAACGTCATCACCTATAGGGGCCGCTCGGCGGCGCGCGAAGTCGGCAAAGCGCTCGACTTTAACGATGAAACACTGGGCCGGCTGGCCGGGCTGGTGCACACCTGGGAATGGAAGGATCCAAAAGATTCAACCGAGCGGCAGTTTCGCGACGCCGGACTCGACTTAAGAAATCCGCGCATCAAAAAATTCTTTGAGCTCTACGGGCAGGTGCAGGATCTGCCGCGCCATCTCGGCCAGCACTCCGGCGGCATGGTGATTTGCCAGGGACAACTCAACTCCGTGGTGCCGCTCGAGCCCGCGGCAATGCCTGGCCGCGTTGTGGTGCAGTGGGACAAAGAAGATTGCGCCGACCTCGGACTAATTAAAGTTGATCTGCTGGGACTCGGGATGATGGCAGTCCTGGAAGAATCCATTCAATTAATTAGTGAGGCTTACCAGGAAGAAGTTGATTTAGCCCATCTGCCGCAGGACGACCCGCTGGTGTACGGGGCTTTGCAAAAAGCCGACACGATTGGAATGTTTCAAGTTGAGAGTCGCGCGCAGATGTCGTGTTTGCCGCGACTGCGGCCGACAAAGTTTTACGACATCGTGGTGCAGGTGGCCATCATCCGGCCGGGCCCGATTGTCGGCAACATGGTTCATCCTTATTTGAAACGCCGGCAGGGGCGCGAAGCCGTTAGCTATGCGCATCCGCTGTTGGAACCGGTGTTGAAACGCACGCTCGGTGTGCCCTTGTTTCAGGAACAGTTGTTGAAGATAGCCATAGTCTGCGCAGACTTTTCCGGTGGCGAGGCGGAAGAGCTAAGACGAGCTTTTGGTTTCAAACGCTCGGAAGCGCGCATGAAGGAAATTGAAGTGAAACTGCGCCGCGGCATGGCGGGCAAGGGTCTGACCAGCAAAGCGCAGGATGAAATTGTGCAGGCGATCACCTCGTTTGCACTTTATGGTTTTCCTGAATCACATGCAGCCAGCTTCGCTCTGATTGCTTACGCCAGCGCTTATTTGAAGTGTCATTATCTGGCTGCCTTCACTGCGGCAATTCTTAACAACCAGCCAATGGGCTTCTATCAGCCATTTACACTCGTCAAGGATGCGCAACGACATGGACTGACAGTCAGACCGGTGGATGTAACCAGATCGGATTGGCTATGCACGATCGAAGAGGAAGAAAGTCCACAGTCCACAGTCCAAAGTCCAAAGTCTGACAAATTAGTTCTTCGTCTCGGCTTGCGGTATGTAAAAAGTTTGAGTGAACAGTCGGGGAGGGCGATCGTGCGCGAGCGTATGAAGCAAGCCTTCATAAGCATTGATGATTTACAAAACCGGGTGCCGGAATTGCGCCGGGATGAAATGAGGAAGCTGGCGGCGATAGGGGCGTTGAATTTTATTAAAGTCTCAAGTCCCAAGTCTCACGTCTCAAGTCTCAATCCATCCGAACTTGAGACTTTGGACTTGAGACCTGAGACCGTCGTTAATCGTCGTGACGCGCTTTGGCAGGTTGAACGGGTGGCGCGACCTGCAGGAGAACTTTACGAAGAACTTCATGAGGCGGATGGTAATTCCCCTTTAGCTCCGATGACCCGGCCGGAAAGAATGGAGGCAGATTTTCGTGGCACCGGGCTAACGATCGGCCGTCATCCGGTTGCTTATCATCGCGCGCAGTTGGATCAACTCGGGGCTTGTCGCGCTATAGACATGCAGCAGCTGCGCGATGGCAGTTTGATCAGTGTGGCCGGCTGGGTGATTGTCCGGCAACGTCCCGGCACCGCTAAAGGATTTGTGTTTCTAACTCTCGAAGACGAGACCGGCGTAGCCAACGTTATTATCACACCGCAGTTATTCGATAAGTATCGTTTAGTTTTAGTCGACCATCCATTTCTTTTGATTACCGGCAAACTGCAAAATCAGGACAAGGTTTTTTCTGTGAAAGCCCAAAGCGTTCGCGCGCTTTCCTTCACGGTTGCCGCTGCGCCCTCGCACGACTTTCATTGAAACGCAATTTTCGAGAAGCGCTAACTCTGGTAATGCGGTAGAGTTCGTTGTCCTTTAACAGCCCCAGCCAAGGAGATCACATGAAAATCAAGTACCCGGCGGTGATCGTAGCCACCCTGGTTCACTACATTCTGGGCGGCCTCTGGTATTCCCCGCTGCTATTCGGAAACAAGTTCCTGCAACTCGTTAACTGGACCCCCGAACACCTGCGCGAGGTCGAAAGTCAAAGCCACGCGAAAGAGTTGGCGCTGGCTTTCGTAATGTCCCTGCTGCTGGTTTATATCCTTGCCCATTTCGTCAACTATACGAAAGCCACCACCGCAATCGGAGGAATTCAAACCGCATTGTGGTTATGGCTTGGGTTCGTGGTGACCACGCAAGCGCCCACGGTGATCTTTGAAGGCAGAAGCTTTGGACTCTTTGCCATCAACGTGGCTTACCAGTTGGTGGGCTGTGCGCTTGCCGGAGCCATACTCGCGATTTGGCGAACGCATGAAGCGGTTGCGTCTGCTGCGCAACCCGCCTAGCCAGTTAAGCGTCTGGTCCTGGCGCTAAGTAGATGCGACAGCGACGGAGCCCTCCCTGACGGTCGGGCTACTGCCCGGCGCGTACAGCGCGTGCTTTCTTAGAAGCCGTAGCGGACCGGGGCAGTAGCCCGACTGTTAAGGAGGGCTTTGTCTGTCGCCAAAATCTCTTGAAAGCTGAATAGAAAAGCGTAAACTCTGGCCTCAAATGTCGAAGTCGATCGGCGACCACATTTGGGCCGAGATGACCGAGGGCCAGAAGGTTGAAGCTGTCTTTGCGGGCCACGCGACACTGAAGCAGATGAGCGAGGGCTTGCTTGACGGTTCGGATCAACTACGCAATGCCTGCCGGGAATATCTGGCTCAGACCAGCGCCTCTTTTGAAAATCTTCCTGCCGATCCCACAGATCCCTCAGCAACAGATGAACCGGCGCAGGCACCGGAGCAAGCGAACAGCCCGACGCCTGCCGCATCTATTCCGCGCCGCCTACCTAAAAATCGTGTGCCTCACGAAACGCTCAGGCAGCGCTTTGGTTTACCCGCAGGCTTTGTTCCGCGATTGCAACGCTACGGTCGCAGCATTCTCCTTGAACTCAACATCTACCGGCTGCCCAACGGACAGGAGTTCATTCCCTGTCGTCCCAGCGGTACGCTCGGCGCCAGTCGCCATTTGTACGCGCTGCAAACTGAGGAACAATACCTGAAGGGCAAGCGAGGCTCCGTTTATGTTCGTACTGATGGAAGAATCTTCGACTATAGTGTCGACACCATGATTCCTATAGGCGACATTTTCGATACCGGTTATACAATAGCCGACCTTGAGCGCACCGGACGTTATGCGCCCGAACTGCGCCGTCGCCGTAAGCAGAAGCATCAGCCGGGGAAGAAGAGTCAGGTAAAAACGCGGCAGGCAGCGGCTGGTTGACGCCGAACAAAGCGTCGAGTTTCCAGGGGGTGCGGAGACATGATTCGAAAATTGAAGTCAGGCAAGTATCGGCTTTACTCAAAAAAGAAAGACCCAAAGACCGGCAAGCGCAAGAACCTTGGCACCTTCAATACGCGAGCAGCGGCTGAGAAGCATGAGCGCGCCGTACAATACTTCAAGCGACATTAACGCAGGCTAGACTTTGCGAGTCCGCGATAGCGGACGGATGATATTAGCCCAGCGATTCATCGCTGGGGAAAGACGCGATGCCGTGAGGAAGTCCGTGAAGCGGACGACTGAAGAGATTTCTCAGTCGTCCGCTTCACGGACTCTATGTCACACTGCCGACAATTCCCAGCAGTGAACTGCTGGGCTACTATCATCCGTCCGCTATCGCGGACTGGGAATTTGGACTCTTCGGCCAAAGCTGCTTGAGCTCTGTACTTCAGGAGTGGGAGAACCTGGATGGGTGAACAAGATTCCGATAATTCGCCACGTTTCGACCGGCGACCGTGGGGAACGTTTACGGTACTGGATGAAGCCGACGGCTTTAAGGTCAAGCGAATCGAAGTATTGCCCGGCAAGAGATTGAGTTATCAGAAGCACGCTCAACGCGCCGAGCACTGGGTAGTGGTTCAGGGTACTGCCAGGGTAACTCTCGACGATCGCGACATTCTCGTAGCTGCCGGCGAAGCGATTGACATCGCGATAGGCGCGGCGCATCGGGTGGAGAATCCGGGAAATGAGACGCTCGTCTTTATCGAGGTGCAGCGCGGCGGCTATCTCGGCGAGGATGACATCGTTCGTTTGCAGGATGATTTTGGCCGAGTTGGGGGATAAGTGAACAGTGATGAATGCGCGCCAAGCCATTTCGAGAGATAAAAATGCCGGATTCTGAAGGCCTGCCCACAATTACAGAACCTTCGCTGGGGGACGTACCCGCCCCAGTTTCCAGTGGAGATCCCGCCAGCCCGGTCGACCAACAGGGTTTGTGGAGCGCCGTGCGCGAATCGTTGCGTGGCAGTCATCGTGACTACACCAGCGGTCCCATCGGACGGGCGATAATTCTGCTCGCCATTCCCATGGTGCTCGAGATGTGCATGGAGAGTATTTTCGCGGTCGTTGACATCAAGTGGGTTTCTTATCTGGGCGAGGACGAGATGGCCACCGTCGGCCTCACCGAGTCTTTGATGACGCTGGTCTACGCGCTGGCGATTGGGCTGAGTATAGGTGCGATGGCCACCATCGCCCGGCGCACCGGCGAAAAGAACCCGGAGGGAGCCGCGCGTGCCGCCGTACAAGCAATCGCGCTGGCACTAATCATTTCGATCGTGATCGCGCTCATCGGCGCGCCTCTTGCCCCAAAGTTGCTCGGATGGATGGGCGCATCTCCTTCGGTTATTGCCAAAGGTTCCGGCTTTACCAGAGTGATGCTGGCCTGCAACGCCTCGGTGGTCTTGCTCTTCATGATCAACGCGATCTTTCGTGGCGCGGGCGATGCGGCAATAGCGATGCGCGTACTGTGGCTGGCAAATGCCATCAACATCCTACTCGGCCCATGTTTGATTTTTGGTTTGGGTCCATTTCCCAGAATGGGAATCGTGGGCGCTGCTGTTGCCACCAGCATTGGCCGCGGCACCGGCGCGTTGTATGCGTTCAGCCGCCTGATCCGTTCCGGGGGACGGTTTGATATCAAGCGTCATCATTTTCGACTCGAACCGGCGATCATGGCGCGTCTGGTCCGACTGTCTGCCACCGGGACCTTCCAGGTATTTATCGGTATGGCAAGCTGGATTGGTCTGGTGCGAACGATCTCGAGTTTCGGCACGCATGTTGTGGCCGGTTACATCATCGGCATCAGGGTAATCATTTTTGCCTTGCTACCCTCGTGGGGTATGTCCAATGCGGCAGCAACCATGGTGGGTCAGGCGCTGGGCGCCGGGAAACCGGAACGCGCCGAACGCGCCGTCTGGAAGGCGGGTTTCTACAACTTCATCTTTCTCGGTACCGTGGGCCTGATTTTTGTACTCTTCGCGCGACAGATAATTGGCTTATTCACTACCGACCCCAACGTGATGCCCTACGGGGTCGACTGTCTGCGCATCGTGGCTTACGGTTTCCTTTTCTATGCGTATGGCATGGTGTTAACGCAGTCGTTCAATGGTGCTGGGGACACGTGGACGCCGACGATTATCAACCTTTTCGTTTTCTGGTTGTGGGAACTTCCGCTGGCTTACGTGCTGGCAAAAGTTTTCGGTCTGGGACCCCGCGGTGTCTTCCTGGCCATCATGATTGCGTTTTCGACTTTGGCAATCGTTAGCGCTCTGATCTTCCGCCGGGGCAAATGGAAAGGCCAGAAAGTGTGACCCGCATCGGTTGACCTGCATCTGTTTCAAATAAAACAAGCCCCACTCGTTGAGCTTGCCTTGTAGCAAGCGCTCAAGTGCTAGACTAATCAAGTACCCATGAAACCGACGATCATGAAATTTGGCGGGACCTCCGTCGAAGGCGCCACCGCTTTTAAGAATGCGGCTGGCATTATTGTCAACCGCCAGTCACTGCGCCCGGTGGTGGTTGTGTCGGCCATGGCCGGTTTTACTGACGCGCTGATCGCCAGTGTGCAACTAGCGTTGACGGGCCAGGCCGCTACGGGAGCGGACTCGTTAGTTAAGCATTTCGACCGTCATTTGCGCGTGGTTGATGCACTTCTGAGCAGCGAAGCGCCGCGGATGCGCCAGTTGATTGAGCAAAGTGCCGAAGAGATCAAGGAGCTACTCCGGACGGCGGCCGCCGAGGTGGGTGGCACCGGCGGCAATGAATCTCGTAAGCGTCGCAAGTTCTTTGAAGACGCGGTGGTTTCGTATGGTGAACGTCTGTCGGCGGCCCTGCTCGCTGCGGTGCTGGTCGAGAATCAGGTCGTCTGTACCGATGTTGATGCGCGGCGCTGCATTATCACGGATGGCGAACATGGTTGCGCCACTCCTTTAATGACCGAAACCGTGAGCAGCGCTCGCGCGCAACTCGAATCGCTGCTTGCCTCGGGCTGCACGCCCGTGCTCGGAGGTTTTATTGGAGCGACGGTTGACGGCGTGACCACTACGTTGGGTCGTGGCGGTTCCGACTACACTGCTGCCCTTATTGGCGCCGCCCTGGAAGCAAAAGAGATTCAAATTTGGACTGATGTGCCCGGCGTGCTGACTGCCGATCCACGACTGGTCGCAAACGCGCGCACGGTTCCTCATCTCTCTTTCGAGGAGGCAGCAGAGCTCGCCTACTTTGGCGCTAAGGTCCTGCATCCGAAGACACTCCATCCGGCAATTGAACGCGATATCCCCGTGCGCATCTGCAACTCCCGCGCACAGGAGGGGGGCAGCACTTTGGTGGTAGGTGAGTCGAAGAGATCTTCGGAGACCGTCAAAGCCATCGCTCATAAAACCGGGGTCACTACAATCCAGGTTACTTCCACGCGGATGCTTGGCGCTTACGGATTCCTGCGCGCGCTTTTCGAAGTATTTGCCGAACACAAAACCGCCGTAGATGTGGTGACCACGTCCGAGGTCAGCGTCTCGCTATCGCTCGACGACACGACCTCCCTAGGAGAAATCGTTGCCGACCTGGAAAAGCTCGGAACCGTCTCAGTCGAAGAAAAGCGCGCCATTCTCTGTGTGGTTGGTGAAGGCTTGCGCACGACGCCGGGCATCGCCGCGCGCATCTTCTCGACGATTAGCGATATTAATGTTTCGCTGATTTCGCAAGGCGCGTCGCGAATCAATCTGACTTTCGCCGTTGAGGAAGAGCGTGTGCGCGAAACGGTGGCCCGGCTGCATAAAGAATTCTTTGAAGGTGTAGAGAGTGAAGACGCGCTACGGGAGCTGAACGATCTGAGCGCTGAAGTGTCTGCGTAATCGAAGCGATGGGGAAAGGGTAAAAGGGTAAACGTTAAAGGCGGAATGGATAACCCTCTTTACCCTATTTCTCTTTTACCCTCTTAACCTGTATTTGCAGAACTTATGAATGTTACTGAGCTAACTCGCAAACTCATCGACATCCCCTCCGTCACCGGTGACGAACGGGCTGTCGGAATGTTTTTGCAGGAACACCTCCAGAGTCTGGGATATTTAGTACGGCTCCAGGAGGTCGCTCGGGATCGCTTCAACGTGTTTGCAACCACCGGGGCGCCCTCGCGTGTCGTACTCTCTACTCACATGGATACAGTGCCGCCGTTTATTCAATCAAGTGAAGACGACGAAAAGATCTACGGGCGCGGTGCCTGCGATGCCAAAGGAATTATCGCTGCTCAAATTAACGCAGCTCAGAAACTGCGCGGCGAAGGAATTGAGCAAATAGGACTACTGTTCACTGTCGATGAGGAACAGGGAAGCCGCGGGGCCCAAACTGCTAACCTGGAAAAGCCAGCCGGGGTCGAGTATTTGATAAATGGCGAGCCAACGGATAACAAGTTGGCTAGTGCAACGAAAGGTTCACTTAGACTGAACCTGCGCACGCGAGGTCGTGCCGCGCATTCTGCTTATCCGGAACAGGGCGACTCGGCGATTGAAAAGTTGCTCGACGTGCTTGAAAGAATTCGCCAGTGCGCCTGGCCGGACGATGACCGGTTAGGGCAGACGACCTGTAACATCGGTGTAATTAGCGGCGGCACTCGAGCGAATGTTATTCCTGACACGGCTTTTGCCGATCTGCAACTCCGTCTGGTGAGCGGTGTGGAGCCGGTAAGAACGCTTATTGAAGCCGCGATCGCGGGACGCGCCGAGGTTGAGTATTTGTCTGAGCACGAACCCGTTCAGCTGGAAACCATCGCGGGGATCGAGCAGTGCGTCGTTCGCTTTACAACTGATATTCCTTATCTTTCCCATTGGGGGAAGCCGTTGCTGCTGGGTCCCGGGTCGATCTTAAACGCACACACTGAGCACGAGTTCGTTGGGAAACAGGAACTGGAACAGGCCGTCGGGATCTACGTTCAGTTGGCTGGCGCGCTGTTGGCGAAAGAAGCTGCGACGCGTGAACTGGTCGAGGGAGTTTCGCTATGAGGCTGGCCTTGATCGGTTACGGCGCGATGGGCAAGCTCGTAGAGAGCCTGGCGGATGCAGCCGGCGACGAGATCGGGCTTAAAGTAAACTCGCGGGACTCAGGCTTAGAGGCCTCCCAACTTGCAGCTTCACTCCAAGGGCACGACGTAGCGATAGATTTTTCCGTCGCACCCGCTGTGCTCAGAAACATTGAGGCCTGTGCGCTGGCAGGGGTGCCATTGGTTGAAGGAGCTACTGGTTGGCATGGGAAGCTAACCGAGGCGCGTCGCCTGGTTGAAGAAAACGAAGGCGCGCTCGTCTACGGGGCTAATTTTTCTATCGGCGTAAATGTCTTTTACCGGATCGTGTCGCAGGCCGCCAGCCTAATGGCGAGTCTCGATCAGTATCAGTCGTTTATTGAGGAGCAGCACCACTCGCGCAAGCGTGATGCGCCCTCAGGCACCGCTTTGAAGTTGCAAGAGCTGATGTCTGAATATATAAAAACTGAAATTCCCATCAGCTCAGTGCGGGCGGGTCACATTCCCGGAACGCATAAGGTTGGTTTTGACTCGGCTGCCGATCAGATAATGCTGACCCATATGGCGCGTTCACGCGAAGGCTTTGCCGCGGGTGCGCTTTTAGCCGCGCGCTGGATCAACGGTCGCAAAGGTGTTTATGAGTTTTCTGAAGTCCTGGATGAAGTGATAAGTGAAGAGTGAAAAGTAAAGAGTGAAAAGTGAAAAGTGAAGAGTGAAAAGCATGAGTGATGAGTAGTGAAGTGAAGGGTAATCAGTTATGAACTTTTCACTTTTCACCTTTCACTTTTCACTGTCTTAGGAGGTGACCATGAAAGTTGACTGGATGCGTGGCTGTGCTACGGCGCTGGTAACTCCGTTTAAGACTGATGGAGCGATTGACGAAGATCGCCTGCGCGCGCTCATCGATCGGCAGATTACCGGCGGCGTGCGTTTGTTGGTTCCCTGCGGCACCACCGGGGAAAGCGCCACCATGACTGAAGCCGAGGACCAGCGCGTCATCGCCATAACGGTCGAGGTCGCGCGCGGCCGCGCCCGCGTGATTGCCGGTACGGGCAGCAATGCGACTGCGGCAGCAATTGAATATTCTCAAAGAGCGCGCGATTTGGGCGCTGACGCCGTGCTGCAAGTTGCACCCTGGTACAACAAGCCGACGCAGGAGGGGCTGTATGCTCACTTTCGCGCTATAGCCGAGGCCGTCCCGGAAACGCCGATCATGCTTTACAACGTCCCTGGTCGCACCTCGTCGAACATCGCCGCCAGGACAGTTCTACGTTTGGCCAAAGACTGCGACAACATTGTGGCCGTTAAGGAAGCATCGGGAAACCTGAGCCAGATCATGGAAATCTTGCGCGAGCGACCGGCGGACTTTCGCGTGCTGTCCGGAGACGACGCGGTGACCTTGCCGCTGATCTCGCTTGGTGGCGATGGCATCGTTTCAGTAGCGTCCAATGAAATTCCCGATCTGATGTCACGCATGACCGAACTCGCGTTAGGGGGCAATTGGTCGGAAGCTCGCGCACTTCATTACCGCATCCTGCCGCTCATGGAAATCAACTTCATCGAATCAAGTCCGGGACCCGTGAAGGCAGCCATGGCAATGATGGGATTGCTGGAAGAAAACTTTCGCCTGCCGCTGGTGCCAATCCAGGAACAGAGTCGCACCCGCATCCGAGAAGTAATCGCCGAACTGGGTCTATTGGAGAGCGTGCATGCCACTGCGTGAAGATATCGAGCAACTGGCGGCGCGCGAAGCCGGCGCATACTCTGACGAAGAATGCAGGTTGTTCGCGGAGTTCAAAACGGGGCTCAATCGTGGTGAAATTCGTGCCGCAGAGCGAAACGCAGAGGGCACGTGGCAAACAAATGCCTGGGTGAAGCGCGGCATCCTCCTGGGTTTCCGCATGGGCGCGATTGTTGACATGTCGCCTGCTGATGGCACCCTTCAGTTCCTCGACAAGGACACCTATCCGGTTAGAAAGTTTTCTACTGAGGATCGCGTACGCATCGTGCCGGGCGGATCCAGCATTCGCGACGGGGCGTACATCGCTCCTGGTGTAGTTTGCATGCCGCCCATGTTCGTTAACGCGGGTGCCTACGTGGACGAAGGAACGATGATCGACAGCCACGCGCTGGTCGGATCGTGCGCTCAGATCGGCGAGCGCGTCCACGTCTCGGCAGCGTGCCAGATCGGCGGCGTGCTCGAGCCGGTCGGCGCGC
>Ga0207689_10002994_pt1 | contig 15578 bp, 13 predicted proteins | sample KBSMisM52_FD_184312 | JGI IMG/M metagenome (GOLD analysis project Ga0207689, IMG submission 184312) | Miscanthus rhizosphere microbial communities from Kellogg Biological Station, Michigan, USA - KBS Miscanthus M5-2 (SPAdes) (version 2) | ecosystem: Host-associated > Plants > Roots >... | reverse complement strand
CGATTCCGGTGGAAGAACGCGGCGACCTGATCCAGGCCTTCTACAAGCGCCTGACCAGCGACGATCGCGCCACCCGGGTGGCAGCAGCGCGCGCGTGGTCGATCTGGGAAGCGGCCACCAGCTACCTGCACGTGAACGAAGAGCAGTTGCACAAGTGGGGCGAAGAAGAGTTTGCGATCGCGGTTGCCCGCATCGAGTGCCACTACTTCGTCAACCGCGGGTTCCTGAAATCCGAGGACGAGCTGCTGCGTAACGTGAAGATGATTCGCAAGATCCCGGCGGTGATCGTGCAGGGTCGTTACGACGTGGTGTGCCCGATGCAGACGGCGTGGAGCCTGCATCGTGCGTGGCCCGAAGCGGAGTTCCGCGTCGTGCCGGACGCCGGTCACTCGGCCTTCGAGCCCGGCAACACGCACGAGCTCGTCAGCGCGACCGACAAGTTCCGGTAGCTCGACCGCCTGCGTCGATGATCCGGTGCGCGAGCAACCACTGGCGCGCATCCTGAGCGTCGCGCTCGAACCAGGCGCGCGCGGAGCCGAGCCGGAAGGTGTAGCCCCACGCGTCCATGTCGCGGCACATCTGCTGCGAGCTCACGCCGGCAATCTCGTTGGCCAGCAGGATCTGCAGGTAGCAGACGGCGTTCTCCTCGTCGTAGTCGCCACCAGCATCGCGCTCTAGTTGCGTGCGACGGGCATCCGCCATGCAGATGAAGTGACACGCCTCGTGCAGCACCGAATGCAGCGGAGTGTCGGAGCGGAAGTAGATGCGATTGCCGATGAGACCGGCTTCGCTCTCACCCCAGTAGGAACCGGGAATCGTGGTGCCGGATTCGAGCGTGACGGGTTCGAGGCGATAACGTGCGAGCAACTGGGCGATGGCGGCGAAGTGTTCCCCGGCTTCGATCACTTCACTCCTCGCGCTTGTAAGGCCGCTTGCACCCGCGCCGCCAGCGCGTCGGCCAGCGTCTGCAGTCTGTCGACCATTTGCGGACTGACCGCTTCCTTCGCGACCAGCTCCAGCTCGCGCGCCTGCTCGCTGACCGCCTCGAAGCCGAACATCGACCCGCTGCCGTAGATCTTGTGCGCGAGCTGCTCGACTTCCTTCGCGGCGCCGGCATTGCCGGCGCGAACCTTCGCGATCAGCTCGCGCAGGCCGCCGAGTTCGCCGGCGGTGCGCTGAATGTAGCGCCCGGCGATGTCGGCAATCTTCTGCTGCAGCTCGTCACGCTCGTCCATGATCGATTCCCTCCCAGATCGTCACGATCTGTTGGCCGAATTGCATCGGGTCGAACGGCTTGGCGATCACCGCGACCGCGCCCAGCTCGCGAAAGCGCGCCACTTCGGCGGGCATGGCCTTCGCAGTGACGAATACTACCGGGATGTCTACGAAGCGCGGATCCGCACGCATACGTTGCAGCGTCGTCGGACCGTCGGTACCGGGCATCATCACGTCGAGCAGTACCAGATCGGGCGTCATGTCAGGGAGCCGCTGCAGCGCCCGCTCGCCCGACTCGCAGACCTCCACTTTCAGGTCATCGACCAGGCCGAGAGCGAGCTGCACGATCTCGCGGATATCCGGCTCATCGTCCACGTACATCACCGTGCGCAGCGGGCCCCGGCTCATTCCGCGGCCTCCTCTTCACTCCTCGGGCGCGCCAGCCGACGCACGGTTGCGAGCAGGTGTTCCACCGAGTCTCGCGACTTCACCAACGCCGCCTGCACGCGCTCGGCGAGCTCGCGACTGGGCTCGGTCGCGCTGTAGAGAATGATCGGCGGCGCCTCGCTGCCCGCCTGATGCAGGACCGGCAGCAGATCCAGGCCGGAGCCGTCGCCCAGCGCGGCATCCAGAATCACCAGATCGAATCGCTCCGTTTCGATGTGAGCCCGCGCCTGCGCGAGCGAATGAGCGCGTATCACTTCCGCCTCGTCCGACAGCAATTCCTCGACCAGCTGCGTCAGCGACTCATCATCCTCCACGTGCAGGATCCGGGCACGTCGATCGCGCAGCTCCAGCAGCACGTTGTGGATCGCGTCGAGCAACCGGCTCGGATCGATCGGCTTCTGCAGCCAGTCAGCAAGCTGCAGCGTGCCGAGGCGATCGGCATCTGCGCTCGTGCGCGGCTTGGCCGTCATGACTATCACCGGCAGCGCTCGCGTTGCGTCATGCGTGCGTAGATCGCTGACGAGCTCGAGGCCGTCAGCGTCAGCCAGATGCAGATCGACCAGCGCAATGTCATACCGCGACTGAGTTACCGCGACCTTCGCCTGGCGCACGCTCGGCACCGCTGAAACGCGCATGCCGGCAGATTCGAGCACATCTGCGACCGCGCGCGCGAGATCCGGATCGTCTTCGCAGAGCAGCACTGCCGGCGCAGGAAGCGCGTCGTCGTCAGCGCGCACGGGCGTCGAGACCTCGTGTCGCGCCGGCAGCGTGATATGGAACGTCGTGTCCTCGCCCGGCACGCTGTCGAAGCCGATGCTCCCGCCGAGTCGCTCCACGATCGTCTTGGCGATCGACAATCCGAGGCCGGTGCCACCCTTGGCCCGCGAGTCCGAGCTGTCGGCCTGCGCGAAACGCTGGAAGATCCGCGAGCGGAACTCGGGTGCGATGCCCGGACCGCGATCGCGCACACTGACCCGCACGCTGTCGAGCTCAGCGCGAATCGCTACCGCTACGATCGCGCCGCGCGGCGAGAACTTCGCGGCGTTCGACAGGATGTTGGTCAGCACCTGGATCAAGCGATCGCGATCGACGAGCACACTGGCGTCGTCGCTGTCGGCCGCAAGCTCGATCGAGGCGCCGAACGTCTGCGCATACGCGCGATTCGCTTCGATCGCTTGCCGCACGATCGACTTCAGCGGTTGTGCCGCGAGCCGCAGCTCCAGTCGGCCCGACTCCGCGCGCTCCAGGTCGAGAATGTCGTTGATGAGCCGAACCAGCCGCTCGCAATTCAGTTTCGCGATATCGATCAGCCGGGCTGCTTTGGCCGGCAGCGCACCGGCGGTACCGCCCGCGAGCAGGCCGAGCGAGCCGGAGATCGACGTCAGCGGCGTGCGCAACTCGTGGCTCACTGTGGAAACGAAGCCACTCTTGAGCTGCTCGATTTCCTGGCGCGAGGACAAGTCACGGATGATGCCGATGAACAACCGGCGCGAGCCGATGCGCATCTCGCTGATACCGAGGTCGACGGGAATCCGGCGGCCATCCTTGTGCAAGGCTTCGACCTCGCGGCGCTGCCCGACGATCCGCCCCTCGCCGGTCTGCAGATAGCGGCGGATGTAGCCGTCGTGCGCCGACGAGTGCGGCTCGGGCATCAGCACGCGCACGTTACGCCGCAAGATCTCCGCGGCGGTGTAGCCGAACAAGCGCTCCGCGCTGCGGCTCCAGGATTCGATGCTGCCGCTTTCGTTGATCGTCACGATCGCATCGAGCGCACCGTCGAGGATGGCGGACAACCGCGCTGCTTGATCGCGATGCGCCGTCTCGGAAAGCTTCAGCGCAGTCACATCGGTGTACGTGACGATGTACTTGCCGTCGTGCATGCGCTGGCCGCGCAGCTGTAAAACGGCCCCGTCGGCCCGGATTCCTTCGACCTCGATGGGCTCGCCCGCCGCCATGATGCCGGGAACCTTGGATCCATCGAGAACGCCAGTCTGATCAGTCACGACGAGCCTGGCGCCCATCCCGAGGATTTCGTTCCACGTCATGCCGGCCTGGAGTTTCAGCGGATTCAAGCCGCGCAACTCAGCGTAGCGGGCATTCCAGGCAATCAACTGCTGGCGGGAGTTGAAGACCGCGACGCCCTGGCTCACGTTCTCCATCGTCGAACGCAGCAGCGAGAACGTCTTCTCGACGGCGCGTTCCGCACGAACGCGGCGCAGGGTGTGCCACACGAGCAGCACGCCGGCGCCGAACATCACGACAATAGCCGCGATGAGCGAGACTCGAACCACGCTTTCGTTGCGCTCGAAGCGATGCTCGAAGGCCGTGCGGCGCAGCGCCAGCAGCTCGCTCTCATGGGTCTCGAAGGCAGCCGCCAGCTCGCGGATGCGATCCATCTGACGCCGACCGGTCCCGGTGCGCAGCAGGTCCGCGGCTGCAGCGGCGTTCTGCGAGCGGCGGGCCGTGACGACATCAGTCGTGAAAGAGAGTTGCGTGCGTGCGAGAGTCGCGAGCTCGCGAGCGATCTGTCCGGCCTCGCCCTCGCCCGCCAGCTTCGTCAGGCGGTCGAGTTGATCTGCGAGCGAGCGCTCGGCGTCGTAGTAAGGCTCGAGGGCTTCATCGCTGCCGGTCAGCACGTAACCCTGTGCGCCGGTTTCGGCATCCTTCAACGAAGAAATGACGGCGCGAAGCTGATCGAGAGTCGCGCGCGTCTGGCGTGCCTCGACGTAGGCAACGCGGCCCACGTTCAGCTCGCGCGAAAACAGCAGCAGGGCTGCGGCCGCTGCCAGAACGAGCAGCAACGCGGCGCCGACCGTCAGCCACAGAACCTGGCCAACCTTGGCCGGCGACGCCGCGGACGGCGCTACGGACGTCGCAGGGCTCACAGCGAGGCGAGTCTCCTCAACACCAGGCCGGCGAGGTCCTGCGCGAGCGCTTCGCGCAATACCGCCTGCTCGCGCTCTTTCGCCAGCACGGCCGTGGTGTCGTAACTGTAATCGCGCGTCAGCTCCAGCTTCTGCGGCGGTATCAGCTCGTTGCCGCCGCTCACGACGGAATACTCGACTGCATAGAACACTTCATATTCCTCGGGCGTGTTGCGCGCCGAAACCGACAGCACTCGTTGCCCGCTCTGGTCCTTGATGATCTTCACTGTCGCCGTCGCGTCGCTGGAATGCTCGGTCACTTTCGCGCCCGAAGCGCGCAGCCGCTCGCGCAGCGCCTGATTGAATTCGGTGTAGCGATCCTTGGCGTCGAGGTACGTCAGCGTCATCGTCGGCGACAACTTCGTTGCTCCCTGCAACCGCCAGCCGCACGCGCTGAGGGATAACACAGCGCAAACCAGCACAATGGCTGCTCGAATCGGCATGGCGTGACGCACGGCGAACCCTCGGGAAATGGGCCGCCATGTTCGCGGCGTCACGGCGGGCGGTCAACAGCGCCGACCCGGTGCAGCTTTTACCCCGCCAGCGCCTCTTCCTCGTCGGCGCGCTGCGCGGACAAGCGTGATTTCAGGCTGCATTCGTTGTCGACGACGTAGCCGTGCCGGCACACGATCGAGACGTGGCAGGCCACGCTGCGCTGGACGGCGCCGAGTTGTTCGGGGCCCGTGCGGCCGGGGCAATTGCGGCACAGTCCCGCGATTTCCAGCATCTCTGCCGTGTCGACGGCCGGACTCTGCTGCTGGCCGGTGTCTTCCAAGGCGGCGACGCCGAACGCGAACGTCAGCTGCAGCGCTTCGAAGTCCTCGGCGTAACGGCGCAATGCCGCCAGCAGCCGCTCCTTGATCCGCGGTGCTTCGCTGATGCTGGATTCCGGCAACACGACGACGAATGCAGCACCGCGCTCGCTGTCGAGCCGGCCGGTCCAGTCGATCTGCACGCGCACGACGCTTTCGATTGTCTGCACGATTCCACGCAGCATCTCCGCCGACGGGGCGACTTCGACCGCGGTCGCGCGCTCTGCCGCCGAGACCCCAAGCGTCAGTAGTGTCAGTTTCCGCCCGTACCGCTGCGCGCGCCGGATCTCTCCATGCAATCGCGTAAACAGCTCGCGCAGCGCGAAGGCACCCGAGTCGGCATCGATCGCGGCCGCTTGTTCGAGCGCGGCCTGCGCTTCCTTCAATGAGCGACGCAGGGCGAGCGTGTTGAACGCAGCCGTGATGCGTGCCCACAGTTCCGCATCGGGCACGCGCTTGGAAAGATAGTCGTCGACGCCTGCGACGTAGCCGCGCTCGTAGTCGACGCTGGCTTCGCGCATCGTCAGCATGATGATGTAGGTGTCGGTGGCACCGCGGTGGCGCAGCGCTTCGGTGAACGAGATGCCGTCCATCACTGGCATCAGCCAGTCCGTAATCACGAGGGGATACCACTGCTGCTCGATGAGCTGCAGCGCCGCTTCGCCATTGGGAGCGCACGCGACTTCGAATCCCGCCGCTGACAGCCGATCGGCCATCAGCTCCAGCTCGAGCTCGTCGTCATCGACCAACAGCACGCGTGATGGCAGGGCACGCCCCAGGACCGACATCCGGGTCGCTATTCGCTCCGCCTTCATCCGAACTCTCCTTTCGCGTTCGTCCTTCCTACGAAATCGCGCGCGGAGTTTGCAGGAGAGTGCGCTGCGGTGAGTATCAGTCAGCCCGGCGCCCGCACGTCAGGTAATCCCCTAGTCGGTCGCATTGCACAAGTCACCTGACGCTTTTCTTCTAGTTCCTGAAGCTCGTATCCAACCGATCCATCTTCCTCAGCAACGCCGGCCACACCAGCGCGCTGCCCGCGCCTTTCGTCACCATGCGCGAGAACTCCGGCACCGTGTCGAGCACGGTCTGCGGGATCTCGATCAGCTCCGCCCCATTGCCCTGTGCGAGCAACTGCGCCTCGCAGGCACGTTGCAGCGTGAACATGTTGAGGAACGCGTCGCTGACGTTCTTGCCCACGGTCAGCAGACCGTGATTGCGCAGGATCAGGTTGCGCGTATCGCCGAGATCCTTCTGCAGCCGGCCCTTCTCGTCCGGGTTGAGCGCCAGACCTTCGTAGTCGTGATACGACAGGCTCAGCATCACCAGCGTTGCCTGCTGCGAGATCGGCAGCAGTCCGCCCTTCTGCGCCGACACCGCGACACCGGCCATCGTGTGCAGGTGGAGCACACAACCCGCGTCCTCGCGAGCAGCGTGGATCGCGCTGTGAATGGTGTAGCCGGCCGGGTTGATGTCGTACGGACTGTCCAGCGTCTTCTTGCCTTCGAGATCGACGCGCACGAGGCTCGACGCGGTGATCTCCTCGAACATGAAGCCGTAAGGATTGATCAGGAAGTCATGCGAGCCGGGCACGCGCGCCGAGATGTGCGTGAAGATCAGATCGTCCCAGCCGAAGTGCGCCACCATGCGATAGCAGGCTGCCAGGTCGACTCGCGTCGCCCACTCCTCCGCCGTGACCTGGTTGCGAACGTTGCTGAGCTCGCTGTCGACGACCCGCATTTGCATAAGTCACCTGTGACGATTGGCCAAACCGCTGGAATCGCCCAAAGCGTACGGCGCCAGCGCGGCCGGAACAAGCTCGGCTGTGGTGGATCGACCGGCGCTCTGACCTGGCACTTGGCCGGTTATCGGGCTGTAGGTCGGGCTTTAGCGCGACTTCCGGGCAAAAATCCGCAGAGCAGGAGTGAAGAAATCGAGTTAAACCACCGCCCAACACAAGGAGGTGGCCAATGCCCTACTCGGAGCTGCTGCGTGGACGCGCATCGTTAGGCGGACAGATCTATCTAGTCACTACCGTCACTCGCGACCGTGCCCGGCTGTTCACGAATCTTTACCTGGGTCGCATCGTCGTTCGTGAGCTGCATGCGCCAGCGACGACCGTATGCGCCAGAACACTGGCCTACGTCGTCATGCCGGATCACCTGCATTGGCTGCTGCAGCTTCAGTCGGCAAGCAATCTCAGCGAGGTTGTTTGGGCCGTCAAGGGCCGAACTTCATTCGAGATCAATCGGGCCAGGGATGCCAGAGGCAGCGTATGGCAGCCGAAATTTCACGATCGCGCGCTTCGCAGCGATGAGCATCTGGGAGCGGTTGCGCGATACGTAGTCTGCAATCCGATCAGAGCAGGGTTAGTGCGAGCGCTGCGCGACTACTCGTTGTGGGACTGTGTTTGGGCAGATGCGGAGTCGGGCTGAAGCCCGACCTACAGCGCGCTACAACACCTCGTTGGAAATCACACCGGCATGTCGCAAAGCGTGTTCGGCTTCCTCGATGCCGCGGACGACGGCGCCTTGCAGGCCGGCGGCGTGGGCGGCTTCGACGTTCATCAGGTTGTCGTCGAGGAAGAAGACGCTGGCGGGGTCGCAGCCGAGCGAGTCGATGACGTGCTCGAAAGCGTCGCGGTCGGGTTTGATCCGGCCGGTCAGGTGCGAAACGAAGCGGTGCTCGAAGAGCGCGCCGAGGCCGAACTCGTCTTCGACCCGGGGCCAGTGCAATGAATTGCTGTTCGAAAGCAGCGCACGGGTGACGTGGCCGGGAATGCGCGCGATCAGTTCGTGCGTGCCCGGGTACAACCCGGTCGGCCAGCCGGCGAACGATTCGAGGAAGGCGGTCGGAGCAACGCCCAGTTCCAGCTCCGCAACCAACTCCGCAGCGAAGGTGTCGGCGTCACAGCGGCCAGTCTCGAACGCACGCACCGCGGGCGAGTGGAGCCACCGATGCCAAAGCTCAACCGGCGTCCACCGATCGGCGACCCACCCGAGCACAGTCGAGACGCCGCTGAGTTGTACGAGCACGCCGCCGACGTCGAACAGAACGACGCGGACTGGAGGCGCCGGCCTGCTCACACGACCACGTTGACGAGTTTGCCCCCGGGCGGAACGATCACCTTGCGCACCGGCTTGCCTTCGATCCATTTCTGGATCGTGGCGTCGGCCAGTGCCGCCGCGCTGATCTCGTCCTTGCTCGCGCTCGCTCCCACTTCCACCTTCGCGCGCAACTTCCCGTTTACCTGCACGACGACCTCGATCCGGTCCTGGACCAGCGCCTGCGGATCGGCATGCGGCCACGGGTGATCGATCAGCGGATCCGTGTGTCCCAGCTCTCGCCACAGCGCGTGACAGACATGCGGGGCGATCGGCGCGAGCATCTGGACGATGAGCTCGATGCCCTCGTGGCGCACGGCGCGGCCCTGCTCAGAACCGTCTGCGAAGTCCTTGAGCGCGTTCATGAGCTCCATGACGTGGGCGACCACCGTGTTGAATACGCGGCGACGACTGTAGTCATCCGTCACCTTTACCAGCGTCGCGTGCGCCAAACGACGCATCTCCCGCTGCGTCGGCGACAGTGCGATCAGCTCCTGACGCGGCCCGCTGGCAATCGGACCCCGCTCGACATGTTCCCAAACCATGCGCCACAAGCGCCGCAGGAAGCGCGCCGAGCCTTCGACACCGTCGTCGGACCACTCGAGCGTGTCCTCCGGCGGCGCCTTGAACATCATGAACACGCGAATCGCGTCCGCGCCGTAGCGCGCGACCAGGTCGGTGGGATCGACGCCGTTGTTCTTCGACTTCGACATCGTGCGCATGCCTTCCCACTGCACGGGAAGCCCGTCTTTGCGCAGCTTCGCGCCGATCTGTGCGCCGTTCGCATCGCACAGCGCCTCCACGTCGTCCGGATGGAAGTACTCGATGCGCCCGTCGCCGTAGTGACGCGAGTAGATGTTGTTGAGCACCATGCCCTGCGTCAGCAGCCGCGTGAACGGTTCCTTGTCCTTGATCAGGCCCATGTCGCGCATCACGCGCATCCAGAAGCGCGAATACAGCAAGTGCAGGATCGCGTGCTCGATGCCGCCGATGTATTGATCGACCGCCATCCAGTAGTCGGCGCGCTCGTCGACCATCGCCTTGGCGTCGTCGACGCAGGCGAAGCGCAGGAAGTACCAGGACGAGTCGACGAACGTATCCATCGTGTCCGTCTCGCGCCGCGCAGCGCCGCCGCACTTCGGACACGTGCACTCGTAGAACGCGGGCGTCTTGTTGAGCGGATTGCCCGTGCCATCCGGCACCAGGTTCTCGGGCAGCACGACCGGCAGATCCTCGTCCGGCACCGGCACGTCGCCGCACTTCGGACACAGGATGAGCGGGATCGGGCAACCCCAGTAGCGCTGCCGCGAGATGCCCCAATCGCGCAGACGCCATTGCACCTGCTTTTCGCCAAGACCTTTCGCGTTCAAGTCAGCCGCGATCGCATCGACCGCCGCCTGGTAATCGAGCCCGTTGTACTTGCCCGAGTTGATGCACACACCATACGCCGCGTACTCCTCGCGCCACTCGGTCATCGAGACGGTCGCAGGGTCCGCACCCGCAGGCGCGATCACGAACTGAATCGGCAGGCTGTACTTGTTGGCGAAGTGGAAGTCGCGCTCGTCGTGCCCCGGCACGCCCATCACCGCGCCTTCGCCATACGTCATGAGCACATAGTTGCCGACCCACACCGGAACCTTCGCGCCCGACAACGGATGCGTCACGAACAAGCCGGTCGGCATGCCGCGCTTTTCCATCAGCGCGATCTCGGCCTCTTGTTCCGTGCCCCGCTTGCACTCCTCGATGAACGCCGCAAGCGCCGGGTTGTTGCGCGCCGCGTAGGTCGCCATCGGATGCTCGGCAGCGACGGCGCAGAACGTCGCGCCCATCAACGTGTCGGCGCGCGTCGTGAACACGCTCAATACGTGCCGCTGACCTTCGAGCTCGTACGGAAAACCGATGCGCACGCCTTCGCTGCGGCCAATCCAATTCGCCTGCATCGCACGCACGCGCTCCGGCCACTCCGTCATGTGCTGGAGCTCGTCGAGCAGATCCTGTGCGTACTGCGTGATGCGCAGGTAATACATCGGGATTTCGCGCTTCTCGACCAGCGCACCGGTGCGCCAGCCGCGGCCGTCGATCACCTGCTCGTTCGCGAGCACGGTCTGATCGATCGGATCCCAGTTGACGACGCCGGTCTTCTTATAAGCGATGCCGCGCTCGAGCATCCGCAGGAACAGCCACTGGTTCCACTTGTAGTACTCGGGCTGGCAGGTCGCGAGCTCGCGCTTCCAGTCCAGGGCGAAGCCGAGCTGCTGCAGCTGCCCCTTCATGTAGGCGATGTTGTCGTAGGTCCATTTGGCCGGCGGCACGCTGTTCTTAATGGCGGCGTTCTCGGCCGGCAGGCCGAACGCGTCCCAGCCCATGGGTTGCAGGACGTTGTGACCCTGCATGCGCATGTAGCGCGTCAGCACATCGCCCATCGTGTAGTTGCGGACGTGACCCATGTGCAGCCGCCCGCTCGGGTACGGAAACATGCACAGGCAGTAGTACTTGGGACGCTTCGGGTCTTCGACGACAGCAAAGGCGCGCGTCTTGTCCCAGTGAGCCTGGGCCGCGCTTTCTACAGCGGCGTGGTCGTATCGTTCCTGCATCGAGGAAGGATACAGGAGAAAGTCACAACCCCGCGAGAGTGAAGCGGAATTCCGCCCCCTGGTTGAGGCGCGATTCGGCCCAGATCCGGCCGCCGTGACGCTCGATGATGCGGCTGACCGTCGCCAGTCCGATGCCGGTCCCTTCGAACTCGTCGTGTCGGTGCAAGCGCTGGAACACGCCGAACAGCTTGCGTGCGTAGCGCATGTCGAAACCGACGCCGTTGTCGCGAACGAACACGTATTTGTCGCCGTCGGCGACGCCGATGCCGACCTCGATCACCGCGTGCGGGCGCGGCCGCGAGTACTTCACGGCGTTGTCGATGAGATTGGCGAACACCTGCAACATCAGATCGGGATCGCACGCGAGAGAAGGCAGCGACGCCAGCCGCCATTCGACCACGCGCTCGCCGCTCTCCTGACGTACTTGATTGACGGCACGCTTGACCAACTCGTCGAGCGAAGTGACCTCGCGTCTCATCTCCATGTGACTGATGCGGGACAGCGCCAGCAGTCCATCGATCAGCGCGCTCATCTCGCGCGCGCCGCGTGTGATCTGGTCGAGATGGATCAGCGGCTCGCGTGCCGTCGGCGAACCCCGGTAGTCCCTCAGCATCTGCACGTGTGCATGAATCAATCGCAACGGCGCACGCAGATCATGCGCGACTGAATACGAGAACGCCTCGAGCTCGCGATTCGCGACTTCCAGTTCCGCCGTGCGTTCGGCAACGCGACGCTCCAGATCCTGATTCAGGATCCGCACTTCGTTCTCGACTTCAGCACGTCGTGCGACTTCGCCACGCAGCGCCTGGTAGCGCCGCGCATTCTCATAGGCGACCGCCACCTGTGCTGCGATCGCGCGCGCGACCGCGAGATCCTCATCAGTGAAACCCGGCAGACCGATGCGATTGATGACGCACAGATAACCGTAGTGATGACTGACCGATGCGACCGGCACGCCGAGCATCGAAACGAAATCGCCCGGCTGACCCGTGCCGCCGTTGCGTCCGTTATCGCCCGGCGACATCGGAAACAGCGCACATCCGCCCTGCTCCAGCGTCGGCAACAGATCGCGATACATGCGCGTGCTCAGCAATCGATCGACCTGATCGTTCGCCAGACCGCTCGCAGTGGTTGCATGACGCGGGCCTTCGCCATCGGCAATGACCAGCTGTGCACACTGCGCGAGCAGAATGTCGCGCGCGGCGTGACAAGTGGATTCGACGATCGCTTCCGGCTCCGTGAGCCCGAACAATCGCCGACTGAACGCAACCAGCGCACTCAAGCGTTCCTGTGCGCCGCCAACGACTGACGCCGCAGGCAAAGGCACAGGCTCGGGCGGCGTCGTGCTGCTGCGAGCAGCGAGTGCAGCATCGACTGTCGTGCGAACCGTCTTGAAGTCGAAGGGCTTGGCGAGCGTGCTCTGCACGCCGAGCGAACGCGCCATCTCGCGCACTTCGCGCTCGTGGTAGGAAGCGGAACAGAAGATCACCGAAGTGTGCGCAGTGCGATCGTCCTGGCGCAGGCGACGGACCAGCTCATAGCCGTCCATCCGCGGCATCACGATGTCGGTGATCAGGAGATCGGGTTGCTCGGTGCGCAGCAGGTCGAGGGCTTCCATGCCGTCGGCTGCTTCCAAAAGGCTGTATTCGCCGCCTTCGAGCAATAGCAGCAGCAGCTCCCTTGCTTCAGGATCGTCTTCCGCGACGAGAATCTTGCCGCCCATGCCCGCCAACATTCCGCACTAGTCCCTGCATGCTGCCTGCATAGGCAGCATGTGCAATCAGTACGTTTGCGCAGGCATCCGGTTCCTAGTGGAATCCGGGTGCGGTGACATAAGGTATTCCCTGTGGGTCAGGCTTTAGCCTGACAAGCATCAATCGCCGAGTGCGGAACGCAGCGCCGAGATCTCATCGCTGCAGCTCTGCATGATGTGCGCGCACTTGGCGTTGTCCAGGGACAAGCGGCGGAACGCTTTGACGCCCTGCATGTTCAGCTCGAAGTCGACTTCCTGGCCCATGAAGCCGGCGGCCATCACGGCCACCGTCAGCACGTCGGTGACGTCGGCCTGGCCGACGCTGCGGTCGATGTTCTCGTGCTCGCCGATCGCTTCCGCGATGTGCTCGGGGAAGCCCCAGTTCTCGACGATGGCCTTGCCGACGTTGGCGTGCCAGTCGCGCTGGATCTGGGCCAGTGCGGCCGGCTCGCTGAACAAGCCGCCGTGGCGATTCGCACGCGCCAGGATGTACAGCTTGCCGACGTTATGCAGCAGCCCGGCGAGCATCGACTCGTCGGCGTTGATCTGGCATCGCGAGCCGATCGAATAGGACAGCGCGGCGACCATCGTCGCTTCTTGCCATACGCGTTCCAGCTGAGGCGCGATGTTCCGCAATTCGCTTGCGCGACGCAGCTGCGCGATGGCAAACGCCACTGCAGCGGTGCGCACGTTGTTGTGACCGATACGATTGATCGCAGTCTTCAGGTCGGCGACGGTCTTGCCGGTACGATTCAGCGCGGCCGAATTTCCGAGCGTCAGCACGCGCGCCGCGAGACCTGCGTCAGAACCGACGATGCGTGCGATCTGCTCGTTGGAGACCTGCTCATCCGCAAGCACCTTGCGGACACGGACTGCGACGTCCGGGAACGACGGCAACTCCACTTTGCCACCCGAGACTTCCTGCGCCAGCTCGCTCACGAACGCGAATGCAGCCGCCGATTCACTGACAGGCTGTGTGTTGGGCTCGTTCTTCATCGCGCTGGCACTCGTCATGATGCGGCTATCGGCCGGCAGATCCAGGACTTGAGCGATCTTATGTCACGCCGCGGCAGCGGCTGCGACCAGGGCCAGGACCTGTGCACCAATCTGTTGCAGCGGCAGGACGTGCATCGCCGCGCCGATTTTCACGGCCGATCCGGGCATGCCCCACACGACGCTGCTGTCCTCGTCCTGCGCGATGGTGCTGGCACCCGTATCCATCATCTCCTTGAGCCCGCGCGCCCCGTCATCGCCCATACCCGTCAGCAGCACGCCCACGGCATTCGCGCCGACGTTCTGGGCCACCGACCGGAACATCACGTCGACGCTCGGCCGGTGGCGATTCACGTGAGGGCCGGTGCTCAGGCGGCATACGTAGCGGGCGCCGTCGCGCTCGACCACCAAGTGTCGATCACCCGGCGCGATGTACGCGTGGCCCGGCAGAATCTGCTGTCCGTCCTGCGCCTCGCACACTGCCATCGCGGAGACGCGATTCATGCGCTCGGCGAACGATTTACTGAAAGCCGCTGGAATGTGCTGCGAGATGACGATCGCCGGCGCGTCCGGCGGCATCTCCTCCAGCACTTCGCGAATCGCTTCGGTACCGCCCGTCGATGCGCCGATCGCGATGATGCGATCGGTCGTGCGCAGCATCGAGCGCACGTTCAGCATCGGCACGACGGCTGACGTGCTGTGGCGTTCGTCCGTTACCCGCCTCGGCGTGGTCGTGCGCGGCATGACGCGCGCGCCGGCGGCAACCTTCACTTTCGCGATCAGCTCGGCTTCGTAGTCGCCCAGCGTGCCCGCGATGTCGATCCGCGGCTTCGCGACGAAGTCGACCGCGCCGAGCTCCAGCGCACGCAGCGTGACGTCGGCGCCGCGCTGAGTCAGCGACGACACCATCACGACCGGCATCGGCCGCAGCCGCATCAGATTCTCGAGGAACGTGATGCCGTCCATGCGCGGCATCTCGACGTCGAGCGTGATGACATCCGGGTTCAGCTTCTTGATCTTCTCGCGCGCCGCGTACGGATCGCTGGCCGCGCCGACCACTTCGATCTCGCGCGAGCGCGTGAGCATTGCCGTCAGCAGCTTCCTGACCAGAGCTGAATCGTCGACCACGAGGACTTTGATAGTCATGTCGCGCGCCTTTAAAAGAGATCGATCTCGCCCGCGACCGGCGCTTGTTCCAGCCGGTCGAGGTAGCGCTGCTCTTTCGCACCCAGCTCCGTGGCGCGCGCGCTCAAATGACGAACCCGCACGCGACCGCTGCGCGGGAAATATTGGACGTGACGCGAGCAGATGTCGCCCGAGTCTTCTGCTGCAATCTTCAGACCTTCCTGGCGCAGGAACTCGCGCACGAACTCGAGATTGCGCGCGCCGATGTCGCTGAGCTTCGCGACCACGCGCCCGCCGCCGAAAATCTTCACTTCGAGATCCTGGCGCGTGCCGCCAGCGCTGAGCACGCTGTTGATCAGCTGCTCCATCGATGCTGTGCCGTAACGCATCGCGCGACCGGCGACGTTCTCCCACGCGTCGGTACCGCTGCTGCTCGGACGCGGCAGCATGAAGTGATTCATACCGCCGATGCTGAATCGCGGGTTGCGAATGCACGCCGCCACGCACGAGCCGAGCACCGTGTCGATGGCTTCGTCTTCGCGAGTCACGTAGTACTCGCCGGGCAGGATGCGCGCGGTCGAAATGCCCGTGGCATTCCGGTAGCGGCGAATGGA
>Ga0207689_10002991_pt1 | contig 15584 bp, 15 predicted proteins | sample KBSMisM52_FD_184312 | JGI IMG/M metagenome (GOLD analysis project Ga0207689, IMG submission 184312) | Miscanthus rhizosphere microbial communities from Kellogg Biological Station, Michigan, USA - KBS Miscanthus M5-2 (SPAdes) (version 2) | ecosystem: Host-associated > Plants > Roots >... | reverse complement strand
CTGAGCCTGTTTGCGGCCGTGCCCGGATGGATAGGATTCGGCGATGGGCCGCGCGCATTCAGCGGCTCGGTTTCTTTCGGCGCGATGACCAGCGCCACTCATCCCGGCGAAATGGCCGGGCGTATTGCCTTCGGCTTCTTTGCCGGGCTGCTGGGAGTGGGCGCCGCGTACTCGTGGTGGCGCTGGCTGCGCTCGCTGTTCGGCGCCGGATAGTCGCGTGCCAAAAAAAGCCGCGGCATTGCTGCCGCGGCCTTCAAATAGGCAAGCCGGTTAAGGCAGTTATTGCTTGGCGCGCCCGAACAATCCGACGAGGCCGGCGGCTCCTTTGCTGTGACCGGCCAGCTTCGCGAAGAGCTCGGCGCGAGTGAGACCGGGCGGCAGCGCATTGGGCTCGAGATCGGTCGCGATCAGCGTGAACGTGTAGTGATGCAGGCCGGTGCCGGGCGGCGTGCACGGCCCCAGGTAATGCCCGAGCCCCGCGGTGCCTTTGCCCGGCACATACTTGTTCGAAAGCTGGCTCGTTTCGCCTTCGGCAAAGCCGGTCGTCGACGCGGGTATGCCGTAGGCGGTCCAGTGATCGACCCCGAGACCGCCGCGGCCTTCCGGATCGTACATGATCAGCGCGAAACTTTTCGTGCCCTCAGGCACGTTCGACCACGACAGCGGAGGCGATACGTTGTCGCCGATGCAGTTCGGATTGGTCTTGATGTTGCCGGCGTTCTTGACCGCGAGCATCGCGCCGTCCTTGAAGGTGGACGACGTCAGCGAGAATGCATTGCCCATCGACGGCGGTTCACTCGTGGTCGCGCAGGCGCCGAGGCCCAGCGCGACGATGCTACCGGTAAGGAATGTAAACGCGGAGTTGCGTGTGACGGACATATTTTTCTCCTCGTATTGGTTTTTGCGCCGGCGAAGAAGCGAAACATGCCGGCAGAATATGCGCGGGGCCATGCAATTTCTCTCATCCGATGCCCCGGCTGCGGGAACTATACTGCGTCATAGCGCGATAGACAAACTGTCGATCCCCGCAGAGAGTCAGCTCGGTCGAAACTCGTGCGGCGTATCTCACCCGTGTCGCATCTCCCGGCGTGCTATCCTCGCGTCACCGTCGTTGATCACTCAGTTGGTGCAGCCAGTTTCGGGGAGGGCCGGTGGTCAATCTGACAAGACTCAATATCTTTGTGCTCGGCCCCCGCGCCGCACTGGCTTTGGGTGTCTTGCTGTTTGTATTGATCGTCTTTGCCGATTACGTCTCAAGCTATGAGCTCGGTTTCACGCCGTTCTACCTGTTCGTAGTATTGCTCGTCACCTGGAATTGCGGGACCACAGCGGGCTTTGTGTTCGCCGTGCTCGCTTTCATCACGCCGCTGATAATGGGCATCGAATTCGGGAATCCTTACTCCGAGCGGGTCTATTTTTTCATCGACAATGCGAATCGCCTGATTTCCTACCTCGTGGCATTGGCGCTTACGGCGCAACTGAAGAAGCAGCACGAGCAGGAAAAGGACTTTGCGCGCAAGGACTACACCACCGGGCTCGCCAATCAGAAGGGATTTTACGAAGCCTTCACCATAGAGATTGCGAGGCACAGGCGGGAGAATATTCCGCTCTCGATCGCATACCTGGATTGCGATAACTTCAAGGAGGTCAACGACCGGTTCGGCCATCGGGAAGGAGACCGGTTGCTTGAAACGGTTGCAAAAACATTGAAGGCGAATCTACGCAAGACCGATGTGACAGGGCGTTTGGGAGGGGATGAGTTTGCGATAGTGTTTTGCAACACGGGCGAGCAGCATGCCATCGCAGCAGTTGGCAAGCTCAGGAGAGAGCTGGACGCGGTAATGACCGGGAATCGCTGGCCGGTCACATTCAGCGTCGGAGTGGGCATCTTCAACAGTGTGCTCGCCTCGGAAGACGCCATGATTTCGTTTACCGACAAGCTCATGTACCGGGTTAAGTCTGCAGGCAAGAACAATGTGTCGATAGAGGTGTTCGAGGCCGCCGCGTAACGTTCCGTGTTTCAGGTGCCCGCACAGTGCGGTTTCTGTATACTGGATATCCATCCAGTTATGCGTCACGGCTATGAAATGGCGAGTGCGTTTGATGCGGAAAGCCGGGCGCCGCATTCCGTGGCAGATTTTGGTCAACGAGCCCGGGCTGATCGGGACCATTCGCACGCATTCCTGCAACTATGGCAGTCAGGGACCTTATACAGTCGCGGTGCTGAGGGGCGAAAGCCCAATGTCCGCCGGTATCGAACTGATAGAGCCGCAACTGCTGATGCTGGGCGACCAGGCGCTCGTATTGCGCGGCTACGAGCGATTGAAAGATGACGAAGGCGCGTTCACCGTGCTTCAGGAATGGCGGTGCGAGATTTCGTCCTGACTGGCACCCTTGAGTGAGAATCGATACCGTTCTGCGCCCTGCACAAAAAAAGGCCGCGGCATTGCCACGGCCTTTTGAATGAAACGGTCTACTAGTCCGCGTACTGTCCCGCTTTCTTGATGATCGGGTCCCATTTCTTGATTTCGGCCTGCAGGTGCGTGCGCAGCGCTTCGGGATTCGCTTTCGCGACCGGCACCGGGACCGCGCCGAGGTCGGCGAGACGCGCCGCGAACTGCGCGTCCTGCACCGCGGACTGCAGCGCGGCGACGAGTTTATCCAGTACCGGTTTGGGCGTGCCTTTCGGCGCGTACAGCCCGTGCCACACGACGACTTCGAATCCTTTCATGCCCTGCTCCGCGAGCGTGGGGACGTCCTTCAGCGAGGGCACGCGCTGCGCGGAGGTCACGCCGTAGACTTTGACCGTGCCGGCCTTGATCTGCTGGCTGGTATTGGTGGTCTGATCGCACATCAGATCAACTTGCCCGCCGATGAGATCCGTCATCGCCGGCGCGGTGCCTTTATAGGGCACGGTGGTCAAATCGATTTCGTTCTGGCTCATGAACAACAGGCCGCACAGATGAGAGGCGGCGCCCAGCCCCGCGTTCGCGTAAGTGAGCTTGGCCTTGTTCGCCTTCAGGTATGGCAGCAATTCTTTCAAATTATTAGGCGGCAGCGCCTTTTTGCCGAGCATGGTCATCGGCACATCGGCGACCTGGCCGATATATTCGAAGTCGTTCAGCGTGTCGTAGGGCAGCTTGCGGTACAACGCCGGCGAGGTCGACATGCCGATATGCATCAGGAGCAGGGTGTAGCCGTCGTTTTTCGCCTTGGCCACCTTGTTGATGCCGATGGTCCCGCCCGCGCCGCCCGCATTGTCGACGATCACCTGTTGCTTGAGCAGGTTGGTCATAGTCACGCCGAGGTTGCGCGCGAGCGTGTCGGTCGGACCGCCGGCGGCAAATGGCACGACCAGGACAACTTGCTTGTTCGGGAAATCCTGCGCGTGTGCCGGCGCGACTGCGCAGGCAATCGCAACCAGCATGAAGCCGATGAAACGTTTCATAACTCCTCCTCGATGAATGCGTGGCAATTAACCGACTGCAAACGACCGACTGCTTCTTATTGTCAAGACCGATGCTCCACGAGGTTCCGCCGGCACTGATCAAGCTCAATTAAGCCCGTTTTAGCCCGGCGCGTCCAGTTTTCAAACCCCGGCGGGACTGCTTTTTGCGGTGAAGGCGGGCCCGCGTTCGCGCCACCACGATTCGGCGGCTGATGAGTTCCAGGGCATGCCGGCAGCGAGCTGATCGAGCACGGAGAGCAGCTCGGCGACGCTTTGCGGCCGCTCGCCGCGCGCCTTGGCAAGGCAGCTGACTATCAGCTCGTCGAGTTCGCGCGGCAGCGGATGTGGCGAGTGGGCGGACGGAGGTTGCGGCGGCGAATAGCGGATCTGCTGCGCGAGCTCGGCATCGGTCGTATGCTCGTATAGCGCGCGCCCCGCCAGCAGGTAATAACCGACCGCGCCGACCGAATAAATATCCGACCGCGCATCGACATCGGCGGGATTTGCGAGGCGCTCCGGCGCCATATACAGCGGCGCCCCGAGAACGTGCACGAAGCGCGTGATATCGCGCGTTTCCGGATGATCGATATTCTTGACGATGCCGAAATCCAGCACTTTCACGACATCGTACTCGCCGCCGCGCCGGCACAACATGATGTTGTCGGGCTTGATGTCGCGATGCACGAGCCCCTGGTCGTGCACTTCGCGCAACGCCGCGCAGACCTGTCTCAGGATATGCACCGCGCGGGCAGGCGGCACCGCGCCGTGCGCCGCGACGAGCCCGGCCAATGAAAGGCCTTCGAGATATTCCATCACGTAGTAAAAGTCGCCGCTGCGGGTGCGTCCGTAATCGTAGATTTCGACCGTATTGGGATGCGAGAGCCGGCTTGCGAGCTGCACCTCACGCTCGAAGCGGGCGATGACCTCGTCGTTGGCGAGATGACGCTTGAGGATTTTCACCGCGGTCGGACGCTTGAGCAGCGCGTGGCGCGCCAGAAACACCGTGGCCATGCCGCCCTCGCCGATCTGCTTCTCGAGCGTGTACTGCCCGATCCGTGGCGCCTCGCGCACCCGCAGCTTCAGCCGCAACAGCGAGAACGCGGAGTAGAGCGCCGCGGCCGACATCGCGACCAGCAGCGCGAAGACCAGTCCCAGCATCACGTTGAGATACCGCAGCGGCGCGTACGCCTCGGCGGCGGCGATTTCGATCGCGACGCCCATGTCGTACGCGGGCAGCCATTGCCACGCGCCGATGACATCGATGCCGCGATAGTTCCGGTAAGGGTCGAGAATGATGCCGCGCAGCGCTTCGGGATCGCTTTTGGCGCGGCTCGCGATTGCGATCGCGGCGAGGCGCGTCAGCGGGCGCGCTGCCGGCTCAAGGTCGGGTACGTGTCCCGCTTGCAGGTCGCCGCCCGGATCGCGCACCTGCATGTTCAGCATCGGACTGGCGTCCGGCGCGATCAGGCCGGCCGCCCGGATCTCATCGACAAAGCGGCTTTGCGACAGCATGATGCCGCTCTCGTCGAACGCATAGACTTCGCCGGTCTTGCCGGGGCGCGCAACGCCGAGTATCGCTGAGAATTGCTGGTCCGCGAACTTGCCGAAGCCGAGCGCCGCAATGGTTTCGTCCTGGGGCCCGCGCACCGGTGACTCGATCCAGACCAGAGGGCGGTCGAGCTTGATTACGGGCGGCTTGTAGATGCGCTCGTGCTCGGGGTACGGGCGGATGAAGCGGGTGCGGCCTTCGAAGACTTCCGCGATCTCGGCGAGGAAAGTCGCCTGCTTGACCTGCAGTCCGCAGTATTCGCGAAACTGGCTCGCGATGATCAACCCGTTGCGGTCGATCACATTGAACGTGGCGCTTCCTTCGTCCTTCAGCACCCGCTTCAGCACTTCGGCGAGGTGCACGCGCACCGGCGCGTCGCAGAACCGGCTGGCGGGACCGCCGGCGCGCGCGAGCGCGACTAGCTGCCGGACATAACCGCGCACCTGAGCATCGCCGGCCCAGCGTTCGGCATCGGCTTTTTTTTCGTCGACCCAGATTTGCAGCGCGCTGACTTCGGTCGCCAGCACGGTCTGCAGGCCGCCGGCGCGGACTTCGCGCAGCGAATTGCGCACGCCCGCGTACGTCCAATAGCCAAGCAGCGCGATGGCGAGCGAGACCGTGAGCACCGTCGCATTGCGGCGGCCGCGGGTGCCGAACAGCCTGGCTCCCAGCCGGCTCAAGCCGTCTTGCGACGGCGCGGGCGGCGTACCGCCGGAGGGCGCGGGTTCACTCAACGACATCGGCGCATCATAGCGCAGTCGTTGCTCGCGCCGCGGCGGGCGGCGGCGCCCCGCAAGTCTTACATCATGCCGAGCATTTTAGGCAGCCACAGCGACATGATCGGCATGTAAGTGACAATGACAAGAAATACGAGCATGGTGAGCAGCCATGGCCATACGGCGATCGTGAGCTCGGTGATGCCCATCCTGGCGATTCCCGAGGCCACGTAAAGGTTCAGGCCGACCGGCGGGTGGCACATGCCGACCTCCATGTTGACGACCATAATGATGCCGAAATGAACCGGATCGATGCCCAGCTTCATCGCCACCGGAAACATTATCGGCGCCATGATCAGCACGATCGAGGAGGGTTCCATCACGTTGCCGGCGAGCAACAGCACGATATTCACGAACAGCAGGAACGCGACGGCGCCCAGGCCCTTGTCCAGCATCCAGGCCGCGAGTTCCTGCGGGATCTGCTCCGAGGTCATCAGGTAGCTAAACATCACCGCATTGGTAATAATGTAGAGCAGCATCGCCGACATGTTGGCCGAGTCGAGCAGCACCTTGGGCACCTGTTTCAGCGTCATGTCCTTGTAGACGAACACCGCGACGAAAAACGCGTAGACGGCGCTCATCGCCGCTGCCTCGGTTGGCGTGAAGATGCCGGAATAGATTCCGCCGATGACGACGACGATCAGCAACAGGCCCCAGATCGCCTTGCGAAACGTCGCGAGGCGCTCGCCCCACGTGGCCACGGGCTGGCGCGGGTAGTTAAACTTGCGCGCGCGCCACCAGGTCGTTAAGCCGAGCAACGTCGCGAGAACCAGCCCTGGAATGATCCCGGCGATGAACAGTGCGCCGACCGAAGTATTGGTCGCGACCGCGTACATCACCATCACGATGGAGGGCGGAATCAGGATGCCGAGCGCGCCTGAGGTGGTGATCACCCCGGCGCCGAAGCGCGCAGGGAAGCCCTGCTTGATCATCGCCGGCAGGATGATCGACCCGATCGCGACGACGGTCGCGGGACTCGAGCCGGACACCGCGGCAAACAGCGCGCACGCCATCACGCCCGCGAGCGCGAGACCCCCATGCCAGTGGCCGACCATCGACGACGCGAACGCGATCATGCGGCGCGCCACGCCGCCATGCGTCAGGAAGTTGCCGGCGAGGATGAAAAACGGGATCGCCATGATCTCGAACCGCTCGATGCCGGTGAAGAGCTTCAGCGCCACCGATTCGATCGGCACCGTGGTCATCGTGAAGAGGTAGGTGAGCACGGTGAGCCCGAGCGAAATCGAGATCGGCATCCCGGTCAGCATCAGCCCGAACAGCAGCGCGAAAATGATCCACGCGTTGTTGAGCGGCATGCCGGTAAGCTTCATCACGACCGGAATCGCGATCAGCAGCAGCGGGATCAGCGCCGGCCAGCGCGGCGCGTTCGCGGGAACCGGCGCGACCAGGGTGCTCATTTGCGTCCCGCGCCGGAAGCGTCCGCCGGGTGCAGGTTGTCGGGCAGGTTGTAGGGGTTGATGTCGGCAGGTGCCTCGATGCCTTCGACATGCGCGACATCATGGTGGGGCAGTTCGCCGGTCCGTGCGAATTGCCATGCCACCTGCAGGAAGCGGAAGCACATCAGGTACGACCCCAGCGGGATGCACAGGTAGACGATCCATTTCGGGATCTCGAGGTCGGGCGACGTCGAGCTAGTATGCGCGATGTCCCACGTGAAGGTCGCGCCCAGCGTGCCGACGATAGCAGTGAAAGTCGCGCCCGCCAGCAGTCCGAACATTACGTAGGCCTTGCGCGTGGCGCCCGGCAGGCGGTTAATCATTACGTCCACGCCCACGTGGATACCGGTGCGCACGCCGTAGGCGGCGCCAAACTTCGCCATCCACACGAACATGTAGATGCACAGCTCCTGCGCCCACGACAGGTCGATTTTCAGCAGCGCGTCCTGCACGCCGGGTATCGCCATGCCGGCGGCGTAGCGATGCAGCACGGCGACAAAAATGAGCAGCGTCGCCGCGCCCATCAGGAACGCGATCAGCCGCTCTTCGAGGTGATTCAGAAATTTCAAGGCGCGCTCCCCGGTAGTTTTGCCACCATCGCATAACCCGGCGCTGTTCGCCCCGGTCACATCGCACCGCCGCCGACTAAGGCTTGAAGCCGGTTTCCTTGTAGACCGCGGCGAGAGTGTCCTTGCCGACGCGCGACTCGTTCTCTTTATGCACGGTCACCAGCGCTTTCTTCATTGCAGCTTTCTGTTCCGGTGTCAGCGTCAGAATCTCGGTCTTGCCGCTCTTGCGCACCGCTTCCAGCGCATCGTCGTTGTCCTTCTTCGCGATGCCGTTCGCATACTTCGTCGCATCGTTCATGGCGCCCTGCAGCGTCGTGCGGATGTCCGCCGGTAGGCCGTCCCAGAACTTCTTGTTGACGATCACCGCGTACTCGATGACGCCGTGGTCGGTCAGCGCGAGGTATTTCTGCACTTCCTGCATCTTTTGCGTATAGAAATTCGACGGCGGATTCTCGGTGCCGTCGACCACGCCGGTCTGCAACGCCTGGTAGACTTCGGAGAACGCCATCACCTGCGGAATTGCGCCGAGCGCCTTGATCTCGTCGCCAAGCACCTTCGACGACTGGATGCGCATCTTGAGGCCCTTGTAGTCGGCGGGCACGCGGATGGGTTTGTTGGCGCTCATGACTTTGAAACCGTTATCCCAGTAAGCAAGGCCGATCAGCCCCTTGCTTTCCAGCTTCTTGAAGAGCGCTGCCCCGACGGGGCCTTCGGTGACCTTGTGCAGCTCTTCGAAGTTGTCGAACACGTACGGAAGATCGAACACCTCGAACTCGCGGACGCCCAGCGGGCCGAACTTCGCCAGCGAGGGCGCGAGCATCTGCACCGAGCCCAACTGCAGCGCTTCCATCTCCTCGCCGTCCTTGAACAACGAGCTGTTGGGATAGACCTCGACTTTGACCCTGCCCTTGGTGCGCTCCTCGGCGAGCTTCTTGAAATATTCGGCGCCCTTGCCCTTGGGCGTGTCCACCGCTACGACGTGGCTGAACTTGATGATTATGGGTTGCTGCGCGTGCGTGAGCCCGGCACCGTACGCCAGTGCGATCAGAACTAAAGCGGCAAGACGTGACATATGAATCTCCTCGGTGGCATGAATATGCGGACCGGCAGGAGCGCGCACCGAATATTTCTAAAATGGGGGTGCGCGACGCCTGCTGTGGAGGACATACTCAGGCACTGCGCACCTTGCGGTGTTGATTTAGATCAAAAGAAGCGCGGGTGCCCGGCTGCGCGGAACGGTAAACTGCGGCGAATTACGCCGCGGGCGCGAGAAATCGCTCGATAACAGCGGCCAGACGCGCGGGCTGGTCGTGATGCATCATGTGGCCGCAGTCATCGAGCACCACTTCTTCGAAATGTTTGAACGCGCCTTTGCGTTCCGCGAGTTGCGCGGGCGAGTCGTTGCGCCAGCCCGCTGCGCGCGACTGTGCGCCCGAGACCCACAGCACGGGCGCCGTGACGCGCCGCCAGCACGCGAGCAGTTCCTCGAGACGATTCAGCACCGGGTTGACGAGCTTGTGCTTCGGGTCGCTGCGCAGCGCGACAGTGCCGTCGCCGGTTTCCTTCGCCCAGTGCTGGGCCAGAAAGCGCGCCATATCTTCCTTGAGCCGCGGATTGTTTTTCCGGAGCCGCGCGGCCACCGCGTCGAACGACGCGTACGCTTTGAATTGCGGCGGCTCGCGCAATTGATTGAGCCAACGCTCGTAGCGCGCGGGCGCGTCATCCGGCTTGGTGCGTCCCATGCCGAAGCCTTCGAGCGAGATCAGGCGGGCGACGCGCTGCGGCCGGAGGCCGGAATAAGTGCAGGCGACATTGCCGCCCATGCTGTGCGCCACCAGATTGACGGGCGTGTCCGGCTGGTAGATTTCGAGCAGGTCGTCCAGGTCCGCGTAGTAGTCGGGAAACCAGTAACCGCCGGGTGCCCACGCGGTGAGCCCGAAACCGCGCCAATCCGGAGCGATCACGTACCAGTCGCGCTCGAAACAATCGACCAGGAACTGGAACGACGCCGAAACGTCCATCCAGCCGTGCAGCAGAAACATTTTCGGCGCACGCGCGTCGCCCCACGTCCTCACGTGGTAGCGCAAGCTGCGTATCGTATGTATATGCGACTGGCTCGACTTCATGCGCAATGGTTGATTCCCTGAATTCATCATTAAGTTCCGGCGCGGCGCTTTTCGAGCGGGCTTAGCGTGAGCCCCGAGAGCGGCGGTCCGACCGCGAGCATATCAGTTCGACTATCGACCAGCAGGAACCGGGCATGCCTGAACGCAATTTCGCGGCTGAACGAGTGCCCGCGCCCACGGTAGCGAAAAGTCGATTCGATGCTAAGATATATTCAGAAATCATGCTTGCGCCCGTCTCACCTGCTGCGTAACCGTTAGGGAGAATCTGATGAACCGTACACTCTGGACACCCATAGTCGCCTGTCTTGTTGGCGCAGCGCTGTTCGCCGGCACGGCCATCGCGCAGGATGCCATCCGCATTGGCGTAACGCAGCCGTTGACAGGCGCCTTCGCCGCTTCGGGCAACTACGTGACGCAAGGTGCGAAGATCGCCGAGGACCAGATCAACGCAGCCGGCGGCGTGCTGGGGCGGAAAATCCAGCTCGTCGTCGAGGACAACAAGTCCAATCCGACCGAGGCGGTGGCGACGGCCGAGAAATTGATCGGCAAAGACAAGGTGCCCGTCATGATGGGCGCCTGGAGTTCTACCCTGACGCTCGCGGTAATGCCCAAGCTCATGGAATATGGCGTGCCCATGCTGGTGGAGACGTCCTCGTCGGGGAAGATCACGACCTCGGGCAATCCGTGGATCTTTCGCATTAGCCCGACGTCCGAGATGGAGGCGCGGGCGTTTGGCACGATGACCAAGACGATGGGAATCAAGAAGGCGGATTTCCTCGCAACCAACAACGACTTCGGCCTCGGCGCTTCGAAGGAATTTTCCGACATGCTTAAAGGACAGGGCGTGCAGATCGGCGTCATGGAAACGATGGATCCGAAGGCGACGGATTTCTCGGCGCAGCTCGCGAAAATCAAGGCGTCGGGCGGCGACACCCTGTTCGTGACCACCGCCGTGGAGCAGATCACGCTCATCCTGAAGCAGGCCAAGGAGCAGCAGTTGAAGGCGCGCATCATCACCACCGGCGGCTCGAATTCGCCGGACCAGTTGATCCAGCAGGCGGGCGACGCGGCGAACGGGTCGCTGCACCTGGTGTTCTTCACGCCGTGGTTCCCGGAAGCGGTCAAGAATCCCGACGTCGCCAGGAAATTCGTGGCCGAATGGAATGCGCGCAAATATCCGGTCGGCGGCTTGACCGAGGGGTTCCGCGGCTGGGACGCCATCTACACCATCGTCGAGGCCGTCAAGGCGGCGGGCAAAGCCGAGCCGCAGGCGATCCAGCAGGCGCTCTGGAACGTGAAGGTCAAGGGCATCAACGGCGATATCGCGTTCATCAAGCAGGGCCCGGCAGGCCAGGAGAGCGCACAGAACGTCCCGAGCGTTTACGTCGTCAGGATCGACAACGGCAAAGTAGTGCGCAACTGACTTCCATATACGACAACACGACGACACGCACGCAGACACGCGGCTTTCCCCAGCGGGAACGCCGCGTTTTTTTTGAGATGAAGGCCTGAATCTTGGATCAGTTACTTCAGCACGGTCTTAACGCGCTGATGCTGGGCGGCACTTACGCGCTGCTCGGCATCGGCTTGACGCTGATCTTCGGCATCATGCGCGTCGTAAATTTCACGCACGGCGAGCTCTACGCGTTCGGCGCGTACATGATGTACATGCTGGTGATGCTCACGGGCGCCAATTTCTTCGTGGCCCTGGTGCTCGCCGTCGTGCTGGGCGCGGCGCTGGGCGCAGCGCTCGAGTTCGTGCTGTTGCGCAAGCTGCGCGGCGCGGACATTGATACCACCATGCTGGTAATGATAGGCGCGTGGATCGCGCTGCAAAACGCCGAACAGCTCGCCTGGACCGGGGTAGCACAGTCGATCGACAATCCGTTTCCGTCGGCGCCGCTGGTGATCGGCACGGTTTCAGTTTCGTGGATACGCGTCTTCGTGCTCGGCGTGGCGCTCGCGTTGATTGCCGCAACATACGCGCTCATCAACCATAGCCGGCTCGGCAAAGCGATGCGTGCCACGTTTCAGGACCGCGATACGGCGGCGCTGATGGGTATCCAGATCGGCACCATCCACACCGCCACGTTCGCTTTGGGTTCCGGACTGGCCGCGGCCGCCGGCGCGTTGCTCGGCCCCGTTTTTGTCGCGTATCCGACCATGGGCGATCTCGCGGCCGCCAAGGCGTTTGCCATCGTCATCCTCGGCGGCTTGGGCAGCATCGCTGGTGCGACTGCCGGCGGCTTCATTCTTGCCCTGGCGGAGGAACTCGGTGCGGGTTACATCTCTTCGGGTTATCGCGACGCGATGGGATTTGTGCTCATTATCCTGATCCTGATCTTTAAGCCGACCGGCCTGTTCGCGCAAAAGGAGCGCATCGGGTGAGGAACTCTCTCACCGCGCTGTGGCTCGCGTTCCTGTTCTCGCTGCCGCTGTGGATGAACAACCAGTACGTGCTGCACGTGCTGGTCGTCACCGGCATTTTCATTGTCGCGGCCATCAGCCTCAACCTGCTGCTGGGATACGCCGGGCAATTGTCGCTGGGCCACGTCGCATTCTTCGGCATCGGCGCGTACGCGAGCGCGCTTACCTCGCTCGGATTCAGCGTGCACCTCACGCCGGAAACCGTACTCGCGATTACACCGAAGCCCGTCTGGTGCGGCATGCTCGCCGCAGTCATCGCGTCGGGAGCGTGCGGCTGGTTCATCGGCCGGCTTTCTTTCAAGGTGCGCGGCGCCTACTTCGTTATCGTTTCGATCAGCTTCGCAGAGGTTGTGCGCCTGATAGCGCTCAACTGGGTCGAGCTTACACAGGGCCCGATGGCGCTCAACAATATTCCGCCGCTCACGCTGTGGCTGCCGGCATTGGGCGAGCATGTGTTCTGGAAGAAACCCGCGAATTATTGGCTCGTGCTCTGCGTTGCCGTCGTCAGCTATGCGATTGTCCGTCGCCTGGTGCGCTCGCGCGCCGGCCGCGCCATGATCGCCTTGCGTGAAAACGAGCCGCTCGCGACCTCGGTCGGCATCGACGTTACGCGCTACCTCGTGCTCGCGGCCGTGGTCTCCGCGGCGATGGCGGGCGCGGCGGGCGCGCTGTACGCGCATTACATCCGCATCGTCGATCCGGACGTGTTCCTGTTTATCTACACTGTAACCATGGTGATCATGGTCATCACCGGCGGCAAGGGCACGCTCGCGGGCCCGGTGGTCGGCGGGCTCATCTTCGGGCTGATGCCCGAGACGCTGCGCGCGTTCGCGATCCCGCCCGAGTTGCAGTGGATCGCCTACGGCGTGCTGATGGTATTGGTTGTTTTCTTTCTGCCCCGGGGCATCGTGCCGGCCGTGCAGAATTTCTGGCGGCGGCGCCGGGGCAACGCCGCCGCCATCGCGCGGGCTACGCCATGACGGCTGCCCCATTGCTGACGGTTAGCGCGCTGACGATACGTTTCGGCGGCCTGACCGCGATCGAAGACTTGAGCCTCGAGGTCAGGGAAGGCGAAGTCCTCGCGTTGATCGGGCCCAACGGCGCCGGCAAAACCTCCGCATTCAATGCGATCACGGGCTATCTCGCGCCGAGCGGCGGCGAGATCGTTTTTGGCGGCGTGCGCCTGAACGGGCTGAAACCGCATCGCATCGCCGAACTGGGGCTGGTGCGGACTTTTCAGAAGACGAGCGTGTTCAGCGGGCGCAGCGCGCTGGAGAACATCCTGATCGGGCTGCACCTGCGCGCAACCCAAACGCCGCTCGCGATTCTCCTCGGCCTGTCTGCCGTCGCGCGGGAGGAAAAGCAACTCGAAGCCGAGGCGCGCGAGATCCTGGCATTCGCCGGCCTCGGCGCGCGCGCGCACGATCTCGCCGGCGCGCTGCCTTATGGCGAACAGCGTCTGCTCGAAATCGCGGTCGCGCTCGCGGCGAAGCCCAGACTATTGCTGCTGGACGAACCGGTTTCCGGCATGAATGCGGTCGAGACGGAAAGCTTCATGGCCAAGCTGACGGAAATTCGCGCGCTCGGCATTACCGTGCTGCTCGTCGAGCACGACATGAAGATGGTCATGAGCGTCTCCGATCGCGTTGTGTGCCTTTCCCAGGGACGCGTCATTGCCAGCGGCACACCCGGCGAGATCCAGCGCGACCCCGAGGTGATACGCGCCTACCTCGGCGAAAGCTACGCGCGTAATAAAGAGGCGCACAGCCGTGCTTAACATCGAGGGACTCGAGTGCCGCTACGGCAATGTGGCAGCGGTGCGCGAGCTCTCCCTCGAAGTGCGCAAAGGCGAGCTCGTCAGCCTGATAGGCGCCAACGGCGCCGGCAAGACCACTACCTTGAAAGCGATATCGGGCGTGCTGGCATCCAGCGCCGGGCGCATCGTCTTCGAGGGCGAAGACATCACGCGGGCATCGGCACGGCGCGTGCTGGAACTAGGCATCGCGCATTGCCCGGAGGGCAGGCGTATGTTTCCCTATATGACGGTGCGCGAGAACCTGGAAATGGGGTGCTACCTGCGGCGCGATAAGGCCGGCATCGAAGCCGACATGCGCCGGCTTTTCGAGCGCTTTCCCATCCTGGGCGAACGATCTACGCAAGCGGCGGGCACGCTGTCAGGCGGGGAGCAGCAGATGCTCGCCATTTCGCGCGCGCTCATGTCGCGGCCCAAGCTTTTGATGTTCGACGAGCCGTCACTGGGTCTCGCGCCCAACATCGTGGAGCGCATGTTCGACATCATCCGGCAGATTCGCGCCGAAGGCGTGACGGTGATGATGGTCGAACAGAATGCGGCTGCCGCGCTCGAACTCTCCGACCGTTCCTACGTGATGGAGCAGGGACGCGTGAGTCTCACCGGCAAGGGCAAGGCGCTGCTCGACGATCCGCACGTCAGGCAGGCTTATCTCGGGGCTTAGTTAGATCGGCATCTGCCACGCAGCGTGGGAGGTGACGCGGATACGTCTCCTATCTGTTACTCGTAAAATAGCTCATTCTATAAAATTATTTAATAATATCAATATTTTAACTTAATACTGCATTAATGGTGGATATCGAGACGATATTGCTGGTTATCTGCGTGATTGGTTCGAGAAAAGTGCAGATCTCGACGCTGCTCGACGCCGAGTTGAAAGCGCGTTACGCCAATCTTGGCGGGATGGTTTTGAAACCGCTTCTCGAAGCGACGGAAATTGACTTGGAGCACGAAGAAAGCTGACTGCTTATTTGTTAGGCTTGGCCATTGCATTCGCTACGTCACTCCGGTCCAGTCCCCGATTCCTGAACGATCTTCGGTCACCGGGCGATCTCCGACTTGATGCGTGCGCGATCACGCCACGCATGTCTCGGTTAAATATAGTTCGGCATGCGTGGTTGACCTTGGGTACGCGCGGGGATACAGTGCCGCTGACAAAAATTGTGTCCAGGTAATCTCGTCTCCGGTGACAGTCAATTCAATTCACTCCGCGATTCATCACAGCGTGGCAATGCTGCTATTTGCGGTGGCTGTCAGTGCAGTTGCGGCTGATTCCGCTGAGAGCTATCCGAACCGGCCTATCCGTCTGGTGGTGCCTTTTGCGGCGGGCGGCAACGCGGACATCGTCGGGCGCGTGATCGCGAACAAGCTTGCCCAGCGCCTCGGCCAGAATATCGTGGTGGACAATCGCGTCAGCGCGAG
>Ga0207689_10002985_pt1 | contig 15611 bp, 12 predicted proteins | sample KBSMisM52_FD_184312 | JGI IMG/M metagenome (GOLD analysis project Ga0207689, IMG submission 184312) | Miscanthus rhizosphere microbial communities from Kellogg Biological Station, Michigan, USA - KBS Miscanthus M5-2 (SPAdes) (version 2) | ecosystem: Host-associated > Plants > Roots >... | reverse complement strand
GCCAGATGTGCGATGGCGTCGGCGTCGTGGTGGTGAGGTAATCGTCATCGCCGATCTCGAAGGCGCGGTTCAGCTTCTCCTCGTTCGGGATCGGATCGTCCGAGGTAACGAAAGCGAGCTGCGCGCCGTCGGGGCTCCACGCGTATTGCTGTACGCCGCGCGCGGAATCGGTGATGCGCCGTGCTTCGCCGCCGCGGGTCGGCAGAATCCAGATCTGGCGCCGCGCTTCCCGGTCGCTTGACGCATTGGCCAGGAAGGCCAGCTGCGAACCGTCGGGCGACCAGCGCGGCGCGGCCACTCCGCGGCGGTCGTAGGTGAGCTGGCGCTGCTCGCCGGTGGCGCTGTCGATGATCATGAGATCGCCGTCGTACCGGTTCTCTTTCACGTTCGCTCGCGTGAGCACGACGGCGATCGATTTGCCGTCCGGCGAGATCTGCGGGTCGTTGAGATTGGCGATACGAAGCCGGTCGGACGGCTGCCAGCGCTGTGCCTGCGCGGCCGCGGCGATGAACAACAACGCGACGAAGGTTCGTTTCATCGGGCTCTCCTGAGAAGGGTTCGGGAACGGACGGGGGATAGTACGCCAGAACGTAGGTCGGACTCTCCAGTCCGACCGGCTGATCCGGGTCTGAAACTACAGTGACGAGGGGTATTCAAGAGAGGTCGGACTGGAGAGTCCGACCTACGTACGTCCAACCTACGTTTGGAAATCGGCTACGCTCTGCACGGAGGCTCCCATGCAACCTGTCATCGTTCGTTCCGGCAATTCGTTGCGCAACGAGATCGAGGCCGGTCCGCATCGGATGATCGCGGACGAGCCGGCCAGCGCCGGGGGCACCGAGGCCGGACCGACGCCGTACGACTTCCTGGCCGCGGGACTCGGCGCTTGCACCTCGATGACGCTGCATGTGGTCGCCAAACGGGAGAAGATCCCGCTCGAAGGGGTCGAGATCACCGTTGAGAACGACCGGATGCACGCGAAGGACTGCGCCGACTGCCTGACCGCTAACGGCTACATCCATCGCTTCACCGTCGCAATCAAGCTCATCGGGACTCTGACACCGGCGCAGCGGGAACGGATGCTCGATGTCGCCAAACGCTGCCCGGTTCACAAAACCCTCACCTCGGAGATCCGCATCGACGAGCGACTGGCCGACTAATGGCACAGTTCTTCTAATAGATGAGCGCAAGAACATCGGGTTATTCGCATGACACAGCAACCTTCAGAAGAGCAGCGGCAGCGGGTGCTTGTCGCTGACGACGATCAGTCGATCCGGCAACTGGTCTCGACGATCGTCAAACGCGAGCGCCTCACCGTCGACCTCGCCGCGGACGGGCTCGAAGCGATCGAAATGCTCAAGAAACATGAGTACGCGGTCATCCTTCTCGACCTGATGATGCCGCGGCTGGACGGCTTCGGAGTCATCGAGTGGATGAAGAAGAATCCGCCGATGATCAAGCCGATCGTCATCGTCGTCACCGCGTACGCCGACCAGCGATTCAAGGAAGTCGACTCGGAGATCGTCTCCGGCGTCCTTCACAAGCCGTTCGAAGTGGCCGAGCTCGGCAATCTGGTGCAGGCCTGCGTCGTCGGGTTCACCGAGGAGTTGAAGCAGAAGCTCTTCATCGCGACGGATCGCGCCATCCGGGAGTTCGTGCGCGACGACTCATAAAAAGCTGATTTTCTTCTAACGCCTACCCCAGTTCTCGATCCAATACTGCAGAACGATCAACGCCCACAACGGCTTGGCGTTGTTCGCCTGTCCGCTGCGATGCGCGGATAGCAGATCGGCGACATGCCGCTCGTCGAGCAGTCCCTGCGCTCGCAACCGCTCGGGCGCGAGCAGGCGATCCACCTCCGCGCGCAATCCGTCGTTGATCCAGCTGGCGATAGGAACGCTCAGTCCCCGCTTGCGGCGGTAGATGACGTCTTTCGGCAGCCAGCGTTCCGACGCTTTTTTGAGAACCCACTTGGTCTCGAAACGGCGGAGGCGCAGATCGGGCGGGAGCGACAGTGCGAAACGGGTCACGTCGCGGTCGAGGAACGGCGCGCGCGCTTCGACCGATGACAACATCGTGGCCCGGTCGACTTTCACCAGCAGGTTGTCGCGGAGATAGCTGCGATAGTCGAGCAGCATCGCGCCGGTTAATGCATCGCCGTTCGAAGCCGCGGGCAGATCGGGGAAATCGCTGGCAAGCTTGTAGACCGCCGGCGACAGGCCGGTCCCGAACCACGCCAGATGCCGCTCGATCCACGGCTTCTCGGCGTCGGAGACGAAACGTTTGAGCAGAAACTCCAGCGTCACCTTCTTCGTCGATGACGGAACGCGCTGAACGATCCGCCGCAGCGACGCGCGAACGAACGACGGCAAGGCGTCGTACATCGGCGCGACCTTGTGGCCGATATAAGTCGGATAGCCGCCGAACAGCTCGTCCGCCCCTTCGCCGCTGAGGATGACTTTGACGTGTTGTCGCGCCGCGCGCGCCAGGAGAAACGTCGGCAGGATGGCCGGATCGGCCAGCGGCTCGGCCACGCCGCGCACGACGCTCTGCAGCGCCTCCATCAGCGTCTCCGCATCGGTCCGCACCGGCACGTAGCGCGTCCTGATCCTCTTCGCCAGCTCCTCCGCGACGGGACTCTCGTCATACGACTGCTCCGCGAACGCCGCGGAGTAGGTGTGCACTTTGTCGACGCCGATGAACTTCGCCGCCAGGGTGGCCAGGATCGAGGAATCGAGCCCGCCGCTGGTGAAGACGCCGACGGGGACGTCGGCCATGACCTGCTTCTCCACCGCGCGCTCGATGAGGCGCTGCGTTTCGGCGACCGCGGCGCGCGCATCGATACGCTCGATGCGAAACGAGCCAGCGTCCCAGTAACGAACGGTTTCCTCGTTCCCGTTCTGAAAACGGATGAACGTCCCCGCCTCGACGCGGCGGACGTCGCGAAACGGCGTACGCGGCTCGGGGATGTATCCCAGCCGCAGATATTCGCCGATGGCGATGGGATCGAGCTCGCGGCTGATGTCGGGATGCCGCAGCAGGCATTGCAGCTCCGAGGCGAAGATCACCTCGCCGCGCGGCCTCGCGTAAAACAGCGGCTTCTCGCCGGCGCGGTCGCGCGCCAGGATCAACTGCTGCGTTCGCGCATCCCAGATGGCCAGGCCGAACATCCCGTCCAGCTCGGGGATGGCCGCCACGCCGCGCTCGAGAAAGAGCGGCAGGATGGTCTCGACGTCGGACTTCGAGCGATAAGGATAATCGGGATAGCGGGCTCGGATCTCGGCGGCGTTGTAGATCTCGCCGTTGCACTCCAGCCAGACCTGCGATCCCGGCGCGGCAAACGGCTGATCGGCGCGCTCATGAAGATCGATGATGCGCAGCCGTTCGGTCCCGATGACCGCCTCGGGACGCGTGAGCTCCGCATGCCCGTCCGGCCCGCGATGCCGCAACGCCTCGCCCATGAACCCGAGGACCTCGGGATACCGCAGCGCAGTGCCATCCGCGACCATTCCATAGATGCCACACATCGCGGGCGACTATAACCGAGCAGGACGGAGCGCTGGCGTCCTCGCCGGCTGGCTAGGCGTGCGTCCCGCCGCCTGCCCGGCAAGACACCAAACATTCGCTGGTAACCCTCGGCGGCGGGGACGCCGCCGAGCCAGCCGGCGAGACGCCAGCGCTCCGAGCGTAAGATCACCCCATGTCCGAATCTTTTGACGTCGTCGTCATCGGCGGTGGCACGGCCGGACTGGTGACTGCCTCCGGCTGCGCGCGCCTCGGGCGAAAGGTTGCGCTGATCGAGCGCGAGAAGCTTGGCGGCGATTGTCTCTGGACCGGATGCGTGCCGACGAAGGCGCTGGTGGCGACGGCGCGGCTCGTCCATCAGATGCAGCACGCCGAGGTGTACGGGCTCGAGCCGCAGACCGCGCGCGTCACGCCGAAGTCGGTGATGAATTCGATGCGGGCGCGACGCCACGACATCGAGCATCACGATGCTCCCGAGAAGTTTCGCGCCCTCGGCATCGACGTCATCTTCGGCAAGGCCACGCTGGCGTCGCGCAACGAGGTCGATGTAGACGGCCGGCGACTCACCGCCAAAGACATCGTCATCGCCACCGGCACGCGCACGGCCATTCCGCCAGTAGAAGGGCTCGCCGAAAGCGGCTTCCTCGATCACGCATCGTTCCTCGAACAAGACGCTTTCCCCACCTCGCTGCTCATCCTCGGCGGCGGCTACATCGGCATCGAGTTCGCGCAGATCTTCCGGTGCTTCGGGAGCGAAGTCGTGGTCGCAGAGATGCTCGACGAGATCGTCAACAAGGAAGATGCCGACGTCATCGCTCGCATTCGCAAGATTCTCTCCGAGGAAGGCATCGTGATCCGCACCGGCTGGGCGGCGAAGTCGGTGCGCATGGATGGCGAAAAAAAAGTCGTCCGTATCGAAAACAAACTCGGCGAGACGATGGAGTTGCGCGTCGACGAGATCTTCGTCGCCAGCGGCCGGCGCGCGAATATCGAGAACCTCGGACTCGAAACCGCCGGCGTGACGACGAACCGCGGTTTTGTCGTCGTCGACAAATATCTGCAGACCTCCGTGCCGCGCATCTGGGCCTGCGGCGACGTTCACGGCGGCATGCAGTTCACGCACGTGGCCGCGTACGAGGCAGTGAAGCTCGTGCGCAACATGCTCTTCCCGGGCCGCTCACCCGTGAGCTACGACAACGTTCCGTGGGGCCTCTACACCGACCCCGAGGTCGGGCACATCGGGATGACGGAAACGGAAGCGATTGCGGCGCACGGCGCGGGGAACATCCGCACCTACAGTGTCGAGATGTCCGAGGTCGATCGCGCGGTGGTCGATCGAACCACGCGCGGATTCGTCAAGCTCGTCTGCGACAAGCGCGGCCGCATCCTCGGTGCGCACGCGCTCTGCGCCAACGCCTCCACGCTCATCGAAACACTGGTCCTGGCGCGGCAGAAGAAGGTTACAGTTGCTGGGCTGGCGTCACTCATCTCCCCCTACCCTTCCCTCGCCGACGCCCTGCAGAAAGCGGCTTCGATGTACTACCAGGATGTAGCCAGGGGTTGGCTCGGATCGATCGGAAAGAAGGTCGCGGCGTGGTCGCAATGACCGGTCCGTCATAGAATCGCCCGGATTTTGCAAGAGGGAGGCAGTATGAAAAAACTTCTGGTGGTTCTGATCGCACTCGTTTTCGCCGCATGTGCCCATAGTCGAGGACCGATGGCAAGTGCCACGCTCGACTCGACCAGCGGCTCGACCGCGAAGGGGACGGTTCATTTTCAGAATCTTGGCGACGAGGGAGTTGAAGTCGTCGTCGACCTCACCGGTGTGCCTCCGGGCGTTCACGGTTTTCACGTTCATGAAAAGGGCGCCTGCGGCAACAACGGCGCGGACGCCGGCGGCCACTTCAATCCCAGCGGCATGGTCCACGGCGCACCGGATGCGGTCTCGCATCACGCCGGCGACTTCGGCAACGTGACCGCGGACGACAAGGGCGAAGTACACACCCGCTTCACCACGCACTCGATCACCATCAACAGCGGCGCGAATGCCGTCGTCGGTCACGCCATCGTCCTGCACGGCAATCCCGATGATCTGGTCTCGCAGCCGGCCGGAAATGCAGGTCCTCGCATTGCCTGCGGTGTGGCCACGCTGATGGGCGACATGAAGTAACAGGAGCAATGTCATGAAACGTCTCGCCGTCATCGCGCTGGTCTGCCTTCCGCTCGCCTGCGCCACCAATCGACCCGGAACGAACAAGAGCACGACGACGCGCGGCCACGGCGCGATCACGCTTACCATCACGCCGAATCCAGTGGTGGCCACGAATGTAGGCGGGAGCACGTACAGCTTTCCCTTCGAGGTGGTGGTCAAAGAGACCGGCGGTCATCCGGTGACGATCGATAAGGTGACGGCGAGCGTCTACGCCGGCGGCGGCATCCAGGTGGCGACCGAGTCGTACGACGCTGCCAGGATCCAGTCCCTCGGCTTCGCCACCTCCATCCCCGCCAAGGGCGAGATTCACTATCGTTTCGACCCGCACAAAGACGTCTCCGACGCCCAGCTCTTCAACTCCGTCTACGGCGACGTCCGCGTCGAAGCGATCGACGACAACGGAGCGAGGGCCAGCTCGACGACGAGGATCACGGTGACGAAGAAGTAGGACCGAGGTACACTCGGGGCATGACGGACGAAGAGCTCAAACGTCTGCTGGACGCGTATGCGGAGCGGATTGAAAGTAAGTTCGAGAAGCGCTTCGATGCGGTAGATAGCCGCTTCGAAGCGCTCGACAAGAAGGTCGACGCGAAGGTCGCGGAGCTTCGCAGCCACTTCGACACCACCGTCGAACATTTCGATCGGAAGTTCGACCTTCTTGCGGAAGGGCTCATCAACCTGGATGAGAAGCTCGAGCGCAAGACATCCGCGATTGAAACGCGAATGGAGCAAGGCTTCGCCGAGACGCACGCGCTGATCAAGTTCTCGTACTCCGAGCTCGATCGCCGCGTTGGCGCCACGGAGCAATCGATTCGGGCGATCGAGGAAACCCCACCAGCCTTAAAGCGCGGCTCGAAACGGTGACGAGGCGTAAGACGGGCCGGCGATCCGCGGAGGAGTCTCTATAAAGCCGATTCTCGCTCTTCGCAGATTGTCTCGAGCTCGGCGATTGCCTCAAGATCCTTCCCTCGACCTGCAGCTCTCTTGGCGGCGATCAATGCCTCAACGTCGAGGAACGGATACCGAACCCCTGATATGTCGGCCTCGATCGCATGGGTGCGAACGACAGCGAGAGAACCTACGCCGGCCAGCTCCCCGAGGAGGTCGAGCCCGCCTTGAGCCGTCACCAGGGCGAAGTTCAAGCCGCGACTCAACGTCTCCTCATCGAGTCGAAAGGGCAATCCCGGCGGCGCACCGCGAAGGTAAGGCCTGAGTGGGGCGATCGCCGCGACGATGCGTTGAAGATTTTCGAAGGATCGATCGTAGACGATGTCGAGGTCATAAGTGACCCGCGCGGCGCCATGTAATGTCGCCGCGACGCCGCCGGCGATGACGAACGAGACGTTGTTCTCGCGAAGTGTGGTGACCAGCGCTTGGAACTGAGTCGTCGAGGGACGCGAGCCCGGCGAATGAAGCCGCTGAATGAAGGCGATCGTTCTATCGAGCGTGAGCAGGCGCTCTTCGTGTGATTTACGAAGGTTCTCACGGATCACTGTGCGATCGATGCCGCGTTTATACAATTCGACGACAGGGTCGAGTGATCGATCGAGGGAAATGGTTGACGCGCCGTTCACGGGCGCGAATTCTACATCCAATGGCGGCAAGCGGGCCTGTGAGGCAGAACCAGCCGGGCATAGGCTTTTTTGCCACGCGGATCTCATAGAGCCAAGCGATACAAGCAATACGGGGATTTTGACTCCAATGCACAGGGCGTCGTATGCTGCGGCCTCGCTCAGACCACCCACCCGGAGGATTTCTCAATGAACGTGCGGACGGTAGTCTGCCGACAGTTGGCCGGCCTTCGCCCTTGGCTTGCCGTTTTGCTTTTGATTCTCTTTATCGTGCCCTGCAGCGGTATGTACGCCCAGCGAGCCGGCGGCAGTCTTGAAGTTTCCGTTCGGGCCCGTTCGACTCATGGCTCACTTTCAGGCGTCTATGCGGCGTTGGTCGCACTTGACGCGCCGTCGTATCGGCCCACGATGGAGGCGATTGTCGACGGCGGCGTGAAATGGGAAGGGATCGCCGCGGGCGAGTATGTACTGCTCGCCGAGGCCCCGTCGTTCGAGCCGGCAATGCCCCAAAACATCAAGATCAGCGAGGGGAAAAGCGGTCAAGTCACGCTCGAGTTTCAGCCGCTGTTCGAGATCAGCGGCTCGGTCACCGACACCGCAGGCCGTCCGATCAAAGACGCCACGATGTCCCACCCCCGAATCGTTCCCCCCACTTCGCTAGGCGTCATGAGCAATCTGGCGCGGCAGAATGCCAGACACCTGCGGACAACGACCGACGAGAACGGCTCCTGGAAAATCGGGGTCATTCGCAAGGAGCTCTACTTGCTCGTAGAGGCACCCGGGTATGAATCGGCCTGGGTTCCGTGGAGCCCGGATATGGGCCCGCAACTGCCGCCGGTCAAGCTGCAGCCGGGATCATCACTGCGCGTAGTAACCAATCGGGCGGCTCCCGACCTGGTGCTGACGCTCGTTCCGAAAAGCCCTGTGAACACGTCCATTCCGCTCGTCTGGCGGGAACTGATCTGGGCGCGCAACGCAGAGACAACGCCGGTTGAATGGAAGTCGATGCCGGCCGGCGAATACGAACTCGTGGCCAGTTGGCCGGATCCGCGGCGATTTGCAGACCCGGTCCCGCTTCGCCAGGTACACCTGAGCGGAAACGGCATTGAGGAGATCAAGGTCGAATTGCCGAATGTCCCGGCGTTGACAACGAAAACCGCCCGCGTCCGCGTACCTCCCAAAACGGATGTGGGCGGCTTGCGTGCGATCGTGCGCACGTCCAGCGGAGCAAAAGAGGTCGCGGCAGCGTCCGAAAATGCGATACGCGGGCGGGTTCTTTACGCGAATACCGATCCGGCATCCGACGTCTTCTTCACGACGGAAGGAGAGGTCATTCTGGGGCGCCTGCCGGCGGCGATCGCACAGAATCAGGAGCAGGCACCGGCGATCATCGGAGTCACGTTTCCGAGGGCGAACGGCACGTTGCGAGTGAGCGTTCCGGAACATGCGGCGCTTCCTTCCTTCGGGAACGCCAGATTCGACGAATGTACTGGCGATGCTGAGCCAATGGCTTTCGTATTGCCCGTGAGCGTGGGCAAGGGGGGAGACGCCGCTCTTCCACTGCTGGTCGGGTGTCGCGCGCTGACGCTGCGCTTTGAGAGCTACTCGCCGGTCGCGGTCCGTCCTCAGGCTCGCGCTCGCGAACGGGTCTGGCTTGGCGCGCATAACCTCAAGAGCGCCGCGTCGGCGCAGATTCACGTCGTTCACAAGTCCGACGGGACCAACATCGCCGAGGCGGTGGTCACGGCTTCCGTCGTCCGCGGATCCGTCGATCCTCTAATCGTCGCCAAGGGCATCTCACGAGCGGACGGCTGGCTGACGATGGGGGGCCTGCCCGCGGGCGAAGAGATCATTTTCCGGGCTGAAGATTCGAGGAAGATCGCGGGGACCGTCAAACGGACCATTGATCCCGGGAAAGAGGACGTCATTGATCCATTGCCAGTCACCGAGGCTGGACAGCTCACGGTGATCCCGCATCTCGAAGCGTCCTTCAAAAGCGAGAACCCGAAGGCCGAGATCGCCGCCGTCGTCGTTCTCCCGGAAGATGGCGGCAAGGCGGACATGAAGACGGTCGAGTTGAATGCCAATCTGCAGGAGGCAGTATTTCCCGGGCTGAAAGCGGGATCGTGGAAGGTCGTGGCGCTGGTCAGTGTGAATGACCTGACCCAGCCCATCGACGTCGAGGTTCTGAAGATCGAGGACGGCGACAAGAAAAAGATCGAGCCGGAGATCAAGCTGCTCGTCGTGAGCGGCCACCTAACATCGCGTGGCCACGGAGTGGCCGCCTCGATTCAGTTTACTGACCCTCCGGGACCGGGGGCCATCTCTCGCCGCGTGCGATCGGCACAGGACGGGTCGTTTCGGACAATTCTGCCGCGTCCCGGTTACTACGGCATTGCCGCGCGGCGTCAGCTCGCGGATCCCGATGTCGAGCTTGACCCGATTCAAATCGAGCGCTCCGTGTATGACCTCCGCATCGAGCTGCCTGAAGGTTCGCTCTCCGTCCGCGTGTTTTCCGACGGCACGCCTGCAGCCGATGTCCAGGTCACCGCGTCGATGCTTGGCGACAGCCGTGAACAGAACCAGCTCCTTCGGCTTTCGCGAACAGCGAGGACGAATTTGGCCGGCGAGGTCGTGCTCGACGAGCTGCAGGATGGAACCTGGCTCGTCAGGGCCCGTGGAAAAGATGAAAAGGTCGCAGAAAAAACGACTGAGATCGCGGCGGCGCGTCCTGCGTCGGTGAGGCTCGACCTCGATGGCGGATCCACGCTGCAGGGATCCGTGTTCGACAGCACCGGGAATCCCGCCGGAACGGCAACAGTGAACTGTATCTACTCCGCAAACGACGGCATCCCTCGCATTGGTTCAGCCGAAACCGATTCGTGGGGTAAGTTCGCGATCCACTTTCCGAAGCCCGCCCCCGAGCGGTTGCAGTGCGGCGTGGCTACGGCCGACGGCGCAATCGGCACATTTGTCACCGCTCCGGTCGACGACGGACGCTGGTCACTTCCATCGGCCACCGCCGCCCTGACTCTGACGAATTGGTCCGATCGCGGCAACCGGGATCGTTACTGGCTCCTCGGGGCAGACGGCGGTCTTTTCGACGTCTCGTGGGCCGCGCGCAAATTGGGAACGCTGGACGGTCCATTCACGATTCGCAAAGTTCCCGCTGGAGCCTGGTCCATCGTGCGGGCCGATTCGGCGGGAGCGTTCTCGATGATCGCGGGTGGTGGGGCCGGGGCGCTGCCGAAAATCGCCCAGGTCCGTTTTGGCGCTGGCGAGCACCGCGAAATCGACATGAAACCTGTTGACACCTCCTCCCGGCGGTAGGTGCCGCGTGTCCCGGGGAGCGATGAAAAAAAACGAGCCATGACAGACGCCCGTACATTGCCATTGGGGGAGCTCCTCGAGGGCACGAAGATTCTTCGTACGGGCGGCGAACCAGACATTCTGGCCGTTCGCCTCGAGCCCCGTCAGATCGCGCAGGGCAATGTTTTCTTCAAACTGCGTTCGTCGCGGCTTCGCATGTCCGCGGCAGGCGCGATTCGGCGGGGAACCGGGTATGTCGTGCTGGAAGCTGGAGACGAAGAGGAGGCCACCCTTCCGCCGGATTTCCCCTATGCAGTCGTAGACGATGTCAATTGGGCCTACGCGCGCACATGCGCGCGTTTGTTCGAGGCTCACCGGCAGCTGACGCTCATCGGTGTGACAGGTGCGAAAGGAAAAACCACCGTATGTCATCTCATCGACGCCGCGCTTCGCGCATCCGGCATCAGGACCGGTTTGGTCAGTTCCCTCGTTTTCCGTTTACCCGATTCTGAGCGGCCGACCGCCAGCTGGGCACCCGACACGCTGACGATCCATGGTTTTCTTGCGGCTCTTCGCGAGCAGGGTGGCACGCATGCGATCATCGAGCTCGCCTCGATCGGCATTGCCGAGGACCGGCTCTACGGACTGCAGTTCGACGCGCTTGCCTTCACGAATCATGGCGCTGGTGACGCTCATATGGCTGCCAACCGCAGTCTGCTCACCGATCCTGGATTTCACAAGTCATCGATGACGCTCTGTGCCTTCAATGGCGACGACCCGGCCGGCCGTGAGCTCGCCAGGTCATCGCCGGGCCGGGTCGTGACCTTCGGTTTTGGCGCCGCGGATGTCACGCCGGAGCGTTACGCGTCCGATCGCGCCGGCATTTCCATGCGGCTCAACGGACACGACCTTCGTTTCCCGCTGATCGGCCGGCACAATGCGGAGAATGTTCTGGCGGCAGCGGCGATCATCGGCGGCGTCCTGCCGTCGGAGGGCGCCGCCGTGCACCTGCAAAACGTGCAGCCGCTGCCCGGGCGGCTGGAACGGCTCCCGGCACCGGCCGGCATCGACGTTTACCTCGATCAACCGTACATGCCTGCGAACATCGAGGCGTCACTTGCCGCAGTGAGGGAGTTCGCCGGTTCCCGCCGAATCGTCTGTGTCATCGGCTGCGCCGGTGGAGTGGACAGGGCACTGCGGCCATTGAGAGCCACAGCCGCGGTGAATGCCGCCGACTTCTGCATCCTCACCATTGACGATCCTCGGGACGAGCATCCTGTCTCCATCGTGATGAACATGCTCAAAGGTGTGCGCGATGTGGCACCCGATCGCTGGAAGACGATCCTGCATCGCCCCACAGCGATTGCCGCCGCGATTCGTGAGGCTTCGCCCGACGGGATCGTCGTTCTGATGGGAAGACGCGCCAACGGCGCAGAGCTCCGCGACGACGACCGGCATCTAGCGATGGACGTGCTGCACGAGACTCGGAGTCCATTCGCGGGATACACATCCGTGTAGAACCGATCGCCTAGCCAAGTGGCGATCTCAGTTTGTCGGAGTAGTCTTCCCGATATCCGTGGTCCAACGTTCCGCCAATCGAGTCGAGAACCTCGCGCGCCAGTTGTATGAGCGGAGAAAGTGAGTCGTTTTGAAATACTGCCGCCAGGGCCGCCTCGGCCCGATCGGAAAAAGCCGCGTCGAATCTCTTCGCCGCTCGAACCAGATAACGCCCCCGGTTGGAGAATTGCCCATGCCACCGCAGGAAGATGTCGATCAGGCTTATGTACAAGTCCACCGCCATCATCCGGCGTTCATCCCGGTCGGCGCACCGCCCGATATCCGATAGAGCAGCCGTCAGGTAACGCCGGGGCAAATCCCATTTTTCTGTGCGAGGCGGGCCGGAAGAAAGCAATCCCCGCGCGACTTCCTTCAATTTCGACGCAACTTCGCAGACCTGTGGCAAGACGAGGCTCTGATCGACCTTGGCTGTCAGGACGGCAAGACCATGATTGTTCTCCGCCCGCATCATGGCATGCAGAGTTTCGGGGTCATGAACGTGAGCGTCAAAAAGAAAGCCGTTCGACGAAAAACGCTCGGAATACGCGCGAGCGAGATGGTTCATGACAACGATCACGTCGATGTCGGAATCGGCATCGCCGCGGCCAAAAGCGTGGGAGCCAAAGAAAAAGCAAAACGAGGGCTCGCCGTATCGTTCAGAAACCGTATCGAGGATGAATTGATGGCTTGGAGGAGTGATGTCAGACGGCACGAAGAGAGCCTCGGTCTAATGAAGATCTGGCATCGACGCTCAGGTCGATGCTGCGGAGAAACCGCTCTCCGCAGCATCGAGCACGATGTTCGGGTCGTGATCCTCAGCTGAGGCAACCGTTACTGCCGCAGAAGAAGGGGCCGCCGCCACCACCGCTGCCGCCGCCGCCGTCATCGCCTGTCCCGTAGCCACACGAGCCAGAAGCATAACAAGCGCTGAAGCCGCTGCCATTAGAGCCGCTCCAGCACGAGGCGTAACCATAAGAACCGGACCAGTAGCATACATTGTTGTTGCTGGCGTCCGTGGTGCAATTGTCGCACGCTAAGGCGCTCGGCGCCGCAGCGAGTCCTGCAACAGCCAGGGCATACATCGGTAACGCGTTCAACTTCATATTGAGCCTCCTCTCCTTTCTAAATACCGCCATTTTTACAGAGAGCGAAACTAGCCTTTTCTAGGGGTTTGCGTATTTAACAGTAAGGAGACGGCGCAGTCAAGCGGATGTTATTCCACCCACTTCGCGATAAACAGATTCATTTCGTGGCTGTCCGGCTTCGCCCGGCTGGAGGCCCAGATTAAATACTGCCCGTCCGGGCTGAAGACGCAGAAGCCGTCGAAGCCGGGGCCGCTGGTGATGCGCTCCAGGCCCGTGCCGTCCTTCTGAATCGTCCATAGATCGAAGTCGAAGCCCTTGGCGTTTACGTTCGACGCGAAGATGATCCGCTTCCCGTCGTTCATGAAGTAGGGGCAGAAGTTGGCCGCGCCGTTGTGCGTGATCTGACGCTGGTTCGTGCCGTCGGCGTTCATCAGAAACAGCTCCATCAGCAGCGGCTTGACCAGATCCTTCGCCAGCAATCCTTTGTACTCATCGAGCGCCGGACCCACCGGATGGTTCGCGCGCCAGACGATCTCCGTGCAATCGCCGTTGTAGAAGGCGCCGCCGTCGTAGCCGGACGCATTGGTCAGGCGCTTGACCTTGCCGCTGGCCTCGTCCATCTCGTACAGATCGAGATCGCCGTCGCGCATCGAGGTGAACACCATCTTCCCGCCCTTGTGACACCAGGTCATCTCGGCGTCGTATCCGGCAGTGGTCGTGATCTTCTTCGGGTTCGAGCCGTCGACATTCGCTTCGACGATGTCGAACGACGAGTACACCGGCCACACGTATCCCTTGGACATGTCCGGCCTCGGCGGGCAATCCGCACCGCCGCCCTCGGTGGTGGCGTAGATGATCCGATCGGCCTGCGGGTAGCGGTAGTAGCCGCACGTCGTCCGCCCCTTCCCGCTCGAGACCAGCTTCGTTTCGCCCGTGGCCAGATCCATCGTGTACTCCTGGTCGCACCCGGCGCCCGGCACGGTGGCCTGGAAGATGATCTTCGTCCCGTCCGGAGTGAAGTAGGCCTCGGCGTTCTCGCCGCCGAAGGTCAGCTGACGAATGTCCTTCAGGTGCTTCTCGCCTTCGTACGTTTTCTCGAACGGCTTGCCCGCGTTGATCGTGAAACTCGATGTCTTCGGCGCAGCCGCCGGCGGCGCACCGCCTCCGCCGCGTGTCGTAAGCGTGGCGCGCAGCGTCAACCGGGCATCGCCACGGAGGACGATGATGTCGACGGTGTCGCCCGGCTTGTGATCCTGCAGCGCGTACGACATGTCGTAGAGGTTCTGGATCTTCGTGCCGCCGATGTCGACGATGCGATCGCCGCCCTTGATCCCGGCCTTGTCCGCCGGCGAACCGGCTCGCACGTCGGACAGCAGCACGCCTCCTGTGGTCGCATCCATCGCCGAGTAGTCGGGGACCGTGCCGAGGTACGCGCCGTAGCCGCGGGAATCGCCTTCCATCGCCGGGGCGCTCGACGCGCGCGCGTACACCGGCGTCACCGCGCCGCGCGCCAAAGGTGCCATCACGTTGACGATCAGCCTCACGATCCTCGCTTCTCCCGCGAAGTTGATCGGATCTGCGACATCCTCCGGCGTGTGATAGCGCTCGTGCGCGCCGGTGAAGAAATGCAGCACCGGGATCTTCGCGGCGTAGAAACTGGTCTGGTCGGAAGGCCCGTAGCCGTCGCCGGTCTCGGTGATCTTGAGGTTCGATCCCGCGCCGGCGGTGTCGACGAGCCCCTTCCACTGCGCCGCGGAGTCGGTGCCGAAGGCGGTGATCTTGTCCTCGCGCAAGGCGCCGACCATGTCCAGGTTCACCATGGCCTTGATGCGGGCGATCTCCACCGGCGAGTGCGCGACGAAGTATCCCGATCCTGCCAGACCGCGCTCTTCGCCCGAGAACAGCGCGAAGAGAATCGTGCGACGGTCGGGGATATCGGTCAGCGAGTCGCGTAGCAGCTCGGCGGCGTTCAGCACGCCGGCATCGCCGGAAGCGTTGTCATCGGCGCCCGGATGGATGGCGCGGACGTTCGGCTTCATCGATCCTTCCCCGCCGTAGCCGAGATGATCGTAGTGCGCGCCGAGAACGATGACCTCGTTCGCCAGCGAGCCCTTGCCCGGCAGGATGGCGGCGATGTTCTCGCCATTGTCGAACTGCGGCTTCACATCGGCCACGCCGCTCACGCGGGTCTGCAGCACCCGCGAGCGCGGCTTGAGATCGGCGTCGACGTCCTTCTGAAACTGCGCCAGATCGATTCCGGCATCCTTCAGCCAGCGCTGCGCCACCGAGGTCTTCACCTGAATCACCGGAAGGCCGGCCGGACTCTCCGGACCATCGTTCACCAGCGGCGGA
>Ga0207689_10002981_pt1 | contig 15621 bp, 13 predicted proteins | sample KBSMisM52_FD_184312 | JGI IMG/M metagenome (GOLD analysis project Ga0207689, IMG submission 184312) | Miscanthus rhizosphere microbial communities from Kellogg Biological Station, Michigan, USA - KBS Miscanthus M5-2 (SPAdes) (version 2) | ecosystem: Host-associated > Plants > Roots >... | reverse complement strand
TTATACTAAGAAGTTACTCATGCACTGTGGGTGCGTCGGCGTGGGGGACGAAGCAGGCTCGACATCGCGCTTCATACTTGTCTGATGCGCCCACTGCTACTCGCTCTTCTGACTCAAACGTCCGCTGCGAGTAGTTTGCCGGCTGGCCGCACCTCATGCAGATCGCGTGCGTCTTCGTGATGTACTCGGCGATGGCGAGCAGTTGGGGCATTGGTTCGAAAGGTTTGCCCGTGTAGTCTTGGTCCAACCCCGCGATGATCACGCGAATGCCGCGGCCCGCCAACTCGTTTGCTACTCCCACCAGCGCGTCGTCGAAGAACTGTCCTTCGTCAATACCGACTACTTCAGTTCCCGGTTCTAACTGCGTCAACACTTCCGACGCATTGCGAATCTTTGTCGACTCATGTCGCATTTCCGAATGAGAGACAATGTGATCGTCAGAAAAGCGCGAGTCGATATCAGGCTTGAAGACTTGCACCTTCTGGCGCGCAATCTTTGCACGGCGGAGACGACGTATGAGTTCTTCAGATTTGCCGGAAAACATTGACCCGGCAATAACTTCTATCCAACCCGCATGCGACCGTGTGTGTGGTGGGGGTTCATCATGATTAACTTGTCCAACTAATTCGTCCATGTGATTTTCAAACTCTCGTCAATTTAATAATAAGCCCGTCGCTACCGCTCCGGGTTCTGACTCATACTAGGTATATAGTTTTGGATTATAGAACGGCGCGAACGCAGCAATCAGCGCCAACTCAAAACTGAGTGAACGCGTCACAAGGTCACGCGACAAAACTCCCCACGCGCCTTGTTTGCTTCTGATATCTCTACCGCCGGTCACCTCATCAATTACTTCGCCCAATTCTTTCCGACCATCAACAACGCTCTTAACAATGCCCGCCGGGACAGAGATCGAGGGCGCAGCTCCAAATGCACTCTTCTCGGCGCCGTCCGTGGCGTAAGCCCAACCACGAAGGAACGTGTGCCATTCGCCCTCTATTGAAATGGAATGAAAGCCTCCCTCGAGCCCAACATAGATGTCTGCATCGAGCCGCCGATTTTTTAGTGATGCCTGAGCTGCATAGGCTCGTTCGCGCGCTCCTTGCATGAGTTGCCAGTCGGTCAACGGCATCGCCGGCACGCTTACCTCAACCCGTCGCGCGACTACATTCGCGTCAACCCATGAAGGATCGATAGCTGCCACGCGTGACACACTCGCCCGCACAGCCATTATCTTGGCGGCACGATCCGAACCCAATGCGATTGTTTTGGCTGGCACAGAAGTTCCAGGAGATTACACCATGCTGAAAGCGGCTGAGAGGCTAACGCATCGATGCACTCTCCGTCAAAAGCGCTATTAAGTAGTACCTATAGCGCTCTTCTGGGACTGCAGGCGTTCTCGACTGCCAGTGCTGTCCACTATGAAACTCTTAGCTGACACAGGCAGGCGAGGACGCCTGCGGTCCCAGAAGAGCACGTCCGATTAGTCGAAGGGGGTTACTAAAGGGAACCGGGTGTGGCTGATCTTTCAACACCTGCGTCCGACTACGGCGCCGCAACCACGGGACTCAACCTCACGGATGCTCCATCGCGATTAGTCCTCAATCGAATCCTCGGTGATGCCGACACCGAATTTGACGCGTAAGTAATCGTGTAAGCCGTCCGCAGTTGCAGCACCACATCGTCATATGCCTTCTGCAAATCCTCAATTCTCCGAATCGGATAGTAGACTCCACCCGATGCTTGCGCGAGTTTGCGACCTTCATCGTCCGCGCGCGTAGTGAGGGTTAAATAGCGTGTCCGAAGCGGGTCGATTGTGATTTCAGGTTTGGGCACACTGCCCTCAGGTATCAGTCCCGAAGGAACATACAGCGGATAAACAAGCGTGCCCGATTCAATCAGTGCTTCCAGGATCGCCGGAAACGGAATGAATGACTTGTTATCGTCGCCATCTGACATGACAACAATCGCCGAGCGCTCAGCACGCAGTTGCTTGATCATGCTGCTCAACACATAACCGAGAGCGTCGTAAAGCGCTGTGCCTCCACCAGCATCGATCTCGTCGAGCTTGCGCGAAAGCATTGCGCGGTCAGTACTGAAGTCGGAAATGAGCTGGATGTCGTCGCGGAAGCTGATGATTGCGATTCGATCCTGGGGACTTACGGTCCGCAGGAAGTCGCGCGCGGCTTTGCGGATAAAGTCCATTCGTTCTTCGACGCTGCCTGACACGTCTAGCAGTAGAACTAGATTGAAAGGCTGATTAGTCGGCGTTACTTTTGTTACTTTCCGCTCAATGCCGTTCTCAAAAACAGTAAAGTCACTTTCGTGCATGCCGGAAATCGCGCGCCCATTACGATCCGTGATGCTGGCGTTGAAGTGCAGCAGTTGCGGCGCAACCGTACTGACAATTTGACCCGGCGGTGTTCCTCTTGTCAGCGTTGGTTCTTTCTCAGGAGGCGGCAGCGTCTTCGCGTAATCTCCAAACATCTTTGGCGAAACCTTGCGAATCGCTTCGACGAGTTGACTATCACCACCGCGAACGATTGCGCGTGCAGCTTCAGTAAGCGGTCTCTCATGCAGATCGCTCGGTGCCATTGTCGGATCAACGTTCAGGAGTACGACACCGCGTTGCGTGTGAAAGTTGAGCGCGACGCGTTCTTCTTTTGGCGAATCTTTCTCACCGAGTCTGCCTTCGAGTCGAAACCAGCCGCCCGCTTTCTCTTTCACTTCTTTCAACTCGACGTCGCTCATGTAGCGCGGTTTGCTGGCCTCCCAAACGAAGTCGTACTTCAACGCATCGAGCGGTACGTCGGCGTGAATTGTTCCGGTGTCAGTTTTGACAATAGCTGACTCCAGATTGCCAATCACACTCACCGCGCCCGGCCCACTTTCAACTTCAACTTTGGATCGAATCGGAATTCTCACAACCACATCGATCCGATCGCGCTCGCCTCTTTGCCGAACGTCAACTTCCAGCTTCCCACCACTGCCCTTCGTCGTAATGTCGCTTTCCGAGACCGCTGCGCCCGAAGATCGCGCCTCAATTATCGATTTGCTCTTCAACTCTTCGCTGGCAATTACAGTCACGCGCCCATCCCGATTCTTGACAGACAAAGAGACGGTCTCCGCTGTAGCTAATTCCCGTTGATAGCTGGGAAGTTCTTGCGCTTTGAGTGAGAGGCAAAGCACACCCGCCAATAGCAACGAGGCTAAGTGACTTAGTGATATCGGGGATACAGTGCGCCGCAGAAACCGGGCGAGGTACTCACAAAAAAACATCGCGGGTGATCTTGCGCGAGAGAAGAGTGGGTGGTCAAGTTGCCCATGACTTGCAGTTGTTTGCCCTCGCCACCTTATCGGCTATCATATCCCGACTCGCAAATCAGCAACCCCCTCGTCCATAGCCGTCACGCATTCAGCAGGAGAGTGTCGTTTGGGACAATGTACTGTTCAGGAGCGGAGTCGAGAAGACAAGGAGCAGGAGCAACAACGGCGGGAGCAGGAAGAAAGCTCACGGCTTCTGATTCACAATCTCGTCAAACGAGATCCACGCACCGGGTTGGCGGAGGATGTGCGCAAAGGTCTCGAAGCGCACCCGAAACGCTTTCTTCCAAAATACTTCTACGATGAACTTGGCTCGCAGTTGTTTGAGGCGATCTGTCTGCTGCCTGAATATTATTTGACGCGAGCGGAGAACGAGATACTTAAGCACTACGCTGATGAGATCGCAGCCGCAGTCGAAGGTAAGAAGACGCTCGTGGAAATGGGCAGTGGCAGTGCGTCAAAGACACGACTCGTTATCGAAGCGCTGTTGAGAGAACAGGACGAGCTGCTGTTTATGCCGGTGGATATTTCCGCGACGGCGCTCGAGAGTAGTTCGCGCATCCTGTTGCAGTCGTATCCGCGTTTGAGAATCGAAGCATACGCTGCCGATTACTTTGCCGGGATGGCGGAACTTGCGAAGAAACCACGCGGTCGCACGCTCGCGCTTTTTCTCGGCTCAAACATAAGCAACTTCGATCCTGAAGAAGCGGTTCGTTTCTTACGGGCAATGCGCAGCGTGCTTCAGAAAGGCGACGCGCTGCTACTCGGCGCCGATCTCAGGAAAGACGCAGCCACTCTCGAAGCTGCATACAACGATGCGCTCGGTGTCACTTCCGCTTTCAATCTGAATGTGCTCGCTCGTATCAATCGCGAGTTGGGTGCCAATTTTGATCTGCACAAGTTCAAACACCACGCGTTCTACAATCAAGACCAGGGACGTATTGAGATTTATATACAGAGCCTGGCAGACCAGATTGTAAAGATTGAGAAGCTTGACCTCGAAGTTGAGTTCCACGCAGGTGAGTTGATCCATACAGAGAACTCACACAAGTATGACGAGGCAGGAATCAATCAACTGGCGAATGAGACCGGATTTCGGCGGTCGCGAACGTGGCTCGACTCGCAGGAGAGATTTAGTAGCAATTTGTTAATGGCTGAATAATTGGCCACAGATTGGACAGATCAAAACGGATAAGGACGAAAAAGGGTCTGGCAGGTGAACAGGGAAAGACACAAGCAGAAGATATGTGCTTCAGTGGGTCGAACAAGCTGGGAAGGGGGCAGCGGTGATTTGGACGCGATTCAACTTTGACCCTGAGCGTGCCCCCGACGGACTCAGCATTTTGACACTCAAGGTTTTCAAATTTGCGACTCAGCGGGGGCACGCTCGGGGCCAAAAGTGAATGGCGTCCAAATCACCGCTGCCCCCTTCCCAGCTTGTTCGACCCATTGAGATGTCCTTGGCCCCTTCCTTTGATTCACACTTGTGACTACCTCTACCGATAAGGCGCTGGTTGAATTTCGCGATGTTACTTATTCAATTCCCGGTGCGCCTGCTCCAATCATCAACAACCTAAATCTGACCGTACAACCCGGCGAGACGCTTGTCTTGCTCGGTGAATCAGGTTGCGGCAAGACGACTACGCTCAAACTCGTCAATCGCCTCTACACTCCAACATCCGGCAAAGTTGTTGTCGAAGGTAAGTCGACCACTGAGTGGGATGCGATCAATTTAAGAAGACGAATCGGTTACGTCATTCAGGAGGGCGGACTCTTTCCACACTTCACAATCGCGCGCAACGTTGGACTAGTGCCTTCGTTGTCTGGTTGGGATGAGCAGAAGACTAAATCACGTGTCGACGAGTTGTTGAAGTTGGTTGGACTTGAACCGTCGCGTTTTGCAGAGCGCTATCCACGCGAGCTGTCAGGAGGCCAGCGGCAGCGTGTTGGTGTGGCACGCGCACTCGCTGCTGATCCGGCTTTACTGTTGTTGGATGAGCCTTTCGGTGCGCTGGATCCTTTAACGCGAGCTAGCTTGCAAAAGGAGTTTGGTGAACTGACTAAGAGACTGGGTAAAACGGCGATACTTGTTACGCATGATGTGCGCGAGGCGTTGTTACTCGGGAGTAGGATCGCGTTGATGCATGCAGGTGAGATTGTCTTGCTGGAGACACCGAAGGGATTTTTGGTTTCGGAGAACGCAAAAGCCCAGGCCTATCTCGATACGCTCGAGACGACGGGAACGAGTTAAAGCCACAGATGCCACAGATCGACACGGATAATTCTTAAGACTGCCATCTGACGTTTCTGATCTGTTTCATCCGTGTAAATCTGTGGCCAACTTTATTTCCATGAACTTTTGGCGATTCATACAAACGAACTGGCCCGAGTTGCTGATGTTGATTCGGCAACACATCGTCCTTGTGTTTGCATCGATCGCCATCGCGGTTGTTATCGGTATGCCGACTGGAATTCTGCTGACTCGTTATAGATCTTTGCGAAGTCCGGTCCTTGGTCTGGCGAACATCATGCAGACCATCCCGAGCCTGGCCCTCTTTGGTTTTCTCATTCCTCTACCATTCATCGGTGGCATTGGCGCACGCACAGCGCTCGTCGCTCTCGTCCTCTATTCGTTGTTGCCGATTATTCGTAACACCGTGACCGGTGTTCTGGGGGTTGAACCGAGCGTTAGAGAGGCTGCCGTCGCCATGGGGATGACGGATGGACAAGTGCTTCGACAGGTCGAGTTGCCGCTGGCGATGGGAGTGATTGTCACGGGCATTCGCGTCGCCACCGTGATCGCTGTTGGTGTAACAACGATCGCAGCGGCAGTCGGCGCAGGTGGACTCGGTGTTTACATCTTTCGCGGCCTGCGTCAGTACGACAACAACTTGCTTCTTTCCGGTGCGCTGGCCGCGGCATTATTGGCATTGGTTGCCGACTTCCTGCTGGGACTGCTGGAGCAACGATTTAGTTTCGATGGCAAAGGGGAAGGAGTGTCGGCGATTCAGAGGTTGTTGCTGGTTCTGATTGGGATTGTTTTCGTCCTCGGAGTAGTTGCAAGTTTTAGGAGCGCGAAGACTGAAACGACGACGCAAGGCAATCGAGTCGTCATAGCGTCGAAGGATTTCACTGAATCGATCATTCTCGCTGAGATCGCGGCTCAGTTGCTTGAAGCGCGTGGTGTTTCGGTTGAGCGGCAATTCGAATTGGGAGGAAATCTTCCACATGAAGCGTTGTTGAGTGGCAAGGTCGATCTCTATCCGGAATACACCGGCACGGCCTACGCGGCGATATTGCACCACACGCCGATAAGCAATCCGCGCCAGGTTTACGAACAGGTGAAGCAGGAATACGCCACGCAATTCGGTCTCGACATAAGTCCGCCACTGGGTTTTGAGAATACGTTTGCGATGCTTGTGCGTGGAGAAGATGCGCGTCGCTTGAAACTCAAGACCATTTCAGATGCGACGCCTTATGCACCGGGATGGCGAGCGGGAATGGGCCAGGATTTTATGTCGCGCGCGGATGGGTTTCCTGGTTTCTCGAAAGCCTACGGTTTGAAGTTTCGCGAAGTACGGGAGATGGATCTGTCGTTGACCTACATTGCGCTGGCGTCAAAGCAGGTTGATTTGATCGCGGGAAATTCTACAGAAGGCCGGATAGCGACTTTGGATCTTGTGCAATTGGAAGACGACCGGCGTTACTTCCCGCCTTATGAAGCGGTGTACGTTGTTCGCAAGGCTGCGTTGACGCCAACGCTGAGCGAGGTGTTGTCGAAGTTGTCGAACGCGATAACGACTGACGAGATGCGAAAACTGAATTATGAAGTTGATGGGAACAAGCGGGATGTGAAAGAGGTGGTTCGGGAGTGGGCGGCTCGGAGAAGGTAGTAAGAAGGGGAGTATTTATCATTTGTCATTTGACATTTCTCAGTTGGTCATTTGGAAGATGAACTTCGCGCTTGGCCTTTGTTCGATGATTCGTTTTCCTCCGACCCAAGACCAAAGTCCAAAGACCATCCTTCAAATGACCCAGTGAGAAATGTCAAATGACAAATGGAAAATGATTGGTTCGGATTCTAGGAGGTGGAAATGGGACTATTCGACGTAATCGTACTTCTCATCGTCGCCGGTGTCTGCGGATCGCTGGGGCAGGCCATCAGTGGCTATTCGCGCGGCGGATGTCTGGTTTCAATTGCGCTGGGATTTGTTGGGGCGTTGTTGGGAATGTGGCTTGCGCGACAGCTGGGGCTACCGGAATTGTTTGCCGTGAATATTGGCGGGACAAAGTTTCCGATCATCTGGTCCATCATCGGATCGGCGTTGTTCGTGGCGGTGATCTCGCTGATTAGTAGAAGTAGAGCGTGAAAGAACCAGGGGCAGGAGGCAGATTGCAGGAGCACCCACGACTGGGTGCCCTGCTCCTGCCCACTGCCCCTGCTTGCTGCCTCGCGTCACCTGCGGGAACACACACTTCGTACTGTCCCTCAAGTGAACGCGCAGATTGTTTTGCTACCAACTGACTAACCTAGGAGGTGGAGCCGTTTGGTAGCGCGAAGGGCTTAAAGCTCTTTTTTATTACCGCCGTCGTTCGAAGGCGGATCAATTGCGGCTTTGTCTTCAGCCGGGGAGTCGAGATTCATGCTGCCACCACCCTGGTTCTCTGGTGGATCGATCATGTTTTCTTCATTTTCTCTATCTGACATTTTCGGGTCCTCCTTGTAGTCTGAGCTATCTTCTCTGGAGTCACTTCCAGTTGTACTAGAGACTTTCATCCTAGTTCCTTGTAATAAACCTGAATATCAGGCCTTAACACGTAAGTCTTGAACGCTTCCGTTCCCCATTGCTGCTCGAGCCTGGAACGCGCACTCTTCGCCTCGGTGAACTGTTCATCCGCCTTATTCTTATCGCCGAGCAACTGACTCGCCTGCGCAGCTATTAGCCAGGCCCGCCATTCTGATTCCAACTGGCCTCCCGTTGCAAACCTCTGCTGGGCCTGGAGTGCCAACGTGAGAGCCGTATAGGCGGAATTCGCTTTCAGCGCCGCTTCAGCTTGGGCCAACAGAGCCTGAGTTGGCAAGTTGGCGTCGCTCAAACCATTCGCCAGCTTAACAGCCTCTTCGCAGAGAGCTTGGCCATTCTTACCGTCGCCCGATAATGCCTTGGCTAACCCCACAACAAATTTTCCCTCGATGGCCACGTCTGGATAGTCGTGTCCAGCCGCCGCGATCGCAGCGTTACCCTTAGCCTGCGCCTCACTGAGTCGACGCTGGCTCAACAGGATTTCGCTATCGACTACTTGAAGCACCGGCAGCAACTGCTTGAAATCGTCTTTCGAATCATTGGCCGTAGCTAACACTTCGGACAACACCGCACGAGCCTCGTCGTAACGACCAAGCCGCCACAGAATGTTTCCCCGATTTGCTTTGTTGAAAACAGTCCGCAGCTTGTTTCCCACTCCCTCGTAAATCTTCAGAGAGTTGTCGTACTGTTCGAGCGCAGCCGGATAGTTTTGCTGGTCAAAGAGGACCGCGCCAATCTCACCATAACAATCGGCAATCATAATTTGATTGCCCCCCTGCTTCGCAAGTTCCAGTTTTTGATTCAGTGCTTGTAATGCAAGTGCGTAACTACCCTTGCGACGGTAGGCGCGTCCTATTTGAGTCAAACAATACGAGACGTTGCGCGGGTAATTATTAGCCTGGAAAAACTCCAGTGCTCGCTGAACCAAGGGGAGTCCTTCGTCGACTCGCAACGTTTGGATATACAGGCCACCAAGATTTGAAAGCCCGCGGTTTTCACGAAGACGGCCCTTATTCGCTTGAGCAAACTGGATCGCTTGATTGAAGTAGTCTTCAGCTTTCTTGTACTCGCCCCTGCTGGAGAAGGAATTTCCGAGTTCTAACAGCCCGCCAGCGGTCAGGTTCTCAATATGGTTCAGCTGAGCTAGTGAGATCGCTTGTTTAGCATATTCTTCAGATTCGCCGGAGTCGCCCTTCATTGAAGCGAGATAACTGAGCTCGATCAAAGCTGTAATCTGTTGCGCAGGGTTACCGAGGGCACGCGCCGAAGTGAGCGACTGGCTAAACTGAGTACGCGCTTCGTCGTACTTACCCCGGTCCCGATAGAGAATGCCGCGTTGGTGCAGCACTTCATTGAAGCCCTCGCTGTTACTAGCGGCAGTAAACAAACGTTCCGCCGTATTGAAGAGCTCAATAGCCTTGTCAGTTTTCTGCGTGCGATTGTAAACAATTCCACCACGCAGATAGGCAGTCGCGTACTGACCGTTGTTCAAACTAATCGCCTTCTCGTAGTTCTCTAAAGCCTTGTCAGGATTACCATCGTTTTCATAAGCGTAACCGAGATCGACATAGACTTGTGCTTCGTTAGGCGACTGTTGCGCGATTTCCGAGTACGCCTTAACCGCCGAGGAGAAGTCACGCCGGACAGTCGCGGTAATCGCGTCGAGGTACAACACATCCTTCGGAGACATTTCAGCGCGGTGGGCTGTGGCTGCCAGGAGTTCGTCTTTGGCGCGATCGCTGTAGTCGAGCTCAGTCCAGGCCTGGGCCAGACGCGCACGCGCAAGCGGGTAATTGCCATCGATCTGAATGGCCTGCTCCAACATCTTGCTGGCTTGAAAGTAAGCGCCATTGCGCATCGCGTCAGTGCCACGCTCATACCAGCTAAGGGCAGCAGCCGAAGGTTGATAGTACCGACGAGGCCAGAAGTAATACACCGCCCAAATCACTAAACCCGTGAGCAGGATTGCCGCGACTATTGAACCTATTGAAAACCTTTCGCGCCGCAGCGACATGGTGAATGTGTGAAGTGCGCTCGGCGATGTTTTGGTGCCGTTGTTGCTCGACCTGCCCGCTTTGTTAACAATCGTGACACCGTCGTCGCTCAAAGTTCCGGCGACGGTTTTCAAGTCCACCAACATTTCCCCAGCTGTTTGATATCGCGTTTCTACCTTCTTCTCCAGAGCTTTCATTGTTATTCGATCAAGCTCCTGGGTGACACGTTTATTCTTGCGCGACGGCGGCTCAGGGTTGACGTGAATAATCTGGGCGCCAATCTCAAGCACGCTCGATCCCGAAAACGCGGAATGTCCCGTCAGACATTCATAGAGCAACGCCCCAAGTGCAAAAAGATCACTGCGTCCGTCGATCGGTTTTCCAGTTGCTTGTTCGGGCGAGAGATAGAGTGGCGTCCCGACAATTACATCGCTGCGAGTTTGAGTTGAGTAAAGAGTGTCGGCATCAAGATCGACCCCGCTCGATGGTTGCTCAAATAAGTGTTTGACGAGACCAAAGTCGAGAACCTTCACCTGACCGCGCTCATTGATCACGACGTTTGAGGGTTTGATATCGCGGTGGACGATGCCGTGTTCATGAGCCTCACCCAGGGCCTCAGCAATCGACGAGACGATCTCAACCGAGCGAAGCATTGTCAGGCCGTCGTCCAGGACAGCGCTGAGAGTCATGCCCTTCACATATTCCATCACGATAAACGGCTGGCCTTCGTCAGTTTCGCCGTAGTCGTGAACGGTGGCAATGTTTGGATGACTTAGGGCGGAGACGGCGCGCGCTTCACGAATAAAACGCGCGCGGTAATGGTGGTCGGTTGAACTGAGAAACTTGATAGCGACACGCCGGGCAAGGTGCTTGTCTTCGGCCAGGTAGACCACACCCATCCCGCCTTCGCCCAGTTTTTCGGTAATTCGATAATGAGAAACTGTCTGACCGATCATGCCAATGGAAATCCTTCGAGCGCGAGAAAGGAAGAAAAGTTGAATTCAGAGTGGCTCCAGGGAAACGGAGCGTGCTCTGGGCTGCGTGCTTACATTGACGGCATTTTGCGCTAAAGGACAGACAAATTCAAGGAAGTACATAAAACCAGAAAAAGATATTGGTCATCGGTCATGTTCCATTTTTCATTTGTCATTGGTGTTCGCCGCCGAGAGAGAAGAAGACCTTAAGGCGTAAAGCCAAAGACCGCTTTCAGCAACAGGGACCAAGACCGACTTCCCAGGACCTTCCCCAAAAGTGACAAATGAGAAATGGAAAATGACCGATGACCAATGATCTGTTTCTGGTTTAGACGAGCACCGTGGCGCGGATCTTTTCCTCCTGGACTGCGCGGAAACGGTGGAGTTTTTCGCGAAGTTCTGGACGACTATTCGCCAATATGGACACGGCGAAGAGTGCAGCGTTAACAGCGCCGGGCTTACCAATGGCAAGCGTCGCGACGGGAATTCCGCCGGGCATCTGGACTGTAGCCAGCAACGAGTCGAGACCATTTAACGCTTCACTTCGCATGGGAACGCCAAGTACCGGCAGCGTTGTGTGAGCAGCCAGAACGCCCGCCAGGTGTGCCGCACCTCCGGCCGCGCCAATGATGACTTCAAAGCCACGCGACTCGGCGGTCGAGGCAAACTCTGAAGCAAGGCTTGGTGATCGATGCGCAGAGATCACTCGACACTCATGCGCCACACCAAACTGTGTGAGTGTTTCACTCGCATTACGCATCGTGTCCCAGTCAGACTGGCTGCCCATGATGATGCCGACAAGGGATTTCGGATTTGGAATTTCGGATTTCGAATTTTGTGCTGATTTACTCCCTGAATTGAAACTGCCCTTCTTTTTAGCCATTGTCTATCTGCCGCTCCTTCGCTTAGTAGCCCCAATTGCTTTCACTGAAATTAAAACTCGAAACTCCCAATCTGCAATCTGCAATCTTCGATCTGAAATACTTTCATTCCCCTTGACTGAGCGTGAACCCAACTTGTCCATCGAAGGTGTACAGGTTCTCAGTTTTGATCGTGTCGTAGCCCGCTTCCGCAATTCGACCCTGCAAGGCAATTGTGGCTAACGGCGAAACTGCACCGCCGCCTTCGGCCATGAATCTACAGCGCCAGTGATCTGAGCAGAACGTCTCCGCGTGTCCGCCTGGCCATACTGCGACGCCACGATTACTAATCATCGTTAGCTTCAAACTGTCGTCGTTCACCTTGCTCAAACCCTCGCCCAGGTTCGTTGCTGAACCGGAGGTCCAGTCGAGGAAAACATCCACTCCGACGAGTTCCTTCTTCGGCGCAGGTTTGGCAGCGGAGGCTCCCGCCCCTTCAGGATTACCGCCTTCGGCAGCCTGATATTTTGCAGCTTTGACAATCTGAGGAACTTGACCGAGTCGTTCGATCACAGCATCGGCAAACTCTTTGGTGCCCACCTTCTGCTTGCTGACGCTTTCATCGTAGATATCGTAGGTGTGAACGCCATCTTCAACCGTTCGCAACCACGCGTTGTGCACGCGTTCGGCGTGTTCGGTAAGTCCGATGTGAACCAACATCATGACCGCACCCAACAACAAGCCCGACGGGTTAGCGAGGTTCTGTCCTGCGCGACGAGGAGCCGATCCGTGAATCGCTTCAAACATCGCAACGTGCTCGCCGATGTTGGCCGAACCAGCCAGGCCAACTGAACCGGCAATCTGGGCTGCGACGTCCGAGAGGATGTCGCCGTAAAGATTTGGCATCACGACGACGTCGAATGCTTCCGGCGTGTCTGCAAGTTTTGCAGCACCGATGTCGACGATCCAGTGTTCGTTTTCAATGTTCGGATACTCTACGGCGATCTCGTCGAAGATCTTGTGGAAAAGACCGTCGGTCAGCTTCATGATGTTGTCTTTCGTGAAGCAGGTGACCTTCTTGCGGCTGTTGCGACGCGCATACTCAAAAGCGTAACGGATGATCTTTTCCGAACCAGGACGCGATATCAGTTTCAAACACTGCATGACGTCGGCGGTCTGTCGATACTCGATGCCGGCGTACAGATCTTCTTCGTTCTCGCGAACGATGACGACGTCCATCTTCGGGTGTTTGGTCTCAACAAACGGGTGATAGGAAACACACGGACGAACGTTGGCGTAGAGTCCCAGGACTTTTCGCACAGTGACATTGAGACTTTTGAACCCGCCACCCTGTGGCGTTGTGATTGGTGCCTTGAGAAAGACTTTGGTGCGGCGCAGTGAATCCCATGAGCTCGGCTCAATCCCCGAAGAGTTTCCAGCAAGATAAACTTTCTCACCAATATCAATTCGCTCGATGTCGAGTGGGGCGCCGGCTGCTTCAAGAATGCGCAGCGTGGCTTCCATTATTTCCGGGCCAATGCCGTCGCCATTCGCGACAGTGATAGGGATACGTGTTGACATTATTTCCAAAGCCTTTCGGGGATTAATTTGTTGTTTTCGAGAAGCAGGGAATATAAGGCAAACCGCATTGACGGGCAATCGGGGGAAGCAGAGCTTTGTGCTTTGAACTTAGTGCTTTGTCCGTGTGTGTCACCGCCCCATCGTCCCGCGGGAGTCAACAAAGTACAAAGAACAAAGCACTAAGTTCCCGCTTTAGAAATTTACTTGACGCGTTTCGAAGCGGTTAGGCATACTTTTCTCAACAGATACCTGCTCTCGCGCATCAATGGTGACTGCGCCTGTCCGTGATCGTAAAGCGACGAGGTTCGGCTGATAGAGAGTGAGGCAGTTGTCAACTTAGTTAGAAGCCGCTCTCGAAGTTTTAGAGCACACGGGTGCGTCGCACTCGCCGAAAGTATCGGCTCTCTCCCCCCGAACTGTATCAGCGAATTCCAGCAAACCCGCGCTTCCCTTCAAAACAAGGATAGTAAGAAGAATGGCTACAAAACTATACGTAGGAAACCTCTCGTTTCGTACCACGAGCGAGGAACTGCGCGATGCTTTCGCCGCAGTAGGCACAGTAGAATCAGCTTCGGTCATTGAGGATCGGGAAACTGGTCGATCACGTGGCTTTGCTTTTGTGGAGATGGCAACACCCGAGGAAGCAACAGCAGCAATCGAAGCTTTCAATGGGAAGGACTTCGGCGGTCGCAATCTAACCGTCAATGAAGCAAAGCCCAGAACTGATCGCGCCGGCGGCGGTGGCGGCGGCCGTGGTGGTTATGGCGGCGGTCGTGGAGGTGGTGGCGGCCGCGGTGGCTACGGTGGTGGCGGCGGACGCGATCGCGACAACGATCGCTTCGAACGCGAACCACGCTGGTAAAAGTTAAACTCACTCTAACTTGTTGGGGCGGCCCTCGTGGCCGCCCCTTTTGCATTATGGTCTTTGTCTCCCTTTAGTGGCGCCCTGTTATCACTTTCGCGCCTCGGGTTTGATCTTCAACGTGAGTTTCTCACCACCACGCATCACTTCAACCACATACTCTTCGCCGGCTTTCATTTCACCTAGAGCGTACGTGTAGTCGTAGACATTCTTGATGTCACGCGTGCCGATCTTGATGATCTTGTCACCAGCTTTCAGTCCCGCTTTTGCTGCAGGTGAATCGTCGCGAACCCCATCGATGAGCAGTCCATCGTTGCTATCGCTGTAGTTCGGGATCGTGCCCAGGTATACGCGAAAACCTGTGGAGCGTCCTTGTTGTGAATCGCTCTTTGCAACTGTGTAGGTCAGGCGTTTCTCGGACCTGTCTACATCGTTGACGATTCGAGCGACCAACATCAGGATTCGTACTTCGTCGGTGTAGTTGATCTTGTCGAACGTATCTGAAGGTTTGTGATAGTCGTTGTGGGTGCCGGTCCAGAAGAACAGGACGGGAATGTGTTTCAAGTAGAACGAAGAGTGATCACTTGGACCCAGGCCGTCTTCCTGGTACGTAACATCAAAAGTCTTATTTGAGTCGGACTTCGTCACCGGTGGGCTGGTAGCAGAGGTCGCTACAGTTAGGGGCGGCGGATCGGAAGTACCGGGAGTAGCCGTCATGCTGCTGAGCACAGGAGCTTTGTTTCCCGAGAGGTTGTACGAATCGATAATACCGCGCCATTCCTTAGCCGTTCCCATGCCGCCGATGATCACCTTGCGATCTTTCATTCGTCCGATCATATCCATATTGATCATGGCCACCGTGTTTTCGAGTGGCAGCAATGGATGATTGACGTAATAGTTTGAGCCGAGCAGTCCTTCCTCTTCTCCACTGAATCCCATGAAGACAATCGTCCGCTTCGGTCTCGGACGTTGAGTGCTGACAATTCGCGCGAGTTCAAGCACACCGGCAGTTCCGGAGGCATTGTCGTCTGCACCGTGATGAATCTCGGTCGAGTTGGCCGCAAGACTTCCGTCGCCACCATGACCAAGATGATCGAAGTGCGCGCCGATAATGATCGTTTCATTTTTGAGTGCCGGGTCGGAACCTTCGAGAACTCCGATCACGTTGTAAGCAGTTACTTCGTTGCGCACTATGTCGGTCGTCAGGGATAGAGATCCGGT
>Ga0207689_10002980_pt1 | contig 15624 bp, 13 predicted proteins | sample KBSMisM52_FD_184312 | JGI IMG/M metagenome (GOLD analysis project Ga0207689, IMG submission 184312) | Miscanthus rhizosphere microbial communities from Kellogg Biological Station, Michigan, USA - KBS Miscanthus M5-2 (SPAdes) (version 2) | ecosystem: Host-associated > Plants > Roots >... | reverse complement strand
GTGCGCCTGTGGTGGTGGTATCAGAAACGCGCCGCCGCGCCCGCCGTCGCACGGCGTGCGGTGACGAGCTCTCGTCCGTAGTGGCGGGCGCGATCTAAATAGCGAACCGGCGTTAAGCCGGTTTGCCAGATAGCGTCGCGCGGTCCGCGTTCTTAGCGGGCCGCGCGCAGCCCGTCCAGTCGCTGCTGCAAGCGGCCGTTAGGAAACACCTTCAGCACCGCGTCGAGCGCTGCCGCCGCGTCGGCCTTGCGGCCCGCCGCCTCGTAGGCGTCGGCCAGGAGTCCGCCTTTCCGGAACGCCATGAAGCGGTTGTCGGCGGGGAGCTGCGCCGCGTTCAGCGCATCGATGGCCCCTTGCGGATCCTTGCGATCGATCAGCTTCGACTCCGCGGCCAGCATCTGCACTTCGGGATCGGCGGGGTAGCGCTCGGCCGCCTGCGCGATGAGCGTCGCGGCCTGGTCGTGCCGTCCCGCCGCGCGGTCCGCCATCGCCTGGTGGTAGTAGCCGGCGAGGAGCAGGCGCTCGACGTCCTTCGGATCACCGCTCCGCAGCCCGACGCCACCGGCATAGGCATACACGAGCTCGCCGCCGTGCTCTCCGGTTTCGTACACGACGTAGACGCCGGCAAGCCCGACGACCGCCGCCAGCGCGTGCACCGCCCGCACCTTGGGCGACTTACGAAGCGCCAGGCCGAGCAGCTCGATGGCGCCGAGCACCAGCAGGACGATCTGCGCGCGCTCGCCCCATTCCTCGTGCTCCATGACCGGCGGCCGCGAACCTGGCGCACGTTCCACCGGCCCGTGGGCCGCGGTGCCCGATCGCACCGAGACGACCGCCGCCAACGCGGCCGCGATCAACAGCGTCGAGGCCGCGGGGCTGGCGAACGCCGGCCTGCCGAAGAGCGACACGAGACGGAAGATCACGCCGACGATGACGAGGACGATCGTGAAGTGGACGATCTGCGGATGAAGTGCGGCCATGTAGCCTCAGTTCGAGCTGCCGCCCGTGGTTGCCGACGCGGTGGCGACGACCACGGACGAGCCCGATGCGCTCGCATTGTAATAGCGGAGAAAGCGCGCCGGCTCCGGCGCGTCGTAGCGCTCCAGATTCCGTGCCCATCGGTAGGCGATGGGCTGATACCGCAGCTCGGCGTCCACGCGGTACGGGCCGGCTGCCGTCACCGGCACCCGGAAGCGGACACGGTCGCCGCCGCCGTCGAAATCCGCGTCGCTGCTGGCGGTGCCGTGCACGGCGATCTCCGCCGCGGCTGTGCGCTTGTCGAAGCCGCGCGGCAGCAGCCGGTTGTCCTTGAGGTACTGCACGGCGGTGAGGAGCCCGGTCGTCGGCGCGCCGCCGCGGTCGCCGAGGATCGGCTCGTAGATCTGCACCTGGTCCGGCCGGGTGATCTCCTCGTAATGGGGTTCGAAGGCCGACGCACGTTCGTCCGCGTCGTTGCCGCGAATGGCACCGGTGTCGTCGAGCGCGCCGGACTCGAAGACCACGCCTCCTCGCGCGTCGCGGACGGTCACGTGCAGCCAGGTCCGTCGCGACGGATAGCCGGTGGGGAACTTGTGGCCGGTGAGGTTCGTGATGCCGACGTCGAACGCCAGCGCGCTCCCAGCCACGCGCGGCTCGGAGACGGCGATCTCCGCTGTCTCGCGCTGCAGCTGCCGGACGGTGGCGCCGGCCGTGGCGTCGAGCTCCGCGGGCGAGGCCTCGACGCCCAGCTCGTCGCGGTAGCGCCCGAGGATCCCGACCATGAAGGCGTTGCCGCCCACGAACAGGTGGCGCGACATGCTGTCGCGCGCGTCGCCGAGCACCGACGAGGCGCGAATCGGGCCCTCCGCCTTCGGCATGTGACACGACTGGCAGCTGCGCTGTTCGCGATTGAAGGCGCTGTGCTGCCACTCCTGATAGTTCATCTGCTCCGGCAGCGAGCCGATCACCTCGCCACCGGGGCCGTAGGCTTCGGTGATGAGCGTGTGACACGAGGCGCAGAGTTCGGACTGTTTGATGTGCGGCGCCTCGGCCTGCACGAAGCCGGTCACCGACCGCATGATCGTCCGCCGTCCCGGGTCGATGGCGTAGGGGCCGAAGATCGGGCGCGCGCCGTCGCGCGGCGTCGGCTGCAGGACGAAATTCGAGTTGAAGCTCTCGCGCGTGCCCAGCCGGTCCGGTGCGATCTGGTGGCACACGGTGCACGACACGCTGTCGGCGGCCAGCCGGTGGAGGGGCGAACTGCCGCCGGCGATCGGCAGGTGCGCGAACACCTGGCCTGGGCCGCCGCCCGTACGCTCGATCCGTGCGCTCATCGGCATGTGGCACGCCGCGCATTCGTCCTGGATGGCGGCGGCGTGCTTCGGATGATCGATCGTCTCTCGCCGGACCCCGGCCTGCCAGTACGGATCGCGCGCCGAGTTCGCCATCATCGTCGAGCGCCAGGTGGCGCCGATCGACACGTCTTCGCCCGACGGCGTCGTCAGGCCGTTGTGACACGCCACGCAGTTGTCCGAGTGGGTGAAGAGCGACAGGTCGGCGTGCGCCTTCTTGCCGCCGGCGCGGGGCGCGGGCTGCTGCGCGGCCGTCGTGGCGAGGTACACCGTCAACAGCCAGGCCAGACAGCTGAAGGGAACGGCGAGCCGGAGCGACAGGCGAGGCATGCGGGTCATTTCCAGAAATGGAAGAAGCCGCCGTCGAACCAGTCCCAGATGACGTACGAGAGCAGCTCCGGCTTGCGCTCCTCGCGCTCGTTGATCGGCACGCGGACGCCGACGCTGAGCAGGACGTGCTGGAGCTTGCTGAGCGACACCTGCATCTGCGGCACGACGTCCCACTCGGTGGGGCCGCCGGCCGGCCGGGCGATCAGCAGTTCGGCCATCGGTGACCACGCGCGGCCAAACCCCTGATCCTGCGCGACGGTGTAGCCGACGGCGGTGCGCAGGAACCCTTCGTTGCGCCCGGCGACGTGGTTGCTCGGCACTTCGAGGCCCGTGTGCATCTGCAGAAAACCGTTGGCCCCGAGCATCTGCCCCCACATCGCGAACGGCTCCACGATGGTGTAGCCGTTGCCGAGCCCCCGGTCCTTGCTGCCCGTCGCGAAGGTCACCGCGCCGCCCGCGGCGAAGATGCTGCCGCGCTCGTGGCTCGCAAACAGCGTGCGCCGCACCGCGATCTCGATGTCGCCGAGGCCGTTGGCCCAGCCGCCGGCCTCGCGCTGCTGCCGCGAGAACGGGATCGTGACTTCGTACTGGCCGCGTGCACCGATGCGGTGTTCGTAGACCAGCGCATTCGTCATGGCCTTGCTGCCCGCGGCGGTGACGCCCGTGGTCCACACGGCTTCGTTCTCGGGAAACGCCTTTTCGGTGAAGAAGGCGCGCGGGAAATTGAGGTCGCCGCGCGGCCACGCCGTGTCGGTGCAGAAATTCCAGAGGTGCTTGACGGCGCGCTCGATCTGGTCGGGGGAGAGCGCGTCGCCAAACGCCGGCATGTGGCGATCGAGGCCGCGGATCGGGCCGCCGCGCGACGCCACTGCCACCCAATCGGCAAGCGGCTCGACCGTGTTCGTCGGGCAGTCGGTGAAGTCGGGGAAGTCGTGGCCGTTCGGCAGCGGCAGCTCGAAGCCCACGACGCTGCGCGGCGATCCCTTGCCGTCGGGCGCATGGCAGGTCGCGCACGCGGCGCGGAAGATCTGCTCGCCGGTGGCGTCAGCGGGGAGTGCAGTGCCTGGGGGACTCTGCGCCCACGCGCCCGGAGCCGCCGCAAGCGTGATTGCCACGGCGAAAGCCGCGATCGACCGGAGTTCGTGCACCGCCTCGGAGGCTATCGCACGTCTGTCACATCACGTGAGCTTGCAAGCGATTCTGAGAATCAGTCTTGATGACGCGATGCGTGGACTGCTTCTTGCGCCCACGCGATGCGATGTCTCGCGGACGGCTGTGGCGGCTCGTGCTCGTGGCGCTGGCGGTCGCCTGCGCCACGGCAGCGTGCAGTCACAGCAGCACGGCCCCCTCGACGACGCCATCGTCGCCCTCGTCGGGTTCGCCAGCGCCCACGCCCACAGGGGGAGGCACCGCACGGCTCGGTGACGACTTCAACGGCCGCGCGCTCTTCCCGTCCGACAACTGGTGGAATCAGGACATCAGCGCCGCACCCGTCGATCCGCAGTCGGCGGCCTTCATCGACGGCATCGGGCGCACGCGCACCGCGCATCCCGACTTCGGTCCGCCGCCGTACGGCATTCCGTATGTCAGCGTCGGCGGGTCGGAGCCGCGTTCGGCGGTGGCGTTCGTCGCCTACGGTGACGAGAGCGACGCGGGCTACGGCGGTCAGGCAGGCTATCCCATACCCGAGGCGGCCAAGACACAGCCGAACTACGTCGAGGGTGGAGTGCCGGGCGGCGGATCCGACGGCGATCGCCATCTGCTCGTCGTCGATCGCGACCGCTGGCTTCTCTACGAACTGTTTGCCGCCGCGTGGAATCCAGGCCGGCAGCGGTGGGAGGCCGGCTCGGGCGCGGTGTTCGATCTGTCGTCCAACGCCAGGCGTCCCGAAGGCTGGACGTCGGCCGACGCGGCGGGGCTTGCCATCCTGCCGGGGCTGGTCCGCTACGACGAAGCGCTGCGGGGCCCGGTCCGGCACGCGCTGCGGATGACGGTGCGGCGCTCCAACGGCTACGTGTGGCCGGCGTCGCACCGTGCCGGCAGCACCGCCGGCGCGTTGCCGCTGGGCGCGCGCCTGCGGCTCAAGGCGTCGAAGGACCTGTCGCGATTCCCGGCCTACATCCAGAACATCTTCCGCGGCATGCAGACGCACGGGCTGATCGTGGCCGACAACGGCAGCGACCTCTACGTCACCGGCGCGATGGATCCGCGCTGGAACAACGACGAGCTCAATCCGGCGTTCGGCAGCCTGTCTGGCGCCGACTTCGACGTCATTCGTCTCGGCTGGCGCTGACGACAGAAATCACCGTGCGTGCTCCGTTCTGTCACCTGGTACTCGTACGAGTATGGCCGCGGTGTGGCACCTGCCCGAGTGCAGGCACAGGTGATGGGTGGCAGCTTCGTCCGTCGCGTGGTACTAAAAGCGGCTAACAAGGGCCAACAGGTCTGGCCGTGGGTTTGCTAAGACTCCCGTGGTACACGGCACGATTTCGGGAGCCCCGGGATGGACACCACGCACGTTCACATTCGTCAACAGCTCGAAGCGCAGCTCGATCGCCTGGTCCAGCCTCGCGAACAGGTCGCAACATCGCTCATTACGGAGGCGCCAGAGCGCTCGCCCAAGGCGCTTCGCCTCGAGGTCGCGGCGATTCAGTCGGCGCTGACCCGCCTCGAGAACGGCACGTACGAAGAATGCTCGAAGTGCGGCAAGCCGATCGATCCACGGCGCCTGGTGGCGCTGCCCACCACGACGACCTGTCTCCGCTGCTCGATCTAGCGCACGGCCGCTATCACTCGTCGTCGTCCTTATGCATCTCCAGGTGGAGCCGGTGGAGCAGCCGGTGCGCCGCCGGCGCGAGCAGCATCGCCACCATCGTCAGGAACGCCACGCCGCTGAAGAGGGCGTAGGCGATGCCGAAGACCTTGCCGGCGGGTGTCGTCAAGGGATTCACCGGCCCCATGCCGGTGAGGATCATCGCGGCGTTGAGCGTGGCATCCAGCCACGGCAGTCCGGCGAACGCGTGGTAGCCAGCGGCGCCGAGCGCCAGCGAGGCGGCGATCAGGCCACTCACGTAGAGCAGGTTTCGCAGCAGGAGGAGTGCGAAGACCCGCCGGGGCAGCAGCTTCTTGTGGCGTGTCACTTCAGAAAGATACGACGGTACCCTCCGGCGACGAGCACGGCGACCTCCGCCAGGATGCGCGGCAGCTTGAGGCCGCCGCGGTAAGCCAGGTAGTGGGGCTTCCATATGGGGTGGAACTTCTCCTTGTAAGCGCGCAGCCCTTGGAACCGGTAGATCCCTTCTCCGTGCGTGTAGAGGAACCGCCCCGCGCGGGCCCAGAGCGGGGCGATCGGCGAGGATTCGAAGCCGGACATGGGCGCCATGCCGAGCGCGAACCACTGGTAGCCCTGCGCCTGACCCCAGGCCAGCACGTGGACGAGCAGGGCCTCCATGACGCTGCGCGGCCCGTTGCGGTGGTAGCGCATCAGATCGATCGACAGCTCGCGATGCCCGCCGGCGGTCCACAGGTTGCCGAAGGCGACGATGCGGCCGGCGTGCTCGACGACGGCCACCGGAAACCGGGCGATGTAGTCGCGGTCGAACGATCCGAGCGAGAAGCCCTTTTCCGCGCTTGACCTCGCGTCGAGCCAGTCGTTCGACACCGCCTCGAGCTGATCGAGCACGCCGGGCACGTCTTCGGGCGGCACGATGCGGAACGTGCCGCCGTCCTTCTCGAGCCGCCGCATCAACTGGCGGTGCTTGGCGCCCTCGCTGCCGTCGAGCCTGAATCGCGACAGGTCCACCCGCGCCTCCTCTCCGAGCTTCACGAAGGTGAGCCCGAAGTCGGCGTACTGGTGCAGATGCTCAGGATCGATTTCGTAGAACACCGGCGTGCCGCCGAAATCGTCGCAGCGTTCCAGAAACAGGCGAATCAGGTCCGGCACGCGCTCTGCCGGTCCGACGGGATCGCCCATGGCCACCCAGCTGTGCCCCTGCACGGCATACATCAGGAACGCGTCGCGCTCCTCGGTGAAGAGCAACGCCTTGTCGCGGAGGAACACCAGGTTGGGGGAGGTGTGCGGCTGCGCGGCGATGATGGCGGCGGCCGCGGCGAGATCCGCGTCGCTCGGCTCCTCGAGCGCAGGCGGCGCCTGACGCAGCAGACGCGCCAGCGCGAAGACCAGCGTCACCCCCGCTGCGCCGACCGAGCCACGCAGGAACCGCGACGCCTCGGCGTCGAGCGCGAACTGCCACCACAGGTCATGGCCGAACTCGACGTGGCGGAACGCGAAGAACCCCAGCCACACCGAGGCGACGATCGCGCCCGCGACGGCCGCCACCCAGGCCGGCGAGAACCGCGTCGCAAAGAAGGCGGCGTGGCGATGGAAGGCCGGACGCGCGCGGAGGAGCGCGGCCAGGAGCGCTGCCAGCAGCAGCGCTTCCTCGTAGTCGCCGCCCTTGAGCAGCGACGCGGCGATGCCAATCGACACCGCGCCGACGGCCAGCGCGTGCGCGGCGTCGAGCCGCCGGGCGAGCCCTTGCGACAGCAGCAGTAGACCGGCGCCGGCGACGCTGCCGATGAAGTGCGACGTCTCGATGACGCCAAGGGGCACGACGCGATCCAGCAGCGCCAGACGCCCCTCGGCGGCCGGCGTCGCGCCGGAGAAGAGCAAAACGAGGCCGCCGCCAAACGTCAGCGCCGCCAGGACGCGCGGCGTGATCTGTTCCGTGATGCGGCCCACGTGCGCCGCGACGCGTGCCGTCTGCGCGCGGCGGGAGTGCAGTTCGTGCACCATGAGCCCGATCAGCGCGATGCCCAATGGCACCAGGTAGTACACGACGCGGTAGACGATGAGCGCGGGCACCAGATCGGACGGGTCGATGGAGGAGCGCAGGAAGAACACCATCAGCCCTTCGAAGACGCCCGCGCCGCCGGGGACGTGGCTGGCCAGCCCCAGAATCTGCGCGGCGAGAAACGCGCCGAGCACGGTGGGAAAGGACGCCTGCCCGTGGGGCAGGAGCACGTACAACACGGCCCCGGCCAGGACCCAGTCGATGCCCGACACCACGAGCTGCGTGAGCGCCAGCCGCGCCGGCGGCAGCGGCAGCTCGAACGAGCGCACGCGAATCGGGGCGCGACGGACGGCGGCAGCAATGACGTAGCCGACACTCGCCGCGACGAGCGCCCAGCCGAGGGGCGCGGCCAGCTTCGGCAGTGCGCCCTCGGTCCCGAGCGGCAGCGGATGGAGCGCCAGGCTCAGTCCCCCGAGCGCCAGCAGACCGAGCCAGAAGGTCACCGAGTACGAGAAGACGATTCGCGACAGATCACCTGGCGTCAGGCCCCAGCGCGAGTAGAACCGGTAACGGACCGACGCGCCGGACAGCATGGCGAAGCCGACGTTGTTGGCGACCGCGTAGGCGATGAACGAGGTCATGGCCACGCGGGCGCGGGCGAGGCGCTTGCCGATGTAAGCGAACGCGATGAAGTCGTAGCCGGTCAGCACCGCGTAGTTGAGGGCGGTCAACGCGAGCGCCGCGGCGAGCAGCGACGGCGGCGTCTCGAGGACGTCGTTCGAGAGCGTGTCCCAGCTGACGGCGCGCAGCTCTTGCCGCAGCACCTCGAGCGCCAGGAGGAAGAGGCCCAGCCCGAGTACCGCCGGAAGCGCCCGGCGCATCCGCTCGGGCACCGGCGTCAGCGCGGCTGGTTCTGCCCGATCCACGTGAAGGCCTCCATCAGCCGCCGCTCGAACTCCGGCCGGTTGTCGCTGAAGCGGTGATCCCGCGCCGGCACGATCCACAAGGTGGACGGCGAGCCCGCGCGCGCCAGCAGCTCGCGCGCCTCGGTCACCGGCACGAACTCGTCATTCGTGGAGTGAATCGCCGCCAGCGGCAGCGGCGCCACCGCCGCCACCACGTCGCGTGTCATGAACGTCGGCTCCTTCGGCACGCCGTGCGTGACGTAGATGAGCGAGTCCTTCCAACGCCAGCCGAGCTCGTTCACATCCGGCAGTCCGAGCGCCACGACGCCGCCGATCCGAGTCTTCGTGGCGGCGTCTCCGGCCGCGAGCACCGACAGGCCGGCGCCCTCGGAGACGCCGACCAGCACCGGCTTGCTGGACGACCCGTGGGCCGCGTAGTCGATGAGCGCGCGGTAGTCCGGGGGGACGTCCCGGGTGTGCAGCGTCTCGGCACTCGAGGTGAACGATTCGAGATACGCCTTGACGTCGAAACCGACCACGAAATACCCGCGTGACGCCAGCAGCGACGCCACCTGCGGGCCGAGGTGGATCCAACCGCCGTCGCCGCTCGAGACGATGACCGGCGCCCCGCCTCGCGTGCCGTAGAGGTGCACGGTCTGCTGGCGGTCGCGGATTCGCACGGCGTCGGTCGTCTCCGCGGCAAACGGCGTCGCGGCACAAACCACCGCGCCCACGACGCACGCGCCCCACAGCCATGTCCGGCAGGTTCTCATCGTTGTTCGTCTCCGGTTGGGTGCCCCGTCCAGGCGAGGGCGTCGAGAAGCGCCTGGCGCAGCGCGTCCTTTCCGCCGCCGAACCGATGGTTGTTGGCCGGCACCGTGAAAAAGTGTTTGAGGTCTGAGTTGTCGCCGAAGAGCGCCTGCGCCTGGTCGGCGGGGAGATACCGATCGCCAGAGGCCTGAATCACCGCGCACCGTCGCGGCGCGATGCGGGCGAGCAGCGGATACATGAGGAGCTCACGCGCGGCTCCGTGCCGGCCGCTCGACACCGTTGCCTCGGTGTCCGAGGGATCCCCGTCGTCTCCGGGCTCGACGTCGAGCCGCTCGTCACGCGGCAGGCCGACGGCCACGACACCGGTGATGGCGCCATCGATCTCCGGTTCGGCCGCGGCCAGGACGGCCAGCGACGCTCCCCGCGACCAACCGCTCAGCACCGCCGGCGCGTCGGGGGGCAGGGCGAGCGCACGCCGGCCGGCCTCGAGGATGGCTCGATAGCTCTCGGCAATCTGGTTGCCCGACAGCGGCGAGTGCCCGGCCTGTTCGATCTTGAGCAGCGAACGAGTGCTGAACCCCACCGCCGGATACCCGCCGGCGGCGATCGTCCTGAACATCCCGACGGCGGCGCCGAACCAGCCGCCGTCTCCGCTGGCGTAGAGCACGACCGGAAGGGCGCGAGCCCGCGCGGTGCGCGGATCGGCGAGATGCAGCGTGAGCATCGCCCCGTGCAGTGCCACGTGGGCGGTGAACTCCCGTGCGGCCGGCTCGCCCCCCGGCAGCACGGGGCGCGGCGCGCACGAGACGCCAGTGGTGACCAGAAGCGCGAGAGCGCTCTGCCGTAGCCTCACATCTCCATTGGACGCGCATGCCCTTGAGCGCGACATGAAAGCGGCATTAAGTCTCGTTAATGCCGTGATTGCCGGTTGCAGGCCCGGAAGCCGCCCTGTATCGTCTGAATGCGGGTCTGTACCCGAGGTGGAGATGCGAATTCTCGTCATTGAAGACGACGTCAAGGTGGCCAACTTCGTCCAGGCTGGCCTGCAGCAGGAAGGGCACGCCGTGGACGTGCTTCACGAGGGCAGCAAGGCCGGGGACCAGGCGCTGGCCGTGGACTACGACGCCGTGGTGCTCGACGTCATGCTGCCGGGCCGGTCGGGCTTTCAAGTGCTGCGCGACATCCGCGCCCGCAAGGCGTCGCTCCCGGTCCTGATGCTGACGGCCAAGGACTCGGTGGAGGACCGTGTGGCGGGCCTCGACGCCGGCGCCGACGACTACGTGGCCAAGCCGTTCGCGCTCGCGGAGCTGACGGCGCGGCTGCGGGCGCTGCTCCGGCGCGGGGCGCCGCGCGAGAGCGTGCTGAAGGTGGCCGACCTGGAGATGGACACCATCAAGCGGCTCGTGCGCCGCGCCGGGCGGCTCATCGACCTCAAGCCCAAGGAATACGCGCTGCTCGAGTTCCTGATGCGGCACAGCGACCGGCCGCTCACCAAGTCGCTCATCATCGAGCACGTGTGGGACATCCACTTCGACAGCATCAGCAACGTCGTCGAGGTGCACATCAACTCGCTGCGGAACAAAGTGGACCGCGGCTTCATTCCGCCGCTGATTCACACCATCCGCGGCGTCGGCTACGTCCTCACCGACACTCCGTCCTGAAGTGACTCTCCCGCTGCGCGCCCGCCTGGCGGTCAGCGCGACCGTCGTGTTCGCAGTGCTGATCGGCGCGCTCGCGGCGGCCTCGTACACCGTGCTGGCCCGGCAGCTCGACGCCGACGCCAGCGCCCGCCTCGCCGAGCTCACCGAGGGGCTGCACGGCTACCTGCGCTTTCACGGCGACGCGCCCAGCGTGGAGTTCGACGCGAGCGACGCCGACCAGGTGTCCTTCGTCCAGGAGGCCACGCGCTATTACCAGATCTACGAGGCGAGTTCCGGCCGGCTGCTGTTCCAGTCGAGCGCGATGGTCCCGCTCGGCCTCCGGTTCACGCCCGGCCAGGTGCGCGCCTACATGGCGTCGCTCCGCCCCTTCGATGTCACCACCGACTACGGGCGGCTCCGGGTGTCGAACAGCCTCGCACCCGGCAGCGGCGTCACCACCTACCTGCTGCAGGTGGGCGTGACGCTGGCGCCGAACGATGCGGCGCTGCGGCGGTATCGCGGTCTGCTGCTGCTCGGCGTCCCGGCCTGTCTCATCCTGGCCGGGGCGGGCTCGTGGTGGCTCTCGGCGTTCGCGCTGGCGCCGCTCATCCGGCTGGCCGGCGCCGCGCGCGAGATCGACGTCCGGACGCTCGAGCGCCGTCTGCCGACGCGCGGTGTGGACGACGAGCTCGAGGACGTGGCCCGCGCGTTCAACGGCGTGCTCGAGCGGCTCGATCACGCGGTGGGGGAGATGCGGCAGTTCAGCGCCGCGCTCGCGCACGAACTGCGCACGCCGCTGGCGGCGCTGCGCGGCGAAATCGAGCTGGCACTCGGGCGGCTGGGGACCAGCGACGCCAACCGCGATCACCTGGCCAGCCAGATCGAGGAGATCGATCGGCTGAAGCGCCTGATCGAGCAGATCCTCACGCTGGCGCGGGCAGAGGCGGGTCAGATTCCGCTCACCTTCGCGCCGCTCGACGCCGGCGAGCTGGCGGAGTCGCTCGTCGACCAGCTCGAGCCCGTGGCCCAGGCGCGCGGCATCGCGCTCACGTGCGAACGCGTCGCGGGCGCGATTGTCCGCGCCGACGGCGAATGGCTGCGCCGGCTGCTGATCAACCTGCTCGACAACGCGTTGAAGTTCACGAACGAGGGCGGGCGCGTGTGGGTGCGGGTGGCGCCGGTAGACGACCGTGTGACGATTGCGGTGAGCGACACCGGCGTCGGCATCGCACCCGCGGATCGGCCGCACGTGTTCGAGCGCTTCTTCCGCGCCGACCCGTCGCGGACGTCGTCCACCGAGGGCACCGGTCTCGGCCTCAGCCTGGTGCAGTGGATCGTCGAGCGCCACGGCGGGTCGATCGCCGTCGAGAGCGCGCTCGGTGTCGGCACCACGTTCACGGTCTCGCTCGCGCGAGACGCGACTCGTACCTAAGCAGATTGGAAAAAGCGACGGGCCCGGAGGGGAGGCACGCCTCCGAGCCCGTCCGTGCACGTTAGCCCGGCCGGCAGTTCCGGGCTGCGCGCAACGTCAGGAGTGACAACACCTCATTGGACGTCAGGTCCCCTGAGGCGGACGTGAGGCACGGATTAACTTTGGTTAATGAAGAGAGTGGTCAGGTAGGTCAGGTAGGTCAGGTGGGTCGGGTAGGAAAGTGCGGCCAACCCACCCGACTCCCCACCTGACTCACCTGACCCACCCGACCCACCCGACCCACCCGACCCTGACCGTCTTAACTCCATTTAATCCACCGATCACCGTCGTCTCACGTCGCTCCTTCCTAATAGCACCAGAACGATCGGGGGAGCTCCATGGTGCAGATCGAGGAACGCATGGCGGGGCAGGCGGCGATCCTGGCGGTGAGCGGCGACATCACGATGGGCGGCGGGAGCCGCGTCTCGGATGCGGTGCGCACGCTGCTGCGCGACGGGCGCTACCACTTCGTCCTCGACATGACGCGCGTGCGCTACGTGGACAGCGTCGGCCTCGGTGAGCTGGTCGAGGCCTACGCCGCGGTGAAGAACCGCGGCGGCGCGCTCAAACTCGTGCACGTGGGGCGCCGGCTCCGCGATCTGCTGGTCGTGTCCCGCATGCTCACCGTCTTCGACGCCTACGACAGCGAAGCCGACGCGCTCGCCAGCTTCATCCGCCATCCCCTGCCGCGATAAGCGGCGCCCGGCGTCTGCCGATAACTACAGTGGGTTCGTGCCCCGCCGCCGCGCATGTTGGCGTTCCGGTGCACGCGCCTGCGTGTATTCACATGGACCAGACGCCTCAGGAGACGAGCTCGCGCCGCGCGACACCGCTGGTCGACGTCGTGATCTGCGCCGGCGTGGCCGTCGGGGCGTTCTCCGTCTGGGAGGTCGCCACCCAGCCGGTTTCCTACGCGCTGATTGCGATGCTCGTGCTCACCGCCACGGCCGGGTGGCTGGCGCTTCGCGTGCCGGCGATGGAGATCAGCTTCTCGATCTCCGACACCTTCAGCACCGCCGCGGCGCTCCTCGTCGGCCCGGCGGCTGGCGTGTTCACGGCGGCGCTCGACGGCCTCATGCTGTCGTTCCGCATGCAGAGCTCCAGCCGCACGGTGCGGCGCGTGCTGTTCAACACCGCCGCGCCGGCCGTCGGCATCTGGACGGCCTCGCAGGCCTTCGTCGCGGTGGCCGGCACCCAGGTGCTCATCGACGGACCGTTCCGCGTGCCGCGGCTCTTCGCGCTGCTCCTCATCTTCAGCATCCTCAACTTCGGGATCAGCACCGGCCTCGTCGCGGCGGCCATGGGGCTCGACGCGCACAAGTCGCCGGTCGCGATCTGGAAAGAGCACTTCTTCGGGTTGTGGCTCACGTATCTGGGCGCCACCTTCGCCTCGATGCTGATGCTGGTGCTCTCGCACGACTTCCACGGCCGGCCGATGCACCCGCTCGAGGTGCTGCTCCTCATCACGCCGCTGCCGGTCATCCTGTATGTGACCTTCACGCACGCCGTCGGGCGCGCCCAGGATCAGATCGAGCACCTGGGCGGCATGAACCAGGTCTACGTCGCCACCATCGAGGCGCTGGCGCAGACGATCGACGCCAAGGACCAGGTGACGCACGACCACATCCGGCGCGTGCAGGACAACTCGGTGCGGCTGGCGCGGGCGCTCGGCGTCAGCGACGAGGGCGAGATCCAGGCGCTCAAGGCGGCGTCGCTGCTGCACGACGTCGGCAAGATCAGCGTGCCCGAACACATCCTCAACAAGCCCGGGCGCCTCACGCCGTCCGAGCTCGAGATCATGCGGCGCCACGCGCCGGTGGGTGCCGACATCCTCTCGGTGATCGGCTTCCCGTATCCGGTCGTGCCGATCGTGCGGCACCATCACGAGAACTGGGACGGCACGGGCTATCCCGACGGCCTGGCGGGCGAGGGGATCCCGATCGGCGCCCGCATCCTGATGGTGGTGGACTGCTTCGACGCGCTGACGTCCGATCGACCCTACCGTCCGCGGTTCGAGACCGCGGCCGCGCTGCAGGTACTCATCGATCGCAAGGGCACCATGTACGACCCGCAGGTCGTGGACGGCTTCCTGGCGCTGCACGAGGCGGGGCTGAACGAAGTGCCGCCGCCCGGCAGGGCGCCGGTCGCCGACCCGCACGCCACACCGGTGGTGGCCGCGCCGGTGGAGCAGGATCTGACGCCCCGCGATCTGGCCGCCTTCTACACGCTCGGGCGTGAGCTGGCCGTGCCCGGCGGCGTGTCGCACATCGGCGAGGCGGTGTGGAACACGCTGCGCAACGAGCTCGGGGCCGCGTCGTGCGTCCTCTTCGTGTACGACGAGCGCGGTGACGCGCTGACGCCCGCCTTTCGCGGCGGCGTGGAGACCGTGCCGCCAGACGCGCGGATCTCGCTCGGTGATCGGCTGAGCGGGTGGGTGGCGGCCACGCGCACGCCGATCGTCAACTCCGACGCGCGTCTCGACGTCGATCCGGACCTGCGGGATCTCAGCCCGTTGCAGAGCGCGCTGGCCGTCCCGATCGGCACCGGCGATCAGATCGGAGGCGTGCTCGCCTTCTACTCCGAGCAGCAGGGCGCTTTCACGCCGGTGCACCAGCGCATGGTCGAAGCCGTCGCCGCGCTGGTCGCGGAGCGCGTGTGCGCGGCGCGCGCCGACCTGGTGGGCGTGCATGCGGGCGTGCCTCGAAACAGAACCCCCGTGTCCCACGGTTAGCCACGCCCATAACCCGAACACGCGCAAGCACTCACAGCCCCGCCGCACGCCGTTGCGCACGGTCGCGTGTCGCGCCGCGGCACACGCGATCGGTTTCGTAATCTTCTGGACGGAACCGTAACTGTCTGACTGCGAATTACTTCACGCTGCCAGGCACGTCCCCGGGGATATGGCCGGGCTCTTGCGCTTGGTGGACCGTGATGAAACTGCGTCTCCATGGTTCCCGGGTGTCTCGCGGAGTGCTCGCAACCGCGCTCGCGCTGCTGGTGGTTCTCGACAATCGCACGCATGCCCAAGGTCTCAACGTTGCCCAGCACCTGAAGAAGCTGGACGGGCTGCTGCGGGAGGACGTGGACCAGCATGCGGGCGGCGCGCGCCGCGTGCTGATCCGCACCACGGCCGAGAACCGCGACGCGGTTCGACAGCTGCTGGCCGCTCAGGGGAACGCCGTCCTGGAGGACCTCGGCAGCGACACGCTGACAGCCGTCGTTCCCGCCGAGGCGCTCGAGTCGCTCGCCAAGTCCGCAAAGGTGAACGGCATTTCCGCCGACGCCATCGTGCGCCCGCCCGGGCTGCTCGACGGGCTGCTGGGGGTGGTCGGCGGCACGCTCGGCCTCGTTACCAACACCGTCGGCGGGCGGGTGGGGACGATC
>Ga0207689_10002977_pt1 | contig 15628 bp, 11 predicted proteins | sample KBSMisM52_FD_184312 | JGI IMG/M metagenome (GOLD analysis project Ga0207689, IMG submission 184312) | Miscanthus rhizosphere microbial communities from Kellogg Biological Station, Michigan, USA - KBS Miscanthus M5-2 (SPAdes) (version 2) | ecosystem: Host-associated > Plants > Roots >... | reverse complement strand
GCAAGACTTCCTTCACCGCCATGACCGAGGTGATCGAAGTGTGCGCCGATTATGATCGTTTCGTTTTTGAGTGCCGGGTCGGAACCTTCGAGAACTCCGATCACGTTGTAAGCAGTTACTTCGTTGCGCACTATGTCGGTCGTCAGGGATAGAGATCCGGTTAGAACTCGAGTACCGGCAGTCTTATTGGCGACTTCCTGTTCCGTCAACGAAAGAGTCGTGGCTGACAGTTGGAATATCTTGTCCGCGAGTTGTCGGGAAATGACTACGACTGGCAATCCCGCTTCGCCGCCACTGTTGTCATACGTGAGTTTCGCCAAGCGCTCGTTGGCAAAATTCTCCTCACGAGCGATCACGATCAACGCCTTAGCTCCGGCATTGCGAGCAGCAACAGCTTTCCATCGGACACCCTCAAATCTTGTGAACTGACCGTGCGGGTTCTCGCCGTCCGGAGTTCCCTGCAGCGCAATCGCAACCCTTCCTTTTGCTAAGCCGCTCCCGTAGTCGTCGTGCTTGAGTTCGGATGCAGTTATTCCGTAACCAACGAAAACTAGATCACCTTCAACTTTGGCGTTCGATGAAAAACCTAAGGGTGTCCATCCATCACTGGCAGTCACACGGTAGGTCTCAATACTTCCAATCGGGTTTCCAATTGAAAAATTATTTCCTTTTCCCAGCTCAACACCAGCCACGTACGGAAACGTTTGTTGAAAAGCATCAAGCGGGGTAGTGGGTCTCCATGCCTTCGCCTTCGCTCCAGCCGGGCGCAACCCTAACTTGCCAAACTCGGCCGCGATGTACTTCGCTGCATCGGTTGACCCTTGTGTTCCAGTGCGCCGACCTTCCAATTTGTCTGAGGCGAGGTAAGAGACGTGTTTTTGTAGTTTCTCCGCACTGGCGTCGAACGTCGCGACTTGTTGAGCGACGACACTGTTCGCGAGCAGGAATGAGATTAAAAGAATCGATATGTATCTTGGTTTCATAACTACACCTCATTGAGGGCTTGGGGTCGGCGGGGACAGGGTACACCCTCCTGACTTGTAAATTGGCTCACGGATCAAGTGTCTTTAGGTAAGCGACACGCTTATCGCTGATTTGCAGGTCAGAACGGTGGACCCTGTCCCCGCTCTTCAACCGTTTGAAATGCTAGTGATCAATTATCCAACTCACGACAAGCTAAAGCTTATCGGACACTACTCAACCCAATCTGCGATGAACACATTTGTGTCGCCCTGCTTCGCAGAATTTCTATTCGACGCAAAGACCAACTTCTTTCCATCTTTTGTAAACATCGGAAAGCCGTCGAAGGTCTCATTAAAGGTAAGTCTTTCCAAACCTGATCCATCGACATTGATCTTATACAGGTCAAAATTCCTCCCTTTTGGATCATCCATGTTCGACGCGAAGATAATTCGTTTGCCATCAGGGAAGAAGTAGGGGCCAAAGTTGGCTTTGCCGTTGTGCGTCACCTGTCGCTTGTTCGAGCCATCAGCGTTCATTACCCAGATCTCAAGCGTAGTAGGACGAATCAAATTCTGTTTGAGCAGGTTCGTGTAATCAGTTTTTTGCTTTTCAGTCTCCGGATGGTAAGCGCGATAAACGATCTGCTTGCCGTCGTAAGACCAGAAGGGTCCGCCATCGTAACCGAGCTCGTTTGTGAGCTGCTTAACGTTACCTCCGTCGGCATCCATAGTGTAGATGTCGAGGTCGCCGTTACGCGTTGAAGTGAATACAAGCTTCTTGCCGTCGAGAGTAATCGTGGTTTCTGCGTCGTAGCCAGGAGCAGTGGTCAGTTGCTTGATATCGGTCCCATCGGGTTTGGCCGTGAAGATATCGAACCCGGGATAGACCGCCCAAACGTAACCTTGCGAGAAGTCAGGTCTGGGAGGGCACTGCTTGTCGGCCAGGTAGGTTGACGAATAGAGGACTCGCTTTCCACCCGGAAAGATGTACGAGCAGGTGGTGCGACCGTCGCCGTTTGAGATCATCTTCACGTTTGAGCCGTCGATATTCATCGAGTAGATCTGATCGCAGCCACGTCCGTCTCGAGTCGATTGAAAGATCAATTGCTTGCCGTCGGCGGAGAAGTAGGCTTCGGCATTCTCGCCGCCAAAGGTCAGCTGCTTGAGATTGCGGAGATGCTTCTCGTTCGGAAGCGCGAGCGAGTTCGTTTGGGCTTCCGCATGATGTCTGTCTACTTGCGACAAACAAAGAACGGAAAGAGCAGCGAGGACGGCTAAAGCGAAAGTGATTTTCAACTTAGAGCTCCTATATTGGGTTTCTACTCTTGAGTGTTGTTGAGGTCAGTACCACAACGCGGTAGCGTGTGGCTCTAACAAGTTGATGGTCCAGCCGAGCCACACGCTACCGCGTTGTGGTACTGACCTCAATAACACTTGATCACTTTTATGCTTGAGCGCTTGATGTCACTAGACCTTTTGTATTTGCAGTCGCATTTGCACGGCGCCAGCGAATTACCAACAGAACTGCAGCGCCTATGCCAACAATCAAGCTGATCATTTGCGAAGTTGAAAGATGCGTTAGCGTTGTTAAGCCCAGGATATCGCCGCGCGGATCGTCCCGCACAAACTCGATTGCAAACCGCACACTCGAATACAACAACGCGTACACAAGAATTACTTGTCCACTAAATCTCTTGTGCTTGTGCAACCAAAGTAGGAAAAAAAACACGAGGAGCATCGCGAATGATTCGTAGAGTTGAGTCGGGTGCAAATAAGTATCGGTCGGTACTCCAGTGATCTCGTGACCCAATTCAGTAAACTTCACTCCCCACGGTAACGTCGTCGGTTTACCCCAGCAACAACCCGCAGCAAAGCAACCCTGTCGACCAAAGAAACTACCGATCGCGATTCCAGGCGCACAAGCATCAGCTGTTTTCCACCACGGCAGTTTGTAGCGCTTGATTAGGTAGTAACCCATCAACACAGCGCCGATGAGTCCACCGTAAAAAACACCTCCTGAACGCAGAAAATCTAGTGACAACAACTGCGCCGGGTGGTCGCGATACTCCGGCTCGGTAAAAAACATCAACACTTTCGAGCCGATCAGCGACGCTAGCAGCATCCACAAACAGAGGTCGTAAATCCTTTCGCGTGGCAAACCATCGCGCGCGGCCAGTTTGACAGAAATTAGAATCGCGCAAAGAAAGGCGATGGCGAGAAAAACACCGTACGTGTTAATCGGGAATGAACCGATGTGAAAGATTTCTGGGTACATGAGAAAGCTGAGCTTAGTGCTTTGTGTTTTGTACTTCGTTCACTGGTGTCCGTTCTTCATCAAGCGGAGATTCCAAATGGCGAACAAAGTACAAAACACCAAGTACAAAGGCCATATGAGCGAAGCACTATGTCTTAGCACTCCTCCGCTGTCCTATCACCATATCGTACGCCAGCAGTATCGCACCAAGTGTGATGCTCGCGTCGGCGACGTTAAAAGTTGGCCAGTGATAGCTGCCCGCATGGACGACGATGAAGTCGATGACGTAACCAAGACGCGCTCGATCGGTCAGGTTGCCGAGAATGCCGGCAAGCAACAGTGAACAAGCGCCCAGCACGCGATCGTCATTTCTTGGTGTTCGAATAAAGTAGTAAAGAACTGCCAACGCCGCGGCAATGGCCAACACCACGAAGAACCAACGCCCGAAGGCCCCGCCTTCCTGCAACTGTCCGAACGCTATCCCGGGATTTTCGGTGTAGATGAGATCAAGAAAGCCTTTGATGATTTGTCTTTCTTCGCCGAATCGAAGCGCTCGCACAGCCCAGGCCTTCGACGACTGGTCGACCATGTAGATCCCGAAGGCCGCGAGCAAATATCCGGCACGCCAACCAAAGCGCGTGCGTGATCGTGGTTGTGCGATTGGTGTTTCTGCGCTCATGTTGTGCAAGTAGTTGCTGTAGTCCCGTGCAGTGGCCCGGTGCAGTAGTCCGGTGCAGTAGCCCGACTGTCAAGGAGGGCTCACTCCAGCGAGACACGACCTCGGAGCCAAGCCAAGCCCTCCTTGACAGTCGGGCTACTGCACCGGGCTACTGCATAGGGTTACCAACAGCCTAAGTATTTTCAATCTCGACCAACGCTTCGGAACAACGCTCGCAAACTGTCGGAAACTTCGTCGATTCACCGACGCGCGTCGAGTAGTTCCAGCAACGTTCACACTTCTCACCATCCGCCGTCGAAACCACGATCGAAACATCCGCTCCGTCGCTCGCTTCACTCAACTCGACCTGGGATACGATAAAAACGTATCGCAGTTCGCTCAGGCGGCTTTGCAATAACTGAAACGTCTCGCCTGCGACAGACAGGACAACCTTCGCCTCGAGTGAACTGCCAATTTTCTTTGCCACCCGGGCGTCTTCCAAGGCTCGCAGCACCTGATCCCGAATTTCAAACAGCCGTTCCCAGTTTGCCAACAATTCTGACTGATCGACTTCTGCGGGTTTCGGAAACTCCGAGAGATGTACCGACGGCCCTGTCTCCTTCGGGCCCGGCAGGTTCTCCCAAATTTCATCGGCAGTAAACACCAGGAGCGGGGCCAGCATCCGTGCGAGTCCATCGGCGATTTCGGCGAGTGCAGTTTGAGCCGAACGCCTGCCCTTGCTGCGCGGTGCAAAGGTGTAAAGGCGGTCCTTGATGATGTCGAAGTAGCGAGCCGACAGCGTCACGGTGGCGAAGTTATAAAGCGCGTGATAGACGGAATGAAACTCAAACGCTTCGTAAGCCGCCAGCACTTTCACTAAGACTCGATTCAATTCCGCCAGGGCCCATTTATCGATCTCTTCCAATTCGCTTTGAGCGACGAAGTCGGTCGCGGGATCGAAACCTGCCAGGTTGCCAAGCGCGAAACGAGCTGTGTTTCGTAGTTTGCGATAGCCATCCGTGACGCGTTGCAGAATCTCATCCGACGCGCGCATGTCGTCGAAGTAGTTTGACGACGCACACCACAAGCGAATGATCTCGGCGCCAGATTGTTTGATGACGACATCAGGCTCGACCGCGTTGCCGGCAGACTTGTGCATTGCTTTCCCCTGTCCGTCCAGGGTCCAGCCATGCGTGATTACTGTTTTGTACGGGGCATGATCGTGTGCGGCAAGTCCGACCATCAGCGAAGAATTGAACCAGCCGCGAAATTGGTCGCCGCCTTCGATATAGACATCGGCCGGCCAATTAAGCTCTTCGCGGTTTTCCAAAACCGCAATAGACGAAACACCGCTATCAAACCAAACGTCCAGGATGTCAGTTTCTTTGGTCCACTCCGCGGCGCCGCAACCTTTGCACACATACCCTGAGGGCAAGAGGTCGACTGCTTCACGCGTGTACCATGCGTCGCCTGATTCCTTTTCGAAAATGTCGGCGACATGATTGATGATTGCTGGATCCGCCACCGCCTCGGTGCACTTGGCGCAATAGAAAACAGGAATCGAAACTCCCCAGACGCGCTGTCTCGACACACACCAATCGGGCCTGCCCTTCAGCATGTTGCGCATACGATCGACGCCCCATGCCGGGACCCAATTCACCTGTTCGATCTCGCGCAGCGACGAAGCGCGCAACGATCCTTCCGGTGTTTCGGAGTAATTGTCGATGAAGTTACTCCGATCGCGCCCATCTTCATCCTTCTCAACGAGCGTTTCGTGCGCCTGATCCATAGCGATAAACCATTGCGGAGTCGCGCGAAAGATCACCGGATTCTTACAACGCCAGCAATGCGGGTATCGGTGCTCGTAGTTTTCCGAATACAACAAGACGCCTTGTTGCTGCATGAACTCAACAATGACCGGATTAGCCTCAAATACTCTTTGACCGGCGAAGTGCTCTACCTCAGAAATGAAGCGTCCGGCATTGTCGACCGGACAATAGATGTCGAGTCCATAACGTTTGCCGATCACGAAGTCGTCGTGTCCATGACCCGGTGCAGTGTGGACGGCTCCAGTTCCGGCTTTGCTATCGGCCGACTTCTTTTGAGCCTCGCTGACGTCGAGTTCCGTTTCAGCGTCAGCTTCGCCACCGAGGGTGACGTGTTCACCCACCATCAAAAGCGAAACGCGATCAAGCCAGGCGTGTCCGCACTCAAGCCGGTCGAGCTTGGAACCCTGGAAACGAGCTAACACAGGCGGGTAAGTCCGTTCGCCGTTAGAATCAGTTCCGGTCAAACCACACTTCGTGGCCACCGCTTCCAGCAAATCACTCGCGACGATGAATACCTCGTCCCCACTTTCGAAGGCGGAGTATTCAAAATCGGGATGCACAGCGATACCGAGATTGGCTGGCAACGTCCATGGAGTCGTTGTCCAAATGACTACAAAAACTTTTCTTCCCGCAAGCGCCGGATCAATTTGAGCGGGGTCGCTTCGCAGCGGGAACTTTACGTAAACAGATGGACTCGTATGGCTGTGGTATTCAACCTCAGCTTCGGCAAGCGCTGTTTGATCGTGAATGCACCAGTAAACCGGTCGCATGCCCTTGTAGACGTAACCTCGCTCGACAAAGCGGGCGAACATGCGCGCCGTCTCCGCTTCGTAGTGATTCGACATAGTGAGGTATGGGTCATCCCACGTTCCCAGGATTCCCAGCCGTTTGAAATCGCGCGTTTGATTCTTCAACGCCTGCGCAGCGTGTTCGCGACAAGCGCGACGGATCGACACGGCTGACATGTTGGCCTTCTTCGCGCCGAGTTTGCGATCGACGTAGAGTTCGATAGGCAGACCGTGACAGTCGTAACCGGGAACGTACGGCGCGTCGTAACCCATCATGGTGCGCGATTTGACGATGAAATCTTTGAGAATCTTGTTCATCGCGGTGCCGAGGTGAATGTCGGCATTCGCGTAAGGCGGACCGTCGTGCAGGATAAATTTCCTGGCGCCCGCGCGAGCATTTCGGATCAGGCGATACAGATCGAGTTCTTCCCATTTCTTCAAACGGGCCGGTTCAGCCTGTGCCAGGTTGGCCTTCTGCGAAAACGCGGTCTTCGGCAGATTGACCGTCTTCTTTAGATCTAGTGGGGTTTCAGTGGACATGATTTGAGTCAATAGTAGCAACGTGATGGTGAATTGCGAAAATGCGAGACTGCGAAACTGTACGCCCGGTGCAGTAGCCCGACTGTCAAGGAGGGCTCACGATGCTTGGGACGCAACTATGGCGACTGAGCCCTCCTTGACAGTCGGGCTACTGCACCGGCTACTGCACCGCAATTCCGCAATTCAAAAAACCCGAACCATCTTGGACTCGATGGTTCGGGTTTTCGGAAAACAGCTTGAAAAAGTCGAATCAACCGATGAACATCTCGTCCTCTCCGTAGGTTTGATTGATGGGCTTCGGCATTGGCGCAACGAGAACCTCGAGGCCGCGGCGGAAACCCGCCATAATTGCGGCCACCTCTCGCGCCGGCTCGATGACTTTCGTTTGTATGAAATCGGTCGTCATCACAACCTGATTGTTTGTACGATCGATTGTCCTGCTCACCAATTCAACCTTATTGCGAGCTTCAATTGCAGTGTCGTTAACGAGGTCCTTCAACTCTGCAACTTCACTCTTAACAATGGCCAGCGAATCCGACAGGTGCATTGTTGCGGTCGCAAGGTGACCCGACACAGCATGGAACTGTTCGGAGATTAACTTACCCTGGACCGCTATCTGCTTACCCTGGTCGCTGATCAATGTGACCCGCTCGATCAGTGGCTCCATCCTGGCTTCCAAACGAGCCACCGACTGCGTGACGCGACTAATAAACACCGCCATCGACACCATTGCGATCGCCATTACGAAGAACGAAGCCGCAATGATGACCATGATCCAGAACATCGGATCGTGCGTGCTGAATTGAAAGGCAAGAGTGGTCATGTGTTATTGCCGCTTTCCGATTGCCGATTGTCCGATATGCTTTAGCTTGTCGCTATCACTCAAAGAAGTCTCTTTAGCTCATTACGACAAGCTGAAGCATATCGGACATCGACAATCGGCAATGTTCTAGTTCGCCTTTTCGCCGTAGTTTGGAGCAGCCTCGATGCGCCCGGACATTTCAGTCTTACGCTTCTCTTCCACGTAGGCCTTCTTGCCTGCGTCGATGGCGGCGGCCACTGTGTTTGTTTGGCGTGACGCAGCTTCGCGCGCCGTTTGGGCAACTTCGCCGACTTTTTCTGCAGCCTGCGAATAGAGTTCAGAAGCGCGGTCGCGAGTGGCTTCATAATACTCGCCTGCTCGTTCTCGGCCCTGCTGATAATACTCACCAGCCCGATCGCCAAGTTGTTGTGCCGCTTCACGTGATTTATCAATTCCTTTACGTGTAGCATCAGCGATGTCGCCGCGAAGCTCATGACCTGACTTTGGCGCAAACAGAAGAGCGATAACCGCTCCGATGCCGCCACCAATCAGGAGGTAAGTTAAACGCGTTGAGATGTTGTCGCCGCTATCTCGCCGATAATCATCGTGTCCCATTACTTTGGGTCCTTTCTGGAAAGCGAGGCCTTATTGCCACGCTGGTTTCGTAAAAAATACGAGGGATTAGTTCAGTCTTGGAATATAGCAAATGCGTTAGAGTCGAGGCAATGAAGAGACAGTAGGCAGGAGCAGAAGGCAGTCGGCAGGTGGACCAGTGGATACGCTCCTAAGATCACCTGCCTACTGCTACTGCCTACTGCTTACTCTTTCCCAGTCCCGTTGTATTGCTCCAACTTCCGATAGAGCGTCTTGCGCCCAATTCCCAGCGCCCGTGCAGCGTGGGACTTGTCGCCAGCCGTGTAATCCAGCGTCGCTTCAATCGCCTGGCGCTCAATTTCTTCCATCGACGACGGCACCGTAACTGCAAACGTCGAGGTCCGACCTTCGCTCGCTGCCTTTGCTCGTTCAACCTTGATCCGGTCGCGGGATTCAAGCGCGATCTTTGTTATCGCTTCAGGTAGATCTTCCAACTCAATTCCGCGTCCCGAGGCAATGATCACAGCGCGTTCAATCGCGTTCTCCAATTCACGAACGTTTCCCGGCCAGTCGTAAGTTATCAGCGCTTGCAACGCGTCCTTCGAGATACCCGAAATAAAGCGGCCCGTCTTCTGTTTGTAGTGCTCGAGAAAATGGATGACGAGCGGATGAATGTCTTCAGGTCTCTCACGTAGCGGCGGCAGCTTAATCGGAAATACTGACAGCCGGTAATAAAGATCCTGCCGGAAACTGCCCAACTCGACGGCACGCTTCAGATCAACATTCGACGCCGCAACCACGCGCACGTCTGTTTTGATCACTTCGTTGCTGCCGACACGAGTGAACTCGCCGTCTTGTAACACGCGAAGGAGTCGCACCTGGGCCGACAAACTCATCTCTCCGACTTCATCCAAAAACAACGTCCCGCCATTTGCTTCTTCAAATCTGCCTCGACGTAAAGCGCGCGCATCTGTAAACGCGCCCTTCTCGTGGCCGAATAGTTCCGACTCAAGTAGGGTTTCGGGAATGGCGCCGCAATTGAGTTTCACGTAAGGCTGATCTTCGCGACCAGAGTTGAAGTGAATCAAATTCGCCAACAACTCCTTGCCAGTTCCCGACTCGCCTTCAATCAACACGGTCGTCTGTGTGTCCGCTACGCTGAGTGCCAACTCGATCGCACGTCTAATCAACGCTGTTTGTCCAATGATTCGGTCTTCGCCATAACGCTCATGAAGAGCACTGCGGAGATGCATGACTTCGGCTGAAAGTTGATCGCGTTCCAGTGCCGTCCCGATTTGATCGGCGATACCCTCAACGAGTGCGACTTCGTGATCCTGGAAACCTTCGCGAGCTTCACTCCAAACTAGCCCGAGCAAACCAAACGTCTGGCCGGCAACCCGAACTGGGGCGACTAACGCTGCTCGGCCACCAAGTATCGAATTGAACATCAGTCGAAATGGAAACGGCAGATCGGTTTCGAGTAGTCGCAGCGTCTTACCCTGTGCCAACACTTCAACCATTGCCGGGAACGCCGTGACGTCCAGCGATTGACCGTGCTCATCAAATAATCCTTGAACCAGTTCGATGGATGCATGTGGCGCGGCCTTGAAAGCTGCCAGGCTGATGCGACCGCCTGCGGGATCGAGGACGCCCAGTGCTGAATAGTCTGCGCCGACCAAAGCAATCGCACGTTCGAGCACTAGCGATGAGACTTCGCGAAAATCTGACCGAGCGTTAAGCGCATTTGCAATCGATAAAAGCGCACGCTTTGTTTCGGCTTCGCGTTCCTTGTCGGTGTAAAGCCGCGTGTACTGGTAGCCAACTGCAATCTGTCCGGCAATCGCCTGAAGAAACGAAACCTCATCGTCTAACCACTCGCGTGGTGTGCGAGTCGTATGAAGACCAACCAGTCCAAGTACATCGTCGCCCAGAACAACCGGCACTACGAGGAGCGAACGTGTTCCCAAACTTGCCGCCAGAAAACGAACCTTTTGATCCAGTCCTGAAGCCGCAACGTCGTCGAGTCGGATTGGTTTTTTGATATCAACTCGTTCAGAGAGGTGCTTGAGATCGAGCGGAATAACGGTACCAAGACTCGAAGGCACATCGTTGGAAGCACGCCATTCATGACTGATCCGAAGTTCGCTGGAGGAGGTTAGTTGGATAACGTCGCAACGATCGACGTTCATCATGCGACCGAGTTCAGAAACGATGACGTTAAGGAAGCGGTCGAGATTGATTGCACTCGGCAAGGTCATCGAGAGCCGATTGATAATCGCCTCACGGGCCTCGTGCATTTTGATTTTGCTTTCCAGCGAAAGAGACTGTGCAGTATTAGACATTTGTTTTGAGTGCTTCGGATCATAGTCGAATGGTGACGCAGGAAGCAAAAGACTGGGGGGAGAATTGCGGATTTGGAAGGAAGAGGACGTGCTATTGGCTCGAACAAGCTGGGAAGGAGCAAGTGCGCTGCTGTGGGTCGAACAAGCTGGGAAGGGGGCAGCGGAAAACTGGACGCCTTAAATCATTGACCCCGAGCGCGCCCCCGCTGAGGTTCACCTTGTACCAGCCAAGATTCTTATATGGCGACTCAGCGGGGGCGCGCTAGGAATCATTAGGGCAAGGCGTCCAAATTTCCGCTTGCCCCCTTCCCAGCTTGTTCAATCCACATGGGCGACCAACCCATGATTGTTCGACCCACTGACACGTCCATGGCATCCCTATCCACTGTTCGAGCCACGATGTCGTCCTTACCGCACTTTCCCAGCTCATCAACCCCGAGACTCTTTGCCACCGTGTTGCTCACGTCCGTATAATCCAAGACAGCTACACGAACGGAGTCGAAAACTGTTTCATGCCGATTTACGAGTACGAATGCCAGAAATGCAAGTCACACACTGAGGCATTTCAAAAGGTCAACGATAAGCCACTGACGAAGTGTAAGAAGTGCGGCGGGCGTCTGGAGAAAATGATCTCGAGGTCTGCAATTCAGTTCAAGGGTTCTGGTTGGTACGTCACCGACTATGCCTCAAAGGCAACGAAGAGTGATAAAGCGGAATCCGAGTCAAAGACCGAGTCAAAGACTGAGAAAAAGACAGAAAAGAAATCCACAGAGAGCTCCCCAGCTAAGAAATCGACCGACAAGGCTTCACCTACCAAAGCTTCAAGCGATTGAAGTCGTTCCGCGGCGGCAACAATGGGTGCGTTAACCTCCTCAGAACCAGGACGTCAAAGACATACGAACTACACTCGCGCGCTTGTCGCAATGCTCGCTGCAACTGTGCTCGCGGGCTCCATCCTTGCGCAATCGGGAAATCGCCCCCTCGCCAATGCCTCCGGCGGCGTGATGGTTAGTGTTATTGCCCGCCGGGACGATAGCAAAGCTGCTCCAATCACCAGTAAGGAACTCTCGATCTACGACAACGGAATCGAACAGGCAATCAGAAACTTCACTCCCGACCCATCACCATCCCACATCGTTTTATTGGTCGACAACTCACTTTCGATCCGGGCCGACGTAGATAAACTCGAGCAGGCGGCGCGTGAATTTGCTTACGAGATATTTGAAGGCGACAAACTATTAATAGTCGGCTACGACGAACAAGCTGAGATCGTTGCCGACTGGACCGACAACGCGAAGTCAATTGAGTCTTCGCTCAAACTGTTCCGAAAGAAAGGTCAGCCATTCCTGTTTGACGCTATTCGCGCAGTCGTAGCTGAAGCGTTACAGCCGTTGCAAAATCAAAAGCGCGTCATTGTAGTGATTAGCGATGGTTTGGATCGAGGTAGCAAAGCAACATTCGAACAGACGCTGGCCCAACTCCAACAAGAAAACATCATGGTGTACGCGATACAGGCTGTCGATCGGACCCGAGGTGCGATCAGACGCGACGTTCCAAAGCCAAGAGTGGTAATTGACAAACTGGCGGAGGGAACTGGCGGCCAAATCTTTTCAATTGATCAACCATCCGAGGCAGCCAAAGCGATCTGCGACGAGTTGCGCAAGAATCGTTATGTGCTTTCTTACGTGCCCTCGAGTGCACCTTATGGCCAGGCTCGGAGTTTGTTGGTACTGGGAAATCAGGGCATCACGGTGCGGTCAAAATCGATGCAGCAGCCTCAGTAAGAGTCCTTTTACTTCCTTCGCGAGTACAGCCAAAACAACACCGCCATAATTATCAGCACCAGCGACTCCATGAAGATGAAGAAGCTGAGAACAAACTTGCCATTCTCATCGAGTGAGTCTGAATAAGAGATATAGGTGCCGATAATCAGCCCACCCAGTATCCACGCCAGTTGTCGCTTCTTATCCCACATGACTTTTGACGTTGCAGATGTCCGATGTCCGATAAACTTTAGTTTGTCGTTCTCTTCAGCCGGGAGACCTGCAAGGTGGTTCACAACGACAAACTAAAGTTTATCGGACATCAGACGTCTGAAATCTGAGATCGTTTTAGATTTTGCCCGACAGCCAGTGCATGATATTCAGAGTGAGCTGCTTATTGTCGATGCCGGGATAGTTCATTCCGATTGGTTCGTTTGTTGGCGGGTTCCCTAGTAGCGCTGACAGCATGTCGGCTTCACCGAGCACCACAACTCTTCCATTGCCCAGCTTGAGTGCCAATCCCTGTGAGAGACCTTTAGCAGAAACGACGGACGAGGCCGTGCCATCTGCACCCGAAGTGACGTCGTGAGCCGAGTCAGCCAACTGTAGAAACGCAACACTATCCGCCGGGCCTTTCAACGACTGGCCCGCAAACACAACCACTCGATTGAGTTTCTCAGCAGCATCACGCCCAGCCGTGATCGGATGCTCACCCAAGTGGTGATTGTCGCGCGAGTAAACAATCATGTTAGCTCTGAACTCCTCGGCGCTATTCGCCGGATCCTCCGTCACACTTGCCTGCATCTCGACCGCAAACTGTTTAGCCAAGCCGCTGGCTGACTTAGCAAAGGGCCCCGGATCAGCAACTAACAACAACGCACCGCCGCCCTTCACCCATTCACGAACAACTGCTAACTCGTCTTCGCTAAATGCCGGCTTGTCGGCGTCGGCTTCATCAAAATCGTCGCCAAGGGGATTCGCAATGACGAGCAGCTTAAAACTATCCAACGACTTCTTTGTGAAAGGCTGACGATTTACGACGGGCCGATAGCCATCGTTCATCAACAGATCGGCAAACGGTTTATATCGACCACTCAATGTGTGAAAGTTGTTGTGCGCTTCATCAAACATCACGCGCGGCGCGTTTTTAGTAAATGCTGGATTGGCGACGTCGACTTTGAAATTTAAATCGGCCAGGTGCTGAGCGTGAATCGGGCTGGAACAACAGACGGCGACAAGAACACAGACGAGTAGCTTATTGGTGTAAAAGGCCATATTGATTACTTCTGGGGAGAGTGTCTTTCTTTGCGGAATCTCATGGAGTCGGTACCACTACGCGGTAGCGTGTGGCTCGGCTCATCGTTCCTTTTGTTGTTGTCGCGCGGAGAGCCACACGCTACCGCGTAGTGGTACTGACTCCATGGGATTCCACAGAGAAGTACGTTGCGGATCACTCGCGTGATCAGACTCGGGCACGGAGCTTCGACAATCTTTCTGCCGCGCGATTCAAAGTCTCATCCTTCTTACAAAAACAGAATCGCACTTGTTGCTTTCCATTTTGTGAGACGCTGTAGAAGCTCGAACCCGGAACACACGCAACACCGATCTCCCGGATCAAATGCTTTGTAAACTCAACGTCATCTGGAAAGCCAAACTCGGAAATGTCAGTCATGATGTAGTAAGCGCCATCAGGTACGAACGTTTTAAAGCCGTTTTCCTGAAGCACCGGCAACAACAAATCTCTTCTTGCTCGATACTCGCCTTCAAGCTTCTGGTAATACTCTGTGGGCAGCGACAACGCATATGCGCCTGCCGCCTGTAACGGATGCGCCGCACCAACAGTCAAAAAATCATGCACCTTGCGAATACCGCTCGTAATCTCAGGCGGGGCGATGCAGTAACCAACGCGCCATCCAGTCACGGAGTAAGTCTTCGACATTGAGTTAACGACCACAGTCCGATCACGCATACCGTCGATCTGGGCCATCGAGATGTGCTGGATGTCCGCGCCTTCACGCGGATACAGAATGTGTTCGTAAATCTCGTCAGTGAAGCACAGCGCGTCAAACTCCTGGCAGAGCTGAGCGATGTATTCCATTTCGTCACGGGTGAAGACTTTCCCGGTAGGGTTATTCGGATTGCAGACTATTATTGCTTTGGTCTTGTCACTAAACGCAGCTCGCAATTCGTCGCGATCGAAAGTCCAATCAGGAGCGCGCAGGGAAACATAGCGCGGCTTCGCATCTGACAAGATCGCATCTGGTCCGTAGTTCTCGTAAAACGGCTCGAAAACAACAACTTCCTCGCCCGGATCGACGGTCGCCATCATCGCCGCAATCATGCCTTCAGTCGATCCGCAAGTTACTGTTATCTCTGTTTCGGGATCGATGTCGAGCCCGAGATGCCACTTCGTTTTCCTTGTGATGGCGTCGCGAAAATCTTTTGAGCCCCACGTGATCGCATATTGATTGATGTCGTTGGCAATCGCCTCCATAGCCTTCTGCTTGATGTCGTCAGGCGCTGCAAAATCCGGAAAGCCCTGCGACAAGTTGACCGCGCCGTGCTTGAGCGCTTCGCGCGTCATCTCGCGAATCACCGACTCAGTAAAAGAGTTTGCCTTTTGAGATACGTGTCGACTTTTGGAAGTTGAAGGAGTTGGCATTTTCAAAGTGGCACAGACTTCAGTCTGTGTGTGTTTTAGATGTTTCTTGCGTAGCTAGATGATTCGTGGCGATGAAGTCAGTACCACTACGCGGTAGCGTGTGGCTCTCCGCGTGACAACACCCAAGACTAACAGCCGAGCCACACGCTACCGCGTAGTGGTACTGACTGCATGGCAATAAGACTTTCACCTGAACCAAATGACCAACTGATAGATGTCAAATGACAAATGGAGAATTATTTCTTTCGCCCGTCAGCTTTTTCTCATTAAGCCCCAGAGACTGAAGTCTATGCCACTAGGTTCTCACAGGGGTATTACTGTGGCAAGCACGGTTGACCACGAGCTTATCGACTGCGAATTTGATCGCGATGATGAAAAGACTCCAGTCGTTTGCGGTCGGTTTGATCCTTCTCGGACCAATGATCAGCGCGGCT
>Ga0207689_10002973_pt1 | contig 15635 bp, 11 predicted proteins | sample KBSMisM52_FD_184312 | JGI IMG/M metagenome (GOLD analysis project Ga0207689, IMG submission 184312) | Miscanthus rhizosphere microbial communities from Kellogg Biological Station, Michigan, USA - KBS Miscanthus M5-2 (SPAdes) (version 2) | ecosystem: Host-associated > Plants > Roots >... | reverse complement strand
CGGCGCAGGCAGCGCCTTGGCCGGCACGGAGGACTGCGAGCTTCCCACCGGCTGCCTGCCGTAGGCCGGGCCCACGTACGCGAGCGGCAGATACAGCGTGAACGTGCTGCCGCTGCCCGGAACGCTCGAGAGGCGAATCTCGCCGCCGAGCAGGTTTGCCAGCTCGCGGCTGATGGCGAGACCAAGGCCGGTACCGCCGTATTTGCGCGCGGTACCGGCGTCAGCCTGCTGGAACGCTTCGAAGATGATCTTTTGTTTTTCCGGCGGAATGCCAATGCCGGTATCGCTGACCGAGAACTCGACCACGGCGCCCGCAGAGCTGAGCACCGGGTGGTCCATGGTCCACCCCCCGTTGGCGAGGCCAACGTGCAACCGGACCCCACCATCGCTCGTGAACTTGAAAGCGTTCGACAACAGGTTCTTCAACACCTGCAGCAGACGCTTCGAGTCCGTCGTGATGGTACGGCCCAGATTCGAATCGAAATTGGTCGTGAACGAGAGCTTGCGCGACTCGGCCTCGTGGCGGAAGTTGCGCTCGATCGTCTCGCGCAGATGCGTGAACAGCAGGTCTTCGGACTCGACCGTCACCGTGCCCGACTCGATCTTCGACAGGTCGAGAATGTCGCTGATGAGATTCAGCAGGTCCGTGCCGGCGCCGTGGATGGTCTTCGCGAACTCGACCTGCCGGTTCGACAGGTTCTTGTCCGCGTTCTCCGCGAGCTGCTGGCCGAGGATCAGGATGCTGTTGAGCGGCGTGCGCAGCTCGTGCGACATGTTCGCGAGGAACTCGGACTTGTAGCGCGAGGTGAGCGCCAGCTCCGCCGCTTTTTCTTCCAGTGCGCGACGCGCCAGCTCGATTTCCTGGTTCTTGCGTTCCACTTCCGCGTTCTGCTCGGCGAGCAGCCGCGCCTTGTTGGCGAGCTCTTCGTTGGTCTGCTGCAGCTCTTTCTGCTGAGCCTGCAACTCGCCGGCGAGCTCCTGCGACTGCTTGAGCAGACGCTCGGTGCGCATCGTCGCTTCGATCGTGTTGAGCACGACGCCGATGGAGCCGGTGAGCTGCTCGAGGAACGCGAGATGCGAGGCCGTGAACTGTTCGATCGAGGCGAGCTCGATCACCGCCTTGACCTGACCTTCGTACAGCACCGGCAGCGCGATCACGTTGCGCGCCCGGGCTTCGACCAAGCCGCTGCGCACATGAATCGCTTCGCGCGGAATGTCGTTGACGAGAATGCGGCGGCCGTCCGCTGCGCATTGGCCGACCAGACCCTCGCGCAGCGCGTAACGACGCGGCTCTTCGCCTTCGGTCTGCGCATCGGCGTAGTTCGCAAGCTGCTTGAGCATCGGCCCGCGCTCGTCGAAATCCATGATGTACACGAGGCTCTGCTGCGCGTTGACCAGCGGCGCCAGCTCGGCGAGCAGCATCTGGCCGACCGTCACGAGGTCGCGCTGACCCTGCATCATGCGGCTGAACTTCGCGAGGTTGGTCTTCAGCCAGTCCTGCTCGGTGTTGCGCTCCGTGGTGGCGCGCAGGTTGCCGATCATCGCGTTGATGTTGTCCTTCAGCTCGGACACTTCGCCGCGCGCGTCGACCTGAATCGAGCGCGTGAGGTCACCCTTGGTCACGGCCGTCGCCACTTCGGCGATGGCGCGCACCTGCGTCGTGAGATTTGCGGCGAGCAGGTTCACGTTCGCGGTGAGGTCTTTCCACGTGCCGGCTGCGCCAGGCACGTTCGCCTGACCGCCGAGTCGGCCTTCGACGCCGACCTCGCGCGCCACCGACGTCACCTGGTCGGCGAACGTCGCGAGCGTGTCCGTCATGCTGTTGATCGTGTCGGCGAGCGCTGCGACTTCGCCCTTCGATTCCACCGTCAAACGCTGGCGCAGATCGCCCATCGCGACCGCGGTCACGACCTTCACGATGCCGCGCACCTGGTTCGTCAGGTTGTTCGCCATCGTGTTGACGTTGTCGGTGAGGTCCTTCCAGGTGCCCGCGACGCCCGGCACCTGCGCCTGGCCGCCGAGCTTGCCTTCGGTGCCGACTTCGCGCGCGACGCGAGTTACTTCGGCGGCGAAGCCGTTGAGCTGGTCGACCATCGTGTTGATGGTCTCCTTCAGTTGCAGGATTTCGCCTTTGACGTCCACCGTGATCTTGCGCGACAAGTCACCGCGCGCGATGGCCGTCGACACTTCGGCGATGTTGCGAACCTGGCCGGTGAGGTTCGACGCCATCGAGTTGACGTTGTCGGTGAGGTCTTTCCAGGTGCCGGCGACGCCCGGCACGATGGCCTGACCGCCGAGCTTGCCTTCGGTGCCGACCTCGCGCGCCACGCGCGTCACTTCGGCGGCGAAGCCGTTGAGCTGGTCGACCATCGTGTTCATGGTCTCTTTCAGCTGCAGGATTTCGCCGCGCACGTCGACCGTGATCTTGCGGTTCAGGTCGCCGCGCGCGATCGCCGTGGCCACTTCGGCGATGTTGCGGACCTGGCCGGTGAGGTTGGACGCCATCGAGTTGACGTTGTCGGTGAGGTCCTTCCACACACCGCTGACGTCCTTCACTTCCGCCTGGCCGCCGAGCTTGCCTTCGGAGCCGACTTCGCGCGCGACGCGCGTCACTTCGGCCGCGAACGCGTTCAGCTGGTCGACGAGCGTGTTGATCGTTTCCTTGAGCTGGCGAATCTCGCCGCGCACGTCGACCGTGATCTTGCGTGACAAGTCGCCGTTCGCGATTGCAGTCGCGACGTCCGCGATGTTGCGGACCTGACCCGTGAGGTTCGACGCCATCGAGTTGACGTTATCGGTGAGGTCTTTCCACACACCGCTGACGCCTTTCACTTCGGCCTGGCCGCCCAGCTTGCCTTCGGTACCGACTTCGCGCGCGACGCGCGTCACTTCGGAGGCGAACGTGTTGAGCTGGTCCACCATCGTGTTGACGGCTTCTTTCAGCTGCAGTATTTCGCCCTTTACGTCTACCGTGATCTTGCGCGACAGGTCGCCGCGCGCGATGGCGGTGGACACTTCGGCGATGTTGCGGACCTGGCCGGTGAGGTTCGACGCCATCGAATTCACGTTGTCGGTGAGGTCCTTCCAGGTGCCGCCCACGCCGGGCACGTTCGCCTGGCCGCCGAGTTTGCCTTCGGTGCCAACCTCGCGCGCCACGCGCGTCACTTCGGATGCAAACGCGCGTAGCTGATCGACCATGGTGTTCATGGTCTCTTTCAGCTGCAGGATTTCACCGCGTACGTCGACCGTGATCTTGCGCGACAAGTCGCCGCCGGCGATGGCGGTGGCCACGTCCGCGATGTTGCGGACCTGGCCGGTAAGGTTGGAGGCCATCGAATTGACGTTGTCGGTGAGGTCTTTCCACACACCGCTGACGCCTTTCGCTTCGGCCTGGCCGCCGAGCTTGCCCTCGGTGCCGACTTCGCGCGCCACGCGCGTCACTTCGGCCGCGAAGCTGTTGAGCTGGTCCACCATCGTGTTGATGGTGTTCTTGAGCTCGAGAATTTCGCCCTTCACGTCGACCGTGATCTTGCGCGACAGGTCGCCGCGCGCGATGGCCGTCGAGACTTCGGCGATGTTGCGCACCTGGCCCGTGAGGTTCGAGGCCATCGAGTTGACGTTGTCGGTGAGATCTTTCCACGTGCCTGCGACGCCGGGCACGATGGCCTGGCCGCCGAGCTTGCCTTCGGTACCGACTTCGCGCGCCACGCGCGTCACTTCCGAGGCGAACGAACGCAGCTGATCGACCATCGTGTTGATGGCCTCCTTCAGCTGCAGAATTTCGCCGCGCACGTCGACCGTGATCTTGCGCGACAAGTCGCCGTTCGCGACCGCGATCGTCACTTCCGAGATGTTGCGAACCTGGCCGGTGAGGTTCGACGCCATCGAGTTGACGTTGTCGGTGAGATCTTTCCAGATGCCGCTGACGTTCTTCAGATCCGCCTGACCGCCGAGCTTGCCTTCGGTACCGACTTCGCGCGCGACGCGCGTCACTTCGGAGGTGAAGGCGCCCATCTGCTCGATCATCGTGTTGACGATCGTGGCAGAGCGCAGGAACTCGCCGCGCAGCGGCTTGCCTTCGACTTCCAGCGACATCGTCTGCGACAGATCGCCTTTCGCCACGGCGCTGATCGCGCGCGTGACTTCGGTGGTCGGCCACAACAGATCGTCGATGAGCGTGTTCATCGAGCTTTCCATCGCACCCCAGGCGCCGGAACGGCGATCGACGGTAATGCGATGACGCGTCTTGCCTTCCTTGCCGACCATCTGGCCGGCGCGTTCCAGCTCGCGCGAGACCCGTTGATTGGAGGCGATGATCTCGTTGAAGGTATCGGCGATCTTGCCGCCGATCCCGGTCTGGTCACTGGGCAGGCGCACCGAGAAGTCGCCGTCGCGCACCGCTTGCAGGGCGCGCAGCAGCTTCTTCAGATCGATGTCGATTTCGGGCTTGGCGCTGGGGCGCTTGCTGCCATTTTTGCGACCGAGTGCCCGTGAAGCACGGCTGCGCACTCGTTCTTGCGTTTCCATCGAGAGGACTCCGCAAACTCAATAAGAATGAAGAAGAACCGACGGGCAGGCGGCCGAACATAGCAAATGCTTGTGGCGACGCAATAGACGCATGTACCGGACCGAGCCCGCTTTTTTCCCTGGGCCGCGTGGCCTTTTCGTGCGGGCCCGCGGCTGGTAATTTTTTCAACCGGCGAGGGAACTCCCAGGCCCCCGAGTTAGTTCCGCCCAGAGCGCCCAACGGAGAAAACAAACTGGAAGCGAGCCCCCCGGCAGCCGCTGTCCCGCCCGACGCCGCTGCCCTGACCCGCGTCCAGCAGGACAACCAACGACAGATCGTTGGCAAGCTGCTGCACGACCTGCGTAATCCGGTGCACTCGATCCGCATCAGCATGGAGCTGTTTGGCCGGCTTGCACGGCGCGACGGCGACTTCGACAAGCTGATGGCGCGCGCGGGTGCTTATATCGATCCGGCCCAGGCCGCGGTGGCGAGCCTGGCCATGAACAGCGAACGCCTGGCGAAATATGTCGTGGGGCCAGCGACGCCAGACTCTTCTGCCGTGCTCGTCGATGAAGTGCTGACAGAGGTCGCTGCACTGTTAAAGGCGAGCAAGCGGCGTCTGCAAGCGACTGCGACGTTGACCAATGATCCCGCGTTCAGCATGCACGCCGATCGGATCCGTGTGTGCCACGTGCTACTACATAGCTGCTTGAGCAATCCGGCGTCGACAGTTGCGCTCTCGGTTCGCGCGGGGACGGAAGAGCTCGTCGTGCTGGACGTAGCGTTTCAGGCGGGCGCGGCGGACGACGCTATGCGCCCGACTCCAATGAGCGCCGAGGAATTGCAGACGATCGTCGAAACGGCCGGCGGCGCGGTGCTCACGGCGAGCGCCACGACGCTGTCGCTGGAGTTCAGGCGGGCGGACTCACCGCCGCGCGGCTGATCACTGCTTTCACTTCTTCGATCAACCGCCGCGGATCGAACGGCTTGGTCCAGAACTGATCGAACAGCGCGCGCTCCGCCGCGCTGGGTTGCTCGCGGCCGGTCAGCGCAATCAACGTTGCCGCATTGAGCTGCGGCAGTTGTCGCAAGTGACGTGCGAGCTCGTAGCCGTTCATGCCTGGCAGGCCGATGTCGATGAGGAACAGCAGCGGCGTGCTGTTCTCGACGAACCGCAATGCCTCTTCGGCATCGCCCACGCTCGCGGCGGCAATGTCTTCCAGTTCCAGCAGCATGGTGAGGCTGGCCGCGGCATCGGCGCTGTCGTCGACGATCAGAACTTGCACGCGATGGATTATTTGCCGCGCTCTCGTCCAACACAACTGGTGCCACAACGGTCGGGAACTTATGACCGTCGGTTCCGATTGGGCAACCATGGACAACGGACGCGCAGGCCACGTGACGATCGTCGACAGCGAGCTGACCGGCGTGAATGCGTCGATCGAAGTCAGCAGCGCGGCGTTCGGACATAACGAACCGATCCCGGTGCAATACACCGCCGATGGCGAAGGGCTGTCGCCGCCGCTCAAGTGGCGCGGCGTGCCGATCAATGCAGAGGCGGTCATCGTGCTGGTTGAGGACGCCGACAGCCCGACCCTGCGACCGCTGGTGCACGCGATCATCTGGGACCTGCCCGGCAGCGACGCTTCGTTGCCGGAGGGAGCGGTGTCGGCCCTGTGGCTACCGCCCGATCCGCCGCCGGGGAAGGGCGCGCATCGCTACATCTTCCAGGTGTTCGCGTTGGACATCGTGCCGCGCTTCGAGTCGCAACCGGGCCGCGCTGAGCTGCTCGAAAAGATACGCGGACACGTGATCGCGAAGGGCTTGCTCATTGGCACCTACCAGCGCGGTTAATGCGCTGTAGGTCGGGCTTCAGCCCGACAGTCCGTGCCGAGTCACCAGAGTCGGGCTAAAGCCCGACCTACAGCGTCACAAGCGACGCTTGTTCCACACATACCGCACGCCGCTGACCAGTGCGCCCACGATTCCAGCAAGTAAACAGAAGCCGTGCAGCGTGTTGAGAAACACCGCGCCCAATAGCGGATTGCTATCGCTGAACGGCGCGAACGGATGCATGTCCGCGTGCATCAGGCTGTCCAGCAAGACGTGCGAGTACGTGCCGATGATCGCGCCGAGGGCCACCGAGCGAACACCGAGTTTGCGCAGCCCGAGTTCATCGAGCAGTCGCGGCGTAAAGCCATGGGCTAGCGCGAACATCGCCACGACAATCGCAGCAGCCACCGTCGTTCCGGCATACGTGTGGAAGAAGCGGTGAATCGGCCACTGATGCGTCAGCATGAAGTACAGCGGCTCGACGTCGACGAGCACGTTGGCGCCGCAGAAGGCGAGGAAGCTGACGTGCTTCGGCGCGGCGGAGTGGACGAGTGCGCCGGGTCCGAAGTGAAACGCAGTGAAGGGCATAAAAAAAGCGCCGGAGGGTTACTCCGGCGCCGGTCGCTCCAAAATCTGTCGCTGACGTCTATTCGCGAGTGCTCGACACGGTCGCCTTCGGCGCCGACGCCTCGTCAACGTAACGGAAGCGCACCACGCCGTACAGCATCTCGTCCCAGGTCTGCTGGCCCCACGGCACTTCGCGGTTCGGGTCGGGGTTCGCCTTGTTCTGGCTCGAGTTGTCCCAGGTCGTGCTGTGCGTGATCTTCGTGCCGGCCGGCAGGCGCTTCGGCGTCGTCAGCTCGTACGTCGTCTGCCAGTTGAAGTCGTAGTGGGGCACCGACAGCAGCGTCTCGGTCGTGCCGTCCGGATACGTCGCGACGAAGTTCGAGGCCGTGCCGCGGAAATGCGAGTGCGGCAGCAGACTGTACACGATGATGTCGCGATCGAACGTGCGCGACGCCGACTCGGTGTGCGCCTTCGTGTTCGGCGGAATCTTCAGCGACGGCTTCGCCATCACGGCGCTGCGGAACTGGTACTCCGGTGCGTCCTTGCGGAAGTACAGGCCCATGCGGCTGACGTCGCGCGCTGGCTTGCCGGTCGCGGTGTAGTGCATCTGGAAGAAGAACTTCGCATCCTTCTTCATCAGGATGCCGGTCTCCGTCGGCAGCACCATCGGGCCAGCGCCCGGAACGTAACCGCCGAGGCTGCCGCCTTCGCGGATGCCTGAGCCATCAGCACCCATCGTCGCGATGATGTGATGGAGCACGGTGCGATCGCCCGGCTGGAAGTCGACCGCGCGGACCCACACGTCGTGATCGAGCGGGTTGGTCGCGCTCGGCATCTGGTACGGAATCGTGCCGGTCGCCGGCACGTCGAACGCCGGGATCTCGACGATCAGGTCGGGTTCGCCCAGCGACCACTCGGGCCAGCTCTTCTTCAGCTCGGCGAGCGGATCGCCACCGGTGCCGCGCGGCGAGCCGGCTTCGATCCAGTGCACCAGCGTCTTGACCTCGTCCTTCGACAGCGAGCGGTCGTTCGAGAACGCCTGGTAGTGCGGATCGGCATGCCACGGCGGCATACGCTCGGTGCGCACGACCTCGCGGATCATCGGCGCGAAGCCTTTGATCATCTCGTAGCTGGTCATCTGCCACGGGCCGATGCCGCCCTGGCGATGGCAGGTCACGCAGTTGTCGATCAGCATCGGCGCGATCGTCTTCGCGTAAGAGATCTTCGCGTGCGCCTGCTGCTTGTCACGCTCGGGCATCGCAATCGGACAGCCCTTCATCTCGACCTTCGCGGTCTTCACCGGCTGTCCGTTCACGAGTGCGCCGACTGCATCGCCGGCATTGGCGATCGGGCCGCGATACGCGAGCTTCCAGCCCTGCGGATTGATCACGAGCACTTCGCCGTTGCGGCGCAGGTCGAGCGACTCGCCGATGATCTGCGTGTCGTCGAGCAGGATCGGGATGTCGACACCCGCCGCCGTGGCTTCCTTGACGATGGCCGCCGAGGTGTCGGGCAGATTGGAATCGATCATCAGGACTTCGACGCCCTGGGCCTTGTACTGGTCGCGCAGCGACTTCAGGCCGGGCATGGCGTCGCGCGAAGCCGCGCAACCGTTGCCCTGTGCCATCAGCACGACGGCCTTCATGTCCGAGAGGTAATAGAGCTCGCGCGAGCCGCCCTGGTGATCGAGCAGCCGGAAGTTGTCGACCGTCTCGCCGGGGCTCAGCGCAAAGGCGAATTTCGCTGCGCAGAAAGACGCGATGGCGACGATGAGTTTCGAACGCGTATTCATACGGTTGCAGGTCCTGCTGCTTCGGATGCCGGGAGTCTGCGACGGGGCCGGGTGGCAGTCCATCGCGGGGCCGCGGTTTTAGTGCAAAGAATCGTATCGATCGGTGTCGATTCCATAACGTGTCGCGCGTCGTCCTTGCGTTCCACCCAAAGTCAGCGAGAGGACCCTCACCATGAGCGACCTGCAGATCATCGGCGCGCCGGCCAGCAACTTCGTCTGGGCCACGCGCATCGCCTGCGCCGAGAAGGGCGTGCCGTATACGTTCATCCCGACCCTGCCGCATACGCCGGAAGTTCGCGCGATCCACCCGTTCGGCAAGATTCCCGTCGCCCGCCACGGCGCCGTGGCGTTGTGCGAGTCACGGGCGATTTGCCTGTACATCGAGCGTGCGTTTCCAGGCCCGGCGCTCGTGCCGGCCGATCCGGCAGGCGCGGCGCTCGTCGAGCAGTGGCTGTCGCTGATCAACACGCACATCGATCCGCTGTTGGTTCGTCGTTATCTGCGTGCGTACTTCTTCCCCGAGACGGCCGACGGCAGCCCGGACCGTAAGGCGATCGAAGCGGCGTTGCCTGACATGCGCACGCAATTTGCCGTGCTCGATGCAGCAGTCCGCGCGACCGGCTACCTCGCGGGCAACTCGTTCACCCTCGCCGACATCGATCTGTTGCCGACGCTCTTCTATATGAACAAGATGCCGGAGAGCCGGGCGATGCTGGCGCAGTCGAAGCATCTCAAGGCGTACTTCGACCGCCACATCGAGCGGCCGAGCGTCAAGCAGACGTTTCCGGAGTCGATGCCGGAGCGCTTCGTGCACGTGCTGGCACAAGTCGCCTGAGCTGTCACAGTCGAGGAGCAGGAGTCGATGCGCTACATCTTTCTCATCTACAGCCGCGAACAGGATCGCGCGAGCATGTCTGCCGAAGAGGGTCAGGCCATTCGGACGCAGCATTGGGCTGTGCAGGACGAGTCAGGGCGCAAAGGCGTCTTGCACGCTGCGCAGCCGTTGCAGCCGACGAACACTGCGACGAGCGTGCGCATGCAGGATGGCAAGCCGTTGATCGTCGACGGCCCGTTCGCGGAGACCAAGGAGCAGCTCGCCGGTTACTACCTGATCGACTGTCGCGACCTCGACGAGGCGATCGAGTGGGCCAAGAAGATTCCAAGCGGCTGTCGCGGCGGGCCGGGGTGCATCGAAATCCGGCCGCTGATGGAGTTGCCACCGCGTTGAACGCGGCAAGCGCACGCGCGGTTGTCGAAGCTACGTTCCGACGCGAGCACGGGCGGATCATCGCAGCGTTGATCCGCCTGTGCGGCTCGTTCGATCGCGCGGAAGAGGCGATGCAGGATGCGTTCGCCTCCGCGCTCGCGCACTGGACCGAGCAAGGCATTCCAGACAATCCCGGTGCGTGGATCACGGCAGCGTCGCATCGCAAGCTCATCGATGTCGCGCGCCGTGAGCGGACTCGGCGCGAGAAGAGCGAGCTGCTGCGTGATGATGACGACGAGTCGGCGGCAGAGGGGGGTGCGTCGTTCGACGAAGCCGCCGCCGGACTTCCGGATGATCGACTGCGATTGATATTCACATGCTGCCATCCTGCGTTGAATCGCGAAGCGCAGGTCGCGCTCACCTTGCGAACGCTCGGTGGATTGACCACCGACGAAATCGCGCGCGCATTTCTGTTGCCGGAGCCGACGCTGGCGCAGCGGCTGGTGCGCGCGAAACGCAAGATCCAGCAGGCGCGCATTCCGTACGAAGTGCCGCCCGAGCACGCGTTGCCCGAGCGGCGGGCGTCGGTCCAGGCGGTCATCTATCTCATATTTAATGAGGGCTATCTGGCCACGAGCGGCGACAGCCTGGTGCGGCGCGAGCTGTGCGCAGAGGCGATTCGTCTCGCGCGGCTGCTACGCGAGCTGTATCCGCAGGATGCGGAGACGGCGGGTCTGCTCGCGCTGATGTTGCTGCATGACTCGCGTCGGCATGCGCGGGTCGATGGCAGCGGTGCGTTGATTACGCTCGAGGAGCAGGATCGCGGCACGTGGGATCGTGAAGAGATCAATGAAGGCCTCGCGCTGGTTGAGTTGGCGCTGAGCTGGCACGCGCCGGGCCCGTACCAGATTCAAGCTGCCATCGCCGCGTTGCATGCGCAGGCTGCGACGCCGGCGGAGACGGACTGGCCGCAGATCGCGGCGCTGTATGCCGAGCTTGCGAAGTTGAATCCGTCGCCGGTGATCTTGCTGAATCGAGCCGTGGCGATCGGGATGAGCGAAGGACCGGAGCGGGGATTGATGCTGATGGATAGTCTCGGTGTCTCCGGCGCGCTATCCGAGTACTACTTGCTGCACGCTGCGCGAGCAGACATGTTGCGAAGATCGAATCGTCGCGAGGCAGCGGCGGAGGCCTATCGTCGCGCTTTGGCGCTGGCGACCAACGAAACCGAACGCCGCTTCCTCCAACGTCGGTTAGGAGAGCTGTAGGTCGGGCTTCAGCCCGACTCCGCAATCTCCGCCAGTTTCCTCGCCACCTCTGGCGCTTGCGGCATCACAATCCGAAACGTCTCACTCAACACCCGCTGCAACTCCGCCGCACTCGTCAGCTTCATCCGCACCGTCTCCTCACCGAGCCTGTGCACCGCCAACTCGTTATCGAGCAGCGCATACCTGCGTTCCGTATCCGTCCGCGCCGCGATCAGCCGCTTCACGAAATGCGACTGCGGATGATTCGACAAGTACCAGCTCGTCAGCTCGTAATCCGGCAGCACCTGCTCCTGCAAATCGAATCGATACAACGTGCGCCACTCACCGCGCACTTCCGCCTGCACCGCGTAGTCGCCGCCGATCCGCTGCAACCGAAACGGCTCGTGCGGCGTCGCTTGCGGCGTGTGCTCGACCAAACGCAGCGGCGCCGTTTGCGTCAGACCACCGAAGCCAACGTCTGCAATCCACAACTCGTCCTCGATGTCGACCTGCAGCAGCATGTGCGTGCGTGGTCGAATCGCATTCTCTGCATTGTTCCAGAGCACGCGCGCCGCGAGGCCTGTGACTTTGAAGCCGATGCTTTCGAGCGCGAGCTTCAGGAGCAGATTGTGCTCGTAGCAATAACCGCCACGTCGCTGCGTCACGAGTTTTTGTTGCAACGATCGCGCATCGAGCAGAACTGGCCAGCCCAGCAGCGGATTCAGATTCTCGAACGCGATCGCTTGCGGGTGCAGACGGTGGATTGCGCACAGCGTTTCGAGTCGCGTCGTCTTCGGTCCGTCGTAACCGATGCGTTCGCAATAGGCGCCGAGGTCAAAATCGTCCTGCATGCGCGGAGTCTACAACCTAGAATCCGCATGTGCCGCAAATCTACCAGGAGACGCGCACTCGCTTCTTCGACCACCCGGCGGTGCGAGTCGAAGGCGCGGCGGCGCGCGCTGCGCGAAACTGCTGTACGTCGGAAGCGTTCACGCCGGCGTTGCAGATCATCCTGACGCTGCGCGGTGCGTTCGTGTACGAGCTGGGCTCGTCACGTTCGTTGCTGACCGCCAACCATGCGCTGTTCATCGGGGCAGGTGACGTGAGTCGCGATCGCTTGGTCGACGATCAACCGCTCGACTACATGTTGGTCACGCCGCACCTCGATGCGGTGCATACGATGTTGGGTGATGCCGTCGCTGCCGGGCTCGTCAAGCTTGGGCGCAAGACGCGGGTGAATGGTGCGCCGACGAAGTTGCAACGCGCAGCATCGGCGCTGTGGAATCTGTACTCGTGCCCGGATGAAATCGAGGTCGAGCAGCTGGTCGTCGAACTGCTGACTGCCATTGTGGCTGCGGCCGGTATCGAGCCGATCACTCACGGGATCCCGGCAACCAGACTGATCGGCGCCACCAAAGAACTGATCGGCTCCGCCCGCGAACCTCGATCGCTCACTGCTATTGCCGCGCAACTCGACGTCTCGCCTGCTTACCTCACTGACCTGTTCCGTCGCCACGAGGGTGTGTCGATCGCGCGCTATCAGCGTCGTCTGCGCCTGAGTCGCGCGCTGGTCGAGCTGCCCGACACTGCAGACATCGCGGCGCTCGCCCTGGAGCTGGGCTTTTCGAGTCACGCGCACTTCTCGACGGCGTTTCGCGCAACCTATGGCATGACTCCGTCTAGCTACCGAAAGAATCTGAAAGCGCGCGTGGCGCCGCAGCGGCACAATGCAACTCATGCGTACCTCGATTCCGCTGTTGCTGCTGGCGATCCTGAGTTGTCATTGCGCGTCCGGCGCTAGCTGGGATGCGCTGTTCCCTGCGGCCGATGCCACTCCGAAGGTCCTGGCACCAGGCGTTCTCTGCACCGGGGACGACGAATCGCACGCCAGTGTCTTCCCCGACGGGCACACGCTGTACTTCCTGAAGAACACACCGTCGTTCGATTTCTACACCATCGTTTTCAGCGAGCTGCGCGACGGCAAGTGGAGCCGGCCGCAAGTGGCGCCGTTCTCCGGTCACTACGCGGACGCCGACATCGTGTTCACTGCCGACGGTCGTCGCGCGTACTTTGTTTCGACGCGCCCCGTCGACGGTAAGCCGCGTGAAGATACGGAGATCTGGACGATGGAGCGCGACGCAAGCGGCGCCTGGAGCGAGCCTCGGCACGTGGCCGAGCTATCGAGTCCGACCGACGAATGGTTTCCGACGCTGACCGCGGACGGCACGATCTACTTCGGCTCGGGTCGCCCGGGCGGCGTCGGCGGATTCGACATCTGGCGCGCGCGCTACGTGAACGGGAAATTCCAGCCGCCGGAGAATCTCGGTGAGCCCGTGAATACCCAGGGCGGCGATGAGATCGAGGCGTTCGTTTCGGCGGACGAGCAGCTGTTGATCGTCGCGGCGCGCAATCGCGGCGACGCTGTGGGCGCGTACGACTTATATGTTGCGCACCGGCGCGGTTCGGGTTGGGACACGCCCAAGCATCCAGGTCCGCCGATCAATTCGACCGGCTGGGACTTCGCGCCGCGGCTGTCGCCGGATGGGAAGGTCTTCATCTTCACGAGCAATCGTGGGTTCGGTTCAAAAGGGCTGGAGCGGAAGGTAACGTTCGATGAGCTCGAGCGGCAGCTGCATGGGCCGGGCAACGGGCTGCGAGATATCTACTACGTTCGCGCTGACGCGCTGCTCCGCTAGTCGGGGTAAAGCCCGACCTACAGCCCTCGCTCCGACGTCGGTTTTTTTCGCTGTAGGTCGGGCTTCAGCCCGACTCTGACTATTTCTTGTTCGCCGCCATCGACTCGCGCTCGATGACCTCGCCGTGCAGGATCACCTTCTCGATCTGCGCCCACGCGCGCATCGATTCCAGCGGATTCCCCGTCAGCAGCAACAGATTCGCCTTCTTGCCCGGCTCGACCGTGCCGTAATCCTTGTCGAGACCGAACTGCTTCGCGTTGTTGAGCGTCGCTGCACGGAAGATCGTCGGCAACGGGATGCCCGATTGCGCCATCAATCGCATCTCGCGATACGTGTCGTAACCGGGCTGGCTGCCATACGTCGGTGCTGACGGCGTATCGCTGCCGACCAGCAGCGGATGGCCGAGATCGTTCAGGTATTTCAGCGCGCGCATGCCTTGCTCGTTCTGCTTCAGCCAGCCATGCATGATCTTCATATCGACCGACGGCGGAGCGCCGTCGCGCATGATCTGTTTGAACCACTGGCCGGGCTCGGTTGCGTACCACGCGAGCACCGTGGGCGCGACCACCTTCGCGTACATCGGATCCTTGAGCGTGTCTTCGCGGAACATGTCTGCCGTGCCGGGCAGCACGCGCAGCGTGGCCTGATAACCGATGTTCCTCGCGTGGATCTTGCGCAGGTGCTCGGCGATCGGCGCCGGCACGCCCGGCTGACCGTCGTACTCGCCCCAGTTCCAAAGACCGTGCGCCAGCACGTCGACGTCGGCATCGAGCGCGATGCGCTGCATGTCGAGCGCGTTCGCATGCGCGAGCAGCACCATCTTGTGTTTGCGAGTTGCTGCGCGGATGCGCGTGAGCGTGTCCTTGCTCATCAGCGGCCAGTTCGAGGCCGGACCGAAGCCGTCTTCGATGAATATCTTGAAGCAGTGCGCGCCGCCCTGCGCAGCGCGCTCGACGACCGCTTCAGGCGTGTGCTCGGCTTCATTCGCACCCGCAGGCAACGGATGTTCCTTCGCGTTCGCAGGCTCGTACACGTATTCCGGAAATGCCTGGTAGCGCACTTCCTTCGGAATCATCGCCGTCGGATAACCGTCGAGCACAGGCGCGGAGCCGCAGTGAAGGAGGTCGGGTTTGACCGGCTGACTCTCGAAGCGCTTCAGACCTTCGCCGAAGCTGGCGAGATCGAGCAGCTGCGTCACGCCGAAATAGAGATAGCTGCGCGGCTGCTGCTTCTGGTACGCATCGCGCAGCGCGACGAGCTCAGGATCGTTGCCGAGCGGCGGAATGCCCGCCGAATCGCTCGCATGCACGTGCGAATCCATGATGCCCGGCGTGAGGAACTTGCCGCGGCCGTCGATCTTGCGCGTGTCGCCCTTGGCAGCGACGGCTTGCTGACCGACCGAAACGATGCGCCCGTCGCGAATCAGGACATTGCGGTCCGTGAGTGGCTGCGATTGCTCCGGCGAGATGACCGTCACGTGCTCGATCAGCAGATCGGCGGCCGGTGCGGCAGTGACCGCGAATGCGCTCAACACGAACAGGCAGAGGTGCTTCATTTCCGTTCCTTAGATGAACGAGCGGCAATGACCGTCCAGTTGAGACTTCGCGGCTTCGTATTCGGTTGCAAGGCGCTCGACCAGTGCGCTCACCGGCAGGACTTCGTGGATGTCGGCGACACCCTGGCCGCTGCCCCATACGTCGCGCCATGCTTTTGCCTTCGTGTTGCCGCCGCTGCCGAAGTTCATCTTGCTCTTGTCCGCGGTTGGCAGCGCGTCGGGGTCGAGGCC
>Ga0207689_10002970_pt1 | contig 15641 bp, 14 predicted proteins | sample KBSMisM52_FD_184312 | JGI IMG/M metagenome (GOLD analysis project Ga0207689, IMG submission 184312) | Miscanthus rhizosphere microbial communities from Kellogg Biological Station, Michigan, USA - KBS Miscanthus M5-2 (SPAdes) (version 2) | ecosystem: Host-associated > Plants > Roots >... | reverse complement strand
ACCAACCTGGGCGTATGGACTACTTAAGACTTCCGAACAGCCTGAAATGATTGTGCAACGAAGGCTCGCGCCGGTGATGTGTTGGACGGTGAGGTAAATGGCGTCGCCCAGCCCAATGAGCGAGACCAGCGCGGCGATCAAGTACGTCCAGGAGAAGGTTGTAGATTTTGGGGTTGAGATCACTGGGCGTTCAGCGCGTCATTGATCATCTTGCGTAACCCCTCAGGTTTCCAGGATTCGCCGGCCGCTTCCTTACCGTTGACGAAAAAGCTGGGCGTCGACTGGACTCCCAGCGCATGCGAGCGTTTGCCGTCCTGGAAAATGCGGGCCGCCACTGCTTCGCCATTCAACTCGCGCATGAATTGATCGGGATTGAGACCGACTTGTTTGGCGTAATCAACGAATATTGCAACCGCAGCGTCCTTGTCCTTGGCTTCGGCCCAGGTCGTTTGATTCTCAAACAGCTTATCGTGCATTGCCCAGAATTTGTCCTCGCCCTGGAGGCCGGCCGCTTCAGCGGCCTGCGCGGCAATAATCGAATACTGATGGTTTGGATAGAGCGGGTTCTCGCGGTAGATGACGCGCAGTCTATCGCCGAAATCAGCTTCCATCTTTTTCAATTCGGCATAGTAAGCACCGCAGGAAGGGCACTGAAAATCGGCGAACTCTTCGAGCGTCACAGGCGCATTTGCATTGCCGCGAACGTGAGCAGGTGTTGCTCCCGGCGGCAATGAACCAGGCGGTGGTGTCGCGACGCGCGATGGACCATTTACCTGACGCGAACCAGACGACAATTTCCACATGACGGCCAGCGCCACGATTAGTACAACCGCAATGATTAGAAAGGGAAGGACGCGCTTCATCGGATTGGTAGCCGCACGCTGCCGCCCATGCGAAGCTTGCGAGTAGCGCATAGTAGGAGATTCAACCTTTGGTCTTGCTCCCGTTGTCAAACGGCTGCCGTCTTCAAGGCAGAAGACAAGCGACTCATCATCGTACGATCGTTTGCAACTAGGACACGACTTCATCGCCTTCGGTTCGCAGGTGTTTACGCCACGGCTGCCAGCACTCCTACTAAGGAATGAAAGATCAGGCGACCGTCGCTCGATCCCAGCGCGTCTTCACAAGCACGTTCGGGATGCGGCATGAGCCCGAGCACGTTCCGGCCTTTGCTACAGATGCCCGCGATGTTGTCGCGCGAACCGTTGACGTTTGCTTCATCAGTGACGTTGCCTTGGGGATCGCAATAACGAAATACAATACGGTCATCACGCCGCAGCTCTGCAAAAGTAGCGTCATCGCAGACGAAGTTACCTTCGGCGTGCGCGATTGGCATGCGTAACACTTGGCCACTTGTTAGCTCGTGAGTGAATGGGGTGGCGCTGTTTTCGACGCGCACGTTCACGTGTTCACAAACAAAATGGAGTTCGCGATTGCGAATCAGCGCGCCCGGCAGCAGGCCTGCTTCGCACAGTATTTGAAAGCCGTTGCAGATGCCCAGCACGAGTTTGTCCTGCGCCGCGAACCGTTTCACTGCATTCATCACAGGCGAAAAGCTGGCCAACGCGCCGGCGCGCAGGTAGTCACCGTAAGAAAATCCGCCCGGAATGATCAGCGCGTCATACGACGACAGTTCCGTGTCGCGATGCCAGATGAAGTCAACCGGCTGGCCCACGTGCTTCGAGATCACGTGATACGCGTCGTGGTCGCAATTTGAACCGGGGAAAACTATGACTCCGAATTTCATAAGTTTGTAGCGCAAGCTGTTAGCTTGCGCCGCAAGTTAACAAGTTGCGTTACCGCTCAATCTCAACACGAAAATCTTCAATGATCGGATTCGATAAGACTTCGCGTGCCATGCGTTCGGCTTCGGCACGCGCATCGTCGTCGCTCAATCCCCCGTTGAGCGCGATCTCAAAATACTTTCCCTGTCTGATATCGGCTACCCCGTGATATCCGAGCAGTTCAACGGAGCGCTTGATGGCTTTGCCCTGCGGATCGAGTACGCTTGGTTTTAGTGTGACGTAAACTTTCGCTTTCATAAGTTGGAACAGGCTGCCAGCCCGTACGTTCCGTTCCGCTTGATCGAGTGTCGAGGTCGTTCGGAAGATGCACAGGCTGGCGGCCTGTGCTAACGGAACGCACGATAATACGGCAAAACATTGCGCGAACGGTAGCCGATATCATAGTATTTGCGCCGTTGTTTACAGGCATTCATAGTATTCGAGGAAAGAAATTCAATGTCAGCGCCATACACACCACCACCACCGCCCGATTCTAACGCTCCGGGTGGCCAGGCCAGCATCGGCATGGACGCTAACCTGGCGTCGATGATTTGTTACTTGACAATGATCTGTTGCGGCCTCGGCATCGTCATCAGTTTGGTTTTCTTTCTGATTGAAAAGACCAGCCGGCTGTTGCGCTTTCATGCGATGCAGGCGTTGCTTTACGGTGGCGTCTGGATCGTTGTCGGCATCGTCTTCCGCATTTTGTCGATGGTTGCCGATATCGCGCTAGGCGACACTCTTGGAATCTTCGTCTTTTTTGGCTGGCTCGCGGTTAGGCTCTTAGTTGCACTAGTGCTGCTGGTCTTCTTAATTATCGCCGCGATCAAGGCGTATCAAGGTCAGTATTACAAGCTGCCGATCCTCGGCAATATCGCCTGGGGCATCGTCAACAAATAGTCTTCGGGTTCAAAACGATCTACTACTTTCAAATTCGCAGGAGAAACTGAAATGGATACTGGCAAGTCTGCCCTGGGACTCGACGGAAACGTTGCCGCCGCGCTCGGCTATCCGATCGGCATCATTGCGATCATTTCGTTGTGCATCGAGAAGGAAAATCGCTTTGTGAAGTTTCACGCGCTGCAATCGATTTTGCTTCACGTCGCGGCCATCGTTTGCATGATCGCGTTTTGGGTAATCAGCGCTGTGGTGATGGTAGGCGGGATCGCCGCCAGCGCAGCGACCAACAGCGGCGCGGTCGGTGGATTGGCGAGCATGCTAATCGGGTTGGTGTGGCTGGTCTTCGTGGTTCTCTATCTGCTTGGACTTATTCTTTCAGCTGTAAAGGCTTACCAGGGGGCGATGTTCAAGCTGCCGATTATCGGCGGGATGGCTGACAAGTGGATTAAGTAAGGAATGCGATCGGGGCAGTAGCCCGACTGTGAGGGAGGGCGTGATCAAAATACGCCTTTGCTCACGCGCGGGCTACTGCCCCGCCCTCACCAAACACTCGCGCAAAAACCTCATCAACATTTCGCAAATATCGATCAAGCGAGAAGACTTCATCGATTTGTTTCGAAGACAAGTGGGCCGCGATGTCTTTGTCAGCTGAGACAAGCTCTCTTAAGTCGCCGCCATCATCCCAACACTTCATAGAATTTCGCTGCACCCATTCGTAAGCCGTCTCGCGCGCAACACCTGCGTGCGTCAGTGCCAGAAGCAACTCGCCACTGAAGACCAACCCGCGCGTGGCGTTCAGATTCTCAAGCATGCGGTCCGCATGGACGATCAAGCCGTCGATCAGCGATGCGGCTTTCTCGAGCATGTAGTCGGTGGCGATGCTCGAATCGGGCAACACGACACGCTCGGCTGACGAATGGGAGATATCGCGCTCGTGCCAGAGCGCAACATTCTCCAAACCCACGATACTGTTCGCGCGGACGACACGCGCCATGCCGCAAAGCCGCTCGGAGAGAATCGGGTTGCGCTTGTGCGGCATCGCGCTCGAGCCCTTCTGGCCTTTTTTGAATTTCTCTTGAGCTTCGCGCACTTCGGTGCGCTGCCAGTGGCGAATTTGAAGTGCGAACTTGTCGATCGACGAGGCAATCACCGCGAGCGTGCAGAGGTACTCAGCGTATGAATCGCGCTGTACGACCTGAGTCGAGACAGGTGCGGCTTTCAATTCGAGCTGCGCACAGACTTTCTCTTCGACCTCCGGTGTCAGGTGCGCGAATGAGCCGACCGCGCCACTGAGTTTTCCGACCGCAACCGCTTCGCGCGCACGCCAGAGCCGGTCTCGATTCCGTTTCATCTCGTCGTACCAAAGCGCAAAGGTCAATCCGAACGAGGTTGGCTCTGCATGGATGCCGTGGGTGCGGCCGATTTGCGGGGTGCTCTTAAATTCGAACGCGCGCCGCTTCAGCACGTCGAGCAGCGCATCTATTTTGCCCAGGAGGATGTCGCAGGCATCGCGCAACAGCAGCGCGTTGGCGGTATCGACGACATCAGACGAAGTCAGACCGTAATGAACAAAGCGTGAGGCTTCGCCGATTGATTCAGCGAGGTTCGTCGTGAACGCAATTACATCGTGATCGGTTGTCTTCTCGATCTCGTTAATGCGATCGACTGAGAACTTTGCACGCGATTTGATCTGTTCCAGCGCGTCACGCGGAATCGTGCCCATGTCGGCGTGGACTTCGCATACCGCAATCTCAACGTCCAACCACTTCTGGAACTTGTTCTGTTCAGACCACAGCGCGCCCATCTCGGGCAAGGTGTATCGTTCAATCATGGTGAATGGTAAATCGTAAATCGTGAATGGATCTCTATCCGCGTCGCCGCAAGTTCTATTTACGATTTACCATTTACGATTCACTATCTCAGAGCCGTTGAGGTCACGAAGTATTTCGCCAGGTACCACTTCCCGCCATGTTCAATCAACGTGAATGTTTCCATCCCATCACCGCGCTCAAATTGCGTTTGGTAAACGGCGATCAGCGAATGGCCGGGAATCGGCGCGGTTCCGGTTCGCTCTTCACGCGCTGTATCCAAATTGCGCACTTGCGCTCGTCCCAACTTTTCGCGCAATCGCTGAAAAGTGGCCTTTGACTCTTCGAGCGTTGAGTCCTTGCGCCATTCGTCACCGGCCTCATTGTAAAGCTTTTCGTAATGTTCCGCGTCGATATCCTGAATGGCCGTCTCGATCACCGTTTGCGCGTCAGACGAAATGCCTGAGCGCCGCGGTCCTCGCATGCAAGCCAACGACAGCAGACCAGGCAATATCACCAAAAAAGCGATTGCGACGGCGCTGCCCCGCCTTACACCTCGATCCATTGGGTTGGCTCTTTCGGAAATGACAAAGTGACTTCCGTGTCCGCGCGAAACAGTGGTGACCGTTCGTACAATGCAGTCTCAGCCGTAATTTTGGCGAGGTATGGATTGTTTGCGCGTTGCGAGAGATGCGCCAACACAATGTACTTAGCCTGGCCGTCGAATCCGTCGACCAGCCACTCGGCGACATCTTCATTCGACAAGTGACCAAGTCGCGAAAGAATTCGCTGCTTTAATTCCCACGGGTAGTTTTCAACTGTTTTGAGCATGTCGCGGCTGTGATTCGACTCGATAACGATCGCCGCACATCCTCGTAGTTGTTGTGTAATCAGTGTTGTAATGTGGCCAAAGTCCATTAGGGTCGCGACCTTCACGCCGTCGTGGGTCGCGGTGAAGCCAAAGTTATCGACCGCGTCGTGCGGTACAGTGAACGGATGGAAATCGATCTTGCCGATGCGAAAGTCTCTTCCCGAATCAATCTCGACCATGCGATGGCGTAGCGCATCAGCTCGGCGCCGCCGCTCGTCATTGACCATCCCCGATCCCCGTGATTCGAGTACATAAGCGTTATGGGTTTTTGCCGAGATGTAAACAGGACAGTCAAGATCCTTCATCAGCACGCGTAGTCCGCCGACGTGATCGCCATGCTCGTGGGTGACCAAGATGCCGTCGAGTGCGTTCGGATCTTCGCCGAGTTGGCTCATGCGCCGGGCAATCTCTCTCGCGCTGAGCCCGGCGTCCACCAACACACGAGTGCCGTTAGCGACGAGCAACACAGCATTGCCGGTCGAACCGCTGCCAAGGACGGAAATCTTCATTACAGCTGAAAACTGACGAGTGACACGTGACGAGTGACCCGAAACAAACGAAGCGCTAAATTAGCAGGAACGCTCACGCTTGTCACTCGCAAGTTATCATTTGTTACTGGTTACATCTGCAGCCGTGATCGATCGACCGCAAAGCCATTTAAGTTACCCAGCGCGCCAACCGCGAGCGACTCGGTGGTGAAGTGCGTTTGGGCTAACGCCAACATGTCCTCACGCGTGACGGCTTCCACTCGTTGAATGATTTCGTCGGGTGGAATTCGCCGGCCGTGAACGATTTCCTGACGCGCCAGAGCGCCGACACGCGCGCTTGATGACTCGAGGCTTAACAAAATGGTTGAGATGGCCTGTTCCTTCGCCAGCGTGAGTTCTTCTTCAGCGGCCGGCTCGCGCACCACGCGCCGTAATTCTTTCAAAGACAGATCAGAACTTGATCGATGTGCGCAGGTGAAACGCCGGCATAGATCGTGAACACGCCAATGTCCGTAAAAGTATTTCCGCCGGCGCCGATTGAGTATGCCAGCCCGCGCTCTTCACGTATCGATTGCCACAGACGGCTCGAAGTGCTGCCTCCGATGATCGTCCCCAGCATACTGGCGACGTATCGATCGCTGCTGGTCGCCGAAGGCCAGGGGGCAGCGATGATCAAGTGCGCCTGCTCAAGCTCGCCCTTGCGCTCGATAACGATTGGCGAGGCTGCAGCCGGCACGGTCGCGGTTACCGATTGCGCCGGCAGGCCGTTCGTGTTACCGAAACTCTGCGTCGCCAAGTCCACGAATTGATTGTGATCCACGGTCCCAGCCGCCGCGATAACCAGATTTCCGGGTGCATAGTTCGCGGCATGGAATTCCGCGGTTTTAGCTCGATCAAAATTGGAAACCGTGGCAACTGTGCCTTCGATCGGCCTTCCGAGCGAGTGATTCGGAAAGTAAGCGGCGTTGAATAACTCGCCGAGGAACTCTTCCGGCGTGTCCTCAACCATCTTCATCTCTTCGATGATGACGTTTTGCTCGCGTTTCAAATCGTCCTCATCAAACCGCGGGTTCGCGAGCATGTCCGCAATCAAATCAAATGCAGCCGGCATCGCCGAATCCACTACTTTCATCGAAAAGCCGGTCATTTCATGTGTTGTATAGGCATCCAAATGCCCGCCCAGCCGGTCTGATTCCATCGCGATGATATGCGCGGAACGGCGCTGGGTTCCCTTGAACAGGGCGTGCTCAATGAAGTGGCAAATACCGTTTTGTTGGGGTGATTCGTGACGGGAGCCTCGCCGCACCCAGATCCCAAGGGTCACCGACCGCAGTCCGGGCATGTGTTCCGTCAGAATCGTGAGACCATTCGGAAGTCGGGTTGTCCTTACTTGGTCAATCATTGATTGCTGAAAACGGGGCGGCAAAGAATCAGGAAGACCATCCTAACATGCGGTAAACGCGGGGCAAAATTTGACGATAGCCTCGACTTTTGCACTGGAAATTTGTCGGAAAAGTGGCAGAGTTTGCTTGACAGCATGCCCTACGCTGGCCGAAAATTACGGCATTCAAGCGGGTGAAGGTCTCCCTCGCTCAAGAGCGGCCTTATGATGGCGCTCAGGCATCTGACAAACGCAGCGGAGAATCGAATAACCGAATCTGGGTTCAATTCGGCGAATGCAGTCAAATCAACTTCTTCAATTATTCGTGGTTCCGCGCGAGTCTTGGCCGGAGGTTCAACCGCGATGAAAAAGATCTTCAGATTTAGCGCGCCGCTGGTGGCGCTGGCCGTAATTCTGACGACCATTGCATCGTCAGCTTATGGCAAGGGCACCCGCGGCCTCGCCACTGTCACCGGTACCGTTCGCGACAATCGTGGAATGCCATTGGCCGGTGCTCTTATTCAAATCGTCCGCGAAGGCGCAAACAAGATCGTCAAAGAAGCACGGACCGCGGCCGACGGAAGCTTCTCAGCAAAGATTCCCGCAGGAAAATATTCACTCAAGGCCATTGCCACCGGATTTAGCGAGGTGCTGTTCTCGTCAGTTACGGTCGCACCTTCTGCTGAGATTGCTTATCGCTTCAATCTTGAGCCGCTCGGGGCGGGCCGAACCTATCCCGAGCAGCGCAACGATCGCGACAATGTGAAGTGGCGTTTGCGCGCGGCGCAGACCCAGCGTTCGATTTTTCAGCAGAACGACAAACCCGATGCTACTGTTGCCGCGGTCGAGGCCGAGCAGTCCACGGATACTGACGACATCAGCATAACGTCTGGCGACGAGAGCGGAAGTAGTAAGCCGCGGCCGCAGGGTGTTGTCGAAAGCTATTTCAGCGAATCTGCTGGCCCGTTAGGATCCAATTACCAGGGACTGAACTTCGCTTTCGCGCTGCCCGCGTCCGAGCGGATCGATCTGGTTTTCGTGGGACAGACCGGCGTCGGCTCCTCAGCTCCGCAACGCTTTGAAACGACTGCGCATTTGCGCGTCAACGATCGGCATCGATTTGGGGTAACCGCGGGCGGCGCCCAGTTGCCGCCGTTCAATGCCGTGTCGTTGAACAAATCGCAGCGCAAGTTGGGCCAAATGTCGATTCGCGCGGTCGACGAATGGATCGTGCGCGATGGATTTGTTGTCGTACTCGGCGTCGATTATGCGCGCTTCCTCGGCGACGGTAACGACGCCGCGGTCACTCCACGATTCGGGGTGCAGTTCGATGCGAACGCACGGACCAGAGTTAAAGCCGCCTACGCAACTACGGATGACGGCTATGAGTATCAAAGCATGCCGAACTTCGAAGGCAGCGATGCAGTTTTCAAACGTCCAACGAATCAACCGGTCGCATATGTTGGTGGTCGCGCGGTGATGGCGCGTAGCCGCCGCTTGGAGGTTGGAGTCGAGCGCGAATTGAGCAATCGCTCGACCGTTGAAGCGACTGCGTTCCTGGACATGACTGCTGGACGAGGTATCGGTTTGTTAGCAACTCCCGTTTCCGCATTTTCAGGCGAAACCGGAAGGCCGTTGCTGAAAGTTGCGAACCAGGAAGGGTCCGCTCGCGGCGCCCGCGTGGTTTATTCGAATCGTCTGAACCATGTGTGGAACGCTTCAGCTGGTTATTCGTTTGGACGTGGTCAGAGAGTTTCGCCGTTGGGCATCGGAAATCCTGCCCAACTGTTCGAGGGAGGGTTTTTCCATTCAATCGCGCTCCAGATTGCGGGCGACTGGTCCACCGGCACTCACGTTCGAACTGTTTTCAGGTTTTCTCCAGAAGCGACCGTTTTCGCAATCGATCCATTTGCGGGACAGTTGGCCGTTTATGATCCTTCTTTGAGCATTCAAGTTACCCAGGACCTGCCAACATTCGGTTTGCCTCTGCGCGCCCAGGCGATTGTCGACGCGCGCAACCTGCTCGACGTGCAAACGACGACGACGAATGGGGAAACAATTTTGCTGGTTGGTCCAAACGGTCGCTCAGTACGTGGAGGAATTTCGGTTCGGTTCTGAGGCGCGCGAAACACGCGCGTCTTTGTCTTTCGCTCCCGAAACTTCAGTCGCAGGACTCGCGGGTTTCTCCAAAATCTCGGACGCATACGAAAAATCGGACGGGCTTGCCGAATCGCTAATGGTTTGGGCACTCGCCGCTGTCCTGAAGCGGCGAAAAGGCTATGCGAAACGATCGTCGACTTGTTTTCGCGGCGAAGCGTTTCCGCAAGTCCTTGTTGGAACATTGGTTGCTTTGGAAATAAACGATTTAGTGTCTTTGCGGCTCCTATGACGGCCGCGCATTGGAGGGATTGGTTCTGACGGTTTAGAAGAACGTCATGAAAGGTTCAGTACTCACGGGGCGAACTTGGTTTCTGCTTGGCGCGACGGCGTTACTTGTTATCGCCGGTGCGCTGAACTTTTCGCAGCGCCTTCGCCATCAAGCCCCTCCGTGGGACGGCATCACCTGGGTTGACACTGCAGGGGGCGTCATTGCCAAGACGGTTGAGCCTGAGTCGGCCGCCGCGCGGGCGCGAATCATTCCCGGCGACCACCTGATCGCGGTCAGTCCCAACGGCGCGCGCTGTGAAGACATCACGCGGGGCCCACGCTGCGAACCCGTTGCTAACGCGACGAGCGTGCAGATGTACCTCGAACGAGAGCGCGTTGGCGGCGAGATTCATTATTTGATCGAGCGACCGTCATTTCCCGCCGAGACGCGTTTCTACTACGCCGACCTGGACAACCTCGGAACTTTCGAGACGACAACGGCTGGCGATATCTACGTAAACTTCATCGGACTGATCTACCTGTGCGTGGGCCTGTTTGTTGTCTTCAAGCAAGGCGGCCGCGCGCCCTTTGTACTGCACTTTGCGACGCTATGCCTGGTCGCGTTTGTTTTCCACTTCTACAAAGCAGCCGGCAGCTACCGGGATTTGGATCTGGCGATAGCGATCCTCGACAACGCCGCATTTATTTTGTTCGCGCCTATCTTCCTTCACTTCAGTTTGATCTACCCCGTTCGTCAGCACCTGGACGACAAGCGTTGGCGCAGTATGTATCTCTATCTCCCGGCGCTGCTGCTGGTGGCAGTCAGCTCGTTCATGTTTCTGCGTGGCGAGATTGGTCTGCTAATTCCCGCAGTCAATCGGCTCTTCGATTACTCGCCGGCGTTTGCAGCGCGCTTTTACCGGATTTCATTCGCGCACTTTTTGGTGGCGCTGGTAATTAGCGCGGCCATCCTGATCCGCCGTTTCATCGTGAGCAAGAACACGGTTGCTCGTCAGCAACTGAAGTGGGTTGTGTGGGGATCTGTGCTGGCGATTGTGCCTTTCACGTTCCTTTACGGAATCGGTTTCGTACTGGGGAACGATGCCGCCAGGCCGCTGCGTGACTTTTCGGTGGTGCCACTGGTGTTGATTCCGTTGTCATTCGGCTATTCGGTCGTCCGCTATCGTTTGATGGACGTTGAATTGGTGGTGCGCCGCGCTGCCGTTTATGCCGCCACCACCTTGGCAATTGCTTTGGCAATCGGCGCCATCGTCTATGTCGCTGGCTTGTACGCATTGAGTGGCGATGTCGCCTCTTCTGGAGAAATCACACTCCGCCTGATTCTATCTGTCGCGGCGATGGCGGCGATCGTGATGATTGCCGCACCGGTGAAGAATTTTCTTCAGGAACAGGTCGATCGCCTGTTCTACGGTCGTCGCTACGACCTGCGAAACAGCTTGCTCGATTTTGGCCGCACGATTTCCGCTACCACGGCGCTCGATCCATTACTCGATTCGCTAATTTCGCGTCTGCGCGAGGTGATGAATGTTGAGCGCGTGGCGATTTTTATCGAAGACGAATTCGCGCCCTCAGGTTATCGAGTTGCACGGACTGCCGGACTTTCGGATTTGACGACCCCGCCGGATTTTCGCGATATGATTCGCACGCGTTCGGCCGAAACCGGGGTTGTGCGCGCCGATGATCTCGAAATGCCGACAGAGAGCGGTAGCTTTGTGCGGCGAACGCTTCATTATTACGTTCCGTGCGTCGTGCGCGCGCGTATGGTCGCGGTCATTGGACTCGGGCGATCGGCTGACGGCGCCTTACTTTCGTCCGAAGACGTCGAGATTTTGCGCACGGTTTCCGGTTACATCGCGGTCGCGATTGAAAATGCCCTTCTTTACCAGGAGCAACAACATCGCGCCGCAGAGTTACAGCTTTTGAAAGAGTTCAATGAATCGATTGTCGAATCCATCAACGTGGGTTTGCTTGCCGTCGATCTCAACGGCAACATCACGCGTCTGAATTCGGCGATGGAGGACATCTTCGCGATTTCACGCGAGGAAGCGACCGGAAAGAATCTCGAAGATCTTTTCGTTGACGAGTTCGCCGAGACTTTGCGCCAGGTCCTTGGGCCCGATGGCTGGCGGCTGAACCAAACGCGCCAGATTTATAAATTGCACACCCTGACTCGCGCCGGCCGTGCGGTCGTTCTAAATGTCGCGCTCGCGCCGCTCTACGCCGACACCGAAGAGCAGACAGGCGCGCTGGTCGTGTTCGAAGACGTTACTCAACGTTTGCAACTCGAAGAGCAACTTCAGCAACGCGAGAAGCTTTCCTCGATTGGTCTACTCGCCGCGGGGGTTGCGCACGAAGTCAACACCCCGCTTACGGGAGTGTCTTCGTATACGCAGATGCTACTCGGTATGCTGCCAGAGAACGATCCGAAGCATGCGCTGCTCGAAAAGGTTAGGCGTCAAGCGGACCGCGCCACGGATATTGTCAACAACCTTTTGAACTTTTCACGGACCGGTAGCGCCACTGAGTTTTCGGCGATCAACGTAAACCGAGTGCTGGATGACACGCTGCAACTGCTGGAACCACAACTCCGCCGCAGCCAGATTCAAGTCGTGCGCGAGTACGGGGATGGGTTGCCGGACATCCACGGCAACTCAGTGAAACTGCAACAAGTCTTTACCAACCTGATCCTGAATGCGCGTGATTCCATTTCAAATGGCGACGGTCGCATTACGCTTAAGACCGTGAACGGCGAAGACGGCCAGGTGGTGGTCGAAGTCGCCGACAACGGCGTGGGTATCGCTCCGGAACACGTGGCTAAGATTTACGATCCATTTTACACCACCAAGGGTGTCGGCGGCGGAACCGGTCTCGGCCTCGCGGTAACTTACGGAATTGTGCAGGAGCATTCCGGCCACATCAGCGTCGCAAGTACGCCGGGACAAGGCTCCACTTTTCGTATTACGCTTCCCACGAACGATCCGCGCAGCCGCATGAAAGCGGCCGTGCGATGATCGCGCTCAGCACCTGCTGAATTCCCTTTTAATACAACTTTCGTAATAATCGACTGCCTGATGATGTCAGAAGCCCGACCGTCAGGAAGGGCGACAAACGCAACCGGCCCTCCCTGACGGTCGGGCTTCTGACACAGAGGAACGCTTTCACTAATGGCGAAAAAAGGCTCCATCCTCATCGTTGACGATGAAGAGATTATGCGCGACGTGCTCGAGACTCTGCTCTCGGCCGAAGGGTATCGGGTCGATCTCGCTAAGACCGGTGAAGAAGGACTGGACGCCTACACGAAGCGTGCTTACGACATCGTGTTGTTGGACGTGTCGATGCCGGGTATTGGGGGACTGCGCGCGCTGGAAGAGTTTCTAAAGATTGATGGTGAAGCGGTGGTCCTGATGATTACCGCATACGCAACGTTTGACACCGCCATCGCAGCCTGGGAAAAAGGCGCCTTCGGTTGTATCCGGAAACCGTTTCAGAACGAACACATCACTGCGCAAGTCGCCGCCGGCATCAAACGCCGTCGCAAAGAAGAAGAGCGGCGGACGCTGCGCCAGGCGATGAGCCGCGAAGTAGATCGCGGTGCGATCATCGGCCGTTCGGACTTGATGCAGGAAGTCTTTAGACTCGTCGAGCAGGTCGCGCCCGCGCGGTCCACCGTGCTAATCACCGGCGAAAGCGGCACCGGTAAGGAACTGATCGCAAAAGCAATTCACGAAGCCAGCCCGCGCGCCAACCGATCGTTCGTAACCGTCAACAGTTCGAATATTCCTTCCGAGCTTCTGGAATCGGAACTCTTCGGGCACACGCGCGGCGCGTTCACCGGCGCGGTGGCGGCAAAGAAAGGTCTGTTCGAAGTCGCTGATGGCGGTTCAATTTTCCTCGACGAGATTGGCGACATTCCGCCTGAGACTCAGGTGCGTTTGCTCCGCGTCATCCAGGAGCGGGAATTTACTCCGCTCGGCGACACGACGCCGCGGCGCGTTGATGTGCGCATCATTGCGGCCACGAACATCGATTTGAAAGAGGCAGTGCGGCAGGGAGTCTTCCGCGAAGATCTCTACTATCGGCTTGCGGTTGTGCCGATCGAGTTGCCGCCTTTGCGTGATCGGCGCCAGGACATCCTGCCACTGGCGCATCACTTCATCCAGAAGTACAACGAAGAAAACGGCCGGCAGGTGTCGGAGCACATCAACCCTGACGTGCTGTCGCTGCTGGAGAACTATTCGTGGCCGGGAAACGTGCGCGAGCTGGAAAACACAATTGAGCGCGCGGTAGTAATTGCGCCGGACGATGAGATCACCAAGGAATGCTTACGTCGGGAGATTGCCGATCCACAGGCGGCCGCGGCCGTCGCGCGGGATGCGGCGGGAACATCATCAAGCATCGACGTGACGCGCGGCGTAAACTTTTATGATGAAGTGCGCCGGTTTGAAATCGATCTTATTCGCCGTGCTCTTGATCAGACCGGCGGTCATCAATCGCGAGCCGCGCGCCTGCTTGGAATGAATCCCACTACGCTCAATTCAAAAATCAAAACCTACAACATTAATCTGCGGCCTTAGTTCCTTCCTTGGGATCAATTCAAGCGTCCGTGAGCGAAATTCCTTTACAGTCCTTCCGCTTTTGATTAGGCTTACCGCGTTTTCCCTCGCACCAGCGTTACGAACCTAATCCAGTCTCACGTTCGAAAGGAATAAACACCATGGTCGCAAAGAAGAAGAAAGCCGCGAAAAAGAAGGGTAGCAAGAGCAAAGCTACAAAGAAAAAGAAGAAGAGCGGGAGCGTCATCCCCACGAAGAAAGGTAAAAAGGGTAAGAAGGGCGGAAAGAAAAAAGGAGTTTTCGGTAGCATCATTCCGACGTAGCGAAAACCCGCTCGAACCATTCGGCTCAGTTTGTCGTTAGCTGAGAGCGCACCTCTTTTATGTCAGGACGATTGAGATAGGTTTGGAAGCTCTCGACGCCAAACGCCCTTTCGAGTGCCTTTAATATATTAAGGGCTTGCGAAGCGAGTTGCTGACCCTTGGCGTTATCCCCGGACCTTTCAGCCGCCCGGGCGGCGAGGGCGTACGCCCGCCATTCGTACTCGTGCTGACTTGCGGCGGTGAACCGTTGCTGGGCCTCGAGGGCCGCATTCATCGCACCCTGCACATCGCCGGCAGCGAGCGCCGCCTGGGCCAGTGCAAGCAAAGCCTGCGATAACGGCAGTGGATCGCGGACCGCCCGCGCCATCCGTACTGCGTCTTCACAATTCTTTCGACCGGCGGCGGCGTTCCCGTTCAGCGTTTGCGCTACTCCCAATGTCGCGCGCGCGCGCGCCGCAATCGCCTTGTCTGATTCTGCGAGCGCAATCGCTTTTTGCGCATTCTCAATTGCTTCTCCAAATTTGCGTTGACTCAACGCGATATCCGCTACGGTCCAGCTAACGTCGGCCAGCAAGTATTTGTATTCGTCCTGACCGCTCGCAATCACCCTGGCCTCGTTCAAGTATTTGTTTCCTTCATCATAATTTCCCAATCGCGACAAAGCTGCCCCAGCGTAGTTCGCCGCAAAGCCCAGGATTATTTTCGTGTCCATGGCCTTGGCAATCCGGTATTCCTCGATGAAGTGCGCCAACGCCTCGACCAGGCGATCGCTATGAAGAAATGTGAGACCGAGACCTTCGTGTGCGAGCGCCTCGAATCGTTTATCGCCAACTTTGGATGCAGATACCAGGAGGTCCTGAAGAGACCGTTCGGCCGCTTTGTAATCGCCGGTCGCTTCCTGTGCTCTTCCCAGAAAGAAGTAGCAGTACAAAAGCTGAGTTCCATAGCCAGCCTGCTGATAAAACGCGAGCGCGCGCTGCGTGTAATCACGCGCGGCGTCCGGATCACCCTGGGCTTGTCTTGAATTAGCCAACGAAATCAGCGCGCGCGCTTCGTTCGCCCTGGCCTTGTACAATTGCGCCAGCCGCAATGCTTCGGAAAAATTCTTCTCGGCCTCTGCGAAGTCTCCTTTCACCATGTACGAG
>Ga0207689_10002969_pt1 | contig 15641 bp, 18 predicted proteins | sample KBSMisM52_FD_184312 | JGI IMG/M metagenome (GOLD analysis project Ga0207689, IMG submission 184312) | Miscanthus rhizosphere microbial communities from Kellogg Biological Station, Michigan, USA - KBS Miscanthus M5-2 (SPAdes) (version 2) | ecosystem: Host-associated > Plants > Roots >... | reverse complement strand
TGTGTCCCCAAATATTTCCGTACGGGTTGTGCTGGTAGAACAGGTGATATTCACCTCTATAGAAGACCGTGCCGTTGGGATCGTTCATGAAGTGGGCGGGTGGGGTGAAGTGATATTGGGGACGCCACGGTTGGTCATAGTATGGCTGCTGGGCGGTTGCCAATGTACCGAACAGTAAGAAGGTGATCCAACACAAATGAAGGAGGTTTTTCATATCGTCGGCAGCTAAATGGTACTAGAGCGCCAGGAAGGAGGATAAGCCCCACCCTCAGTCCATTGGACATAAACTAGCTCCCCATACACAGCCAACATAATTTTTATTTTTCCAATTCCATAGCCAAAATGCCATCCTCGGAGTATGTTTGGTTTTGGGACGTAATCCAGTACCAGCCATTCTGCCCCCTTGCAGTTGTACTGGTGGTCCTATTAGACCCCCGGTTCACTCGATAAAATTTCCTCAATAGTGCCGGAGTGTGCTTGCACCGATTGCTGCCCTCTCGTCGGCTTACACCTTAAGGGACCGTAGCCTGGGCCCTGTGGGCCCGTGATAAGGAGAAGTTCGTAATGTCACACCACTCATCTCTATGCTGTATTCTCCCCGAAGATATTTTGCGGCGCTTGGCGGAGCACGATCAGTATCGGCAGCGCGCTCTGCATACCTTGGCCGTTACCGAAAGATTGCGCGGACGCCGAGAGATCCTCAGCCAGTTCGCTATGGCACTTGGCACCGGCGAAAAGCGACGCACCATCTATGATGCTCATAACCAGACCAATCTGCCGGGCACGCTGGTACGAGCCGAAGGTGCGGCCCCGATTAACGACGACGCGGCCAACGAAGCCTACGATTTCTCAGGGGACACCTACGATTTCTATGAGAAGGCCTTCAAGCGCAATTCAATTGATAATCAAGGCATGCGCCTGGATTCCACGGTTCACTATGACCAGAACTACGACAACGCGTTCTGGGATGGACGACAAATGGTGTATGGCGATGGCGACCAAACCATCTTTGACCGGTTCACAAAGTGCCTGGATGTTGTGGGCCACGAACTCACCCATGGGGTCACAGCAGCTACTGCGGGCTTGCTATATCAAAACCAGTCTGGGGCATTGAATGAATCCATGTCGGACGTCTTCGGTTCCCTGGTCCGGCAAATGAAAGAGAACCAAACGGCTGACCAGGCGGATTGGCTGATTGGCAAAGGATTGTTCTTGCCGACCATCAACGGTGAGGCGCTGCGCTCGATGAAAGCTCCGGGTACGGCGTATGACGATCCAACGATTGGCAAAGATCCACAACCGGCTGACATGGCCCATTATGTCAATACGCGAAGCGACCAGGGCGGCGTACACACGAACTCGGGAATTCCGAACCATGCGTTTTACCTGGTTGCCACACAACTCGGCGGCTTTGCCTGGGAGAAAGCTGGCAAGATCTGGTATGTGACCCTTACTGAAAGACTGCAACCAACTTCGGATTTTCAGGCTGCCGCAGATGCCACATTCGCGGTGGCCGGCGAACTTTTTGGCCAAGGTAGCACCGAGCAACAAGCGGTGCAGAATGGCTGGGATGGTGTAGGCATCGCAGTCAATGGATTTGCTACCGTTGCGGCTAAAAAGCGGATTGTTGCTTAGAAACCGACGGTGGGTCTTTGGGCGTGCGGACAAATTTCTTTTGCCGCACGCCTTTTGTTCCGGCATAGAATTAGTGGTTGGTGAACAAATGCATGTTCATTTTGAACGAAGCGGCGGGTATGCCGGACTCTCCCTGGGCAGTGACTTTGACTCCGCCAACTTGTCCCCTGAAGAAACATCCGAATTGACGCGGCTCGTGGATGAATCGTGCTTTTTCGAGCAGCCGGAACTGATCAGTACACAATCCGGGGCTGACCGTTTTCACTACGCGATCACTGTAGACACAGGTACTCAAAAACACAGTATTGAATTTGACGAAGCGGGGACACCTGAATGCCTGCGGCCCTTACTCAAATGGCTTACGCTTGCCCAACGCAACGCAATTGCGGCCCAAAAACAACAATCCAACCAGTAAGGCTATTTCTTTCTTAGTCGAAGGCGAGAGAACTGCTCCGCTACCGGCGTTTGCCACAAATACCAGATCACTACCATGCGCACGATCATTCCTAAGCCACCCCAGACCAGGGACCAACGAACGTCCACCGCCGCGGCGGAGACGGTTGGAATCTGCATTACAAATCCGGCAAACCCTACTAGAATCGCGAGCCGTCGGGCCCAGTTATACATCCGCAGGAGGCCCCATCCGATCAGTGCGGCCACACCGGCTATCAGCAGGAACATATAAGGACCGGCGATTTCTAATCCGGCGAGCAAGGGAGCGCCCATCGCCATCGAGATTGCTCCGGGGGTGGCCAGCATGATCCCGCCCAGCGCACAGAGATAGGCGGCGACCAGAAAGAAAATAGCTGCGATGGTGGTGACGCCGGTTGAGCGGGACATGAAAAAATTGGTCGCTTAGCTGAATAAGTCGAATTCCAGCAATCCGCATGAATCGGTGAAAATCCGCGGCCAAAGATTTTCTCTTGTTAACTCAACTTATGCCAAGTCAAACAGCAGTACTTCAGCATTCTCGACACCTCTAATACTCAATTGGCTTTCATCAGTGACGGCTGCGCCGTCTCCTTGATTCAGCTTTTGGCCGTTCAAATCCACCGTGCCTTTGGCAACTTGCAGCCAGGCTGCGCGCCCTTTCGCCAGTTCATGCTTCGCTTCTTCGCCACGCTTTAGCAGCGAGACGTACAGCTTAGTGTCCTGATGGATCGTCACCGAACCGTCACGCCCATCTGGAGATGCGATCACCCGCATTTTGCCCTGCTTTTGTTCCTCGGGAAAAGATTTCTGCTCATATCCCGGAGTGTGGCCTTGCTTGTCGGGCATGATCCAGATCTGCAGAAGATGCACTGGGTCTCTCATCGAGTGATTGAACTCGCTGTGCCGTATGCCGGTACCTGCACTCATGCGCTGGCCATCACCCGGGAGAATCACCGCTCCCGTACCCAAACTGTCTTTGTGTTCGAGCGCGCCTTCGAGGACATAGGTAATGATCTCCATGTCCCTGTGCGGATGCAGAGGGAAGCCTTCGCCGGGTGCAACCCAGTCCTCATTGATCACGCGCAAGGAGCGGAAGCTCATGAAGCGCGGATCGTAGTAGCGATCAAAAGAAAACGTGTGCTTCGTGTTCAACCAACCGTAGTCGCCGCCACCCCGTTCATTACTGCGTCTGATGTTGATCATGGGGAATCCTCGTTATAACGACTATTTAGATGGCGGCGGGACTCAAAAGGATTCAGCGGTAGCTCATTGAAACTGCTGGGTGATCAGGGGTTACTTCTTGTCGGCCTTCTTTTTTTCGCTTTTGGGCTTTTCTTCTTTTTTGGTCTCTTTGGAGTCCTTCGACGGCGTGTCTTTTGTGGTGGAATCTCCGTCGGAGGAAGAGGCGGTTGAGCCCTTCTTGGCGTAGTCGGTGACGTACCAGCCCGAGCCCTTAAATTGCACCGCCGGAGCAGAGATCAACTGTTCGACCGGCCCTCCGCAGTCGGGGCACTTCTTCATGGGCTTATCGGAGAATTTCTGTATCTTTTCGAAGCGGTGATGGCACTTCTTGCACTGGTATTCGTAAAGTGGCATAGCGTGTGAGCTGCATTTTAAAGATATCACGAGCGAAATCTGCGGCTAGGGAACTGCATTTCCCGATCACGTAAAAGATGTTTCAGGCGTGCCTGCGGGACGCAATCAAAATGGGCGCTGCCATTTACCGCAGCGTTGAAAACGCCGAGGGTGTTTTCGGTGATCCCTACAGGATCAAAACGTCTTGGCTATGAAATCGGTTCACAAGGAAATACTGCTTGGGTGTAGGGACGCCAAATTCGCACGAAGCGACTACTTCGATTGCGCCGATCGCATGTTCTCGAGCGAGACTAAAAAAGGTGGGTGGGATTCGCCCGCCCACCTTTCGTGAAGGATTTATGCTTCCAGTGCGATGGATGCATCCTCGGGATAGCTCTTGAAACCGAACTCGGGGATATCTAGGCCTTCGAGTTCGACCTCGGGAGCCACGCGAATGCTCTTCACCTTGTTGACGACCCAGAACACAGCATAAGTTGCACCGAACGCCCACACCGCGCACAAGGTCGCTCCGAACAGTTGGCAGAGGAATTGGCGAGTATCGCCGTGCAGCAAGCCAGTGACTCCCTGGCCAGCATGTCCGAGATAGGATGAAGCGCCAACTCCGTTCCAGCCTGCTCCGTAGGTTCCATCTGCGAAGATGCCGACGCAGACTGCTCCTAACCAACCGCAAAAACCGTGTACGGAAATTGCGCCGCAGGGATCGTCGATTTTGAGCACGCGATCATTGAGCAGAACGCCGCCGCAGACTACCAAGCCGGCGATGATGCCAATAATTACCGACGATGTCGGTGAGACGAAAGCACACGGGGCGGTAATGGCAACGAGTCCGGCAAGCATTCCGTTACATGCCATCGTGATATCGGGTTTGCCGAACAGGTAGTACCAGAGCAATAGAGCCGTCGCCGAGCCAGCGACCGCTGCTAGATTGGTGTTCACTGCGATCACGGAGATGCGCAGATCGCTCGCACCGAGTGTGGAGCCGGGATTAAAACCCATCCATCCGAACAACAGGATGAAAGTTCCCGTGACTACGAACGCCAGATTGTGCGCGGGAAAAACTTTGACTTTCCCGTCCGGTCCGTATTTGCCGAGCCGCGGGCCGAGTATGATGGCCAGCGCCATGGCGGCGAATCCGCCTACCGCATGTACCACGCTAGAGCCGGCGAAATCTACATAGCCGTGACCGAGGTTCCAGGTCGAACCAATTTGCGACATCCAGCCTCCGCCCCAGACCCAGCAACCAAAGACGGGATAGATGATCGCGCCCATGGCGAGTTCAGCCAGCAGGAATCCCCAGAAGGTAATGCGTTCGCAGATTGCCCCGACCAGGATGTAGCCAGCTGTCTCCATGAATACGACTTCGAACAGAGTCAGGCAAAGGCTCCCCGCGTCATAGCCGGGACCGGAGAGAAAGAATCCTCGTCCTCCGAGAAATCCCCATGAGCCATTTCCTAGCAGGAAGTGATTAAGCGTTGGAGTGCCCCCGAGATTCGAGGGTGCCGCGTTCACAGCCACCGCACCGAATTGAAACGCGTAACCGCAAGCGTAGTAGGCGAGGAAGGCAAAGACATATGCCGCGAAATTCAGCATCATCAAATGGCCAGCATTTTTCTTGCGCACCAGACCGCAGGTCAGCAAAGCGAACCCGGCTTGCATGAATAGAACCAAATATCCTGTTAGCAGAGTCCATGAGAAATTGGTGGCGACACGTAGGTGGCCAACATGGTCCGCCAGTTTTCCAGCCAGCGGTTCTTTGGCAAGCTGCGCCTGATAGTCGTCGTAATCTTTTTTCTTCTGCGCATAATCGGGAGCGCTGGGATCCGGAGGAGCAGGAACTACAAAGGGGTTGCCTCCTGCGTCCAGGGTTGAGGTTTTGTCTCCGGTGGCGGTGCCTGCGGGATCGGCCGCGGGGGCATTGTCGGCGAAACAAGGAGTAAGAAACCCTGCTAAAACCGCTACGACAAAGGCCATCGCTAAGGTAGGAAAAAATCGCGGACTTTGTAATCGCTGTACATTCACCTCTTTTCGCGCCTCCATCTAAGTCTCCTATGAGTAGTTTTGTAGTGTCAGCACCAACTAAAGTGCTTTTTATTTTTTCCATCACTAAGATTTATCGATGTTTCAACTTCAGATCGCAGCCTCGCCGATCTCGCCGGTACGAAGGCGTACTACTTCTTCCACGGTGGTGACAAAGACTTTTCCATCGCCGATTTTCCCCGTGCGTGCTCCCTCAATAATCGCGTTCAAAATCCTGTCCACCAGATCCTCACGGGCCCAGGATTGTAAGGAGGAGCTTGGGATGAAAGTCCATCCTGTATTCGGCTCCGCGGTAGAACTCGGTGTGCCCGTGTTGTCTTCCGTAACCGACAACCTCAGTGGCGGTAAGCCCCTGTACGCCGGCACTGGTGAGGCGCTCGCGCACGCAGTCCAAATTCTCTTGACGAATGATCGCGTCAATACGCTTCATTGCCGACTCTTCTTAGTGCCCCTTGCCGCGCAACCTGTCTCATTCGCGGATTCGTTTGAATCCGCTGTTCTTAAAGAGCCGAACGACATGGTTCTGACCTGCATTCCGCGGCACGGGAGTGAGTGGCATGCGGAACATCAGCTTTTTTCTTCTACGATCAATCCTCGCTACATGCTGAACCAGAACCAGGGCACATATGCGAAACAGAAACGCCAAGACCAAAATGCTCGCAACCAATATCGGCAGAATGGCGCGATTGGCAAATAGATTTTGTAAAGCCGTCATCGCACCTGCCTCTAACAGACCTGGCTGACGATGAAACTTACGATCTAAATTGCATACGGTTTTATATTGATCTGCATAAAAGATTCGTAAAGATAGCGATAAGAAGTTTGTATGGGGCCATGCAGAAAATTGAATGGGAGGTGAGGCTGCGCAAGACGCGACGATGTCCGATGGGAAACTTTTAGCCGATAACTGCTAGGCAGCCCCGTTTCATTTGGAGGTCCTTCCTGACGCAAGTTTCGCGTTCGGCAAATGTTTAATATCGGGTCACATAAAGCACGAATAAAACGCGGTAAAGAGTTCCCAAGAGCACGAAAGATTAGAGGAATCAACAGGTAAATAACTGGAGGATTTCTACGGGTTGTTGTCGTTTCTACTGAGACGCCGTCCGGGATTTCTTTCCTTCATGCCGCAGGCTGCGGCCTTCGACCAGGTGGAACAGTTCCTCGCCGAGGTTTTTGGTGTGGTCTCCGGCGCGCTCGATGGCCTGGGCCATCAGCAGCAGATTGGTGCTGTAGTCGCGCGTGCTCTCGTCGGAACTGCTCAGGTGGCGCCGGAAGATGGCATGACAGGCCTGGTCAATTTCGGAATCGGTGCGGATGACCCAGGTGGCAGAATCAAGATCGCGGCTGGCAAAACCGCTGTGGACCCGTCCCAGCATTTTTTCCAGGACCTCGGTCATCTCCGTAAGATCGTCGGCATCTTTGGGCTGAAGGCGGGTTGCGAGTTTTTGTAGATGCTTGGTAACTGACCAAGTGAGATCTCCGATGCGCTCCAGATCAATGATGAACTTCAGGCAGGCCAGAAGTTGGCGTGCTTCCGATTCTGTGACCTCGGTGATGGCACTGGTGATTTTTTCGTCGATGCTGCGTTCCAGGCGGTCGAGCTCCTTCTCGCAATCCTTCACAGCAAGCATCGCCATCTTGGAAGAGCTTTTGATGTAGTCACCCAGATTGGCGGAGGCGTCCCTGGCGACCAGGCAGGCTTGCAGAGCGAGCGAGGTCAGTTCTTTGGTGGACTCGGGAGCTTCACTGCGGCGGGATCGTTTCATGGTAGCGCCGCCGTCCCGGCGGCTATTGACTTCAAAATACCCTTAAAATCTCGCGGGCCAGAGGACCCGGAGACAGCCGGCGGGAGGCCGGCGCTACAAATTATGATACTGCCGGAAAGCTTTCAAGCCATCTTTGCCCATGTACTTCTCGAGTACATTGCTCTCGCTCTCGCGCAAATCGACCAGCACGAAACCATCCAGAACATCAGAGAATTTGCGGTCCACGTTGAAGCTGACGATACGCCCGCCTAGCTTGGCGTATTGCTTGAGAAGGATGGGAAGGCCTTTGCCATCGGTTTCGACATCCGAGATCGGAGCCGAGAGTTCCTCGAGATCACGAATTTTGATGCACGCGGCCTCGTAATCTTTCGCGTGGATCCAACTTTGCCGGAAGGGGCGACGCGGCGTGATCCAGCGGGCTAAGTCATGCCGCTTTTCACGAGCCTGAAAGAAGTAAACGATCAGTTCGCGCGACACCTGGTTGTACCGGCTGCTAACGCTGACTGCTCCAAATAACACCGCTAATTCGGGATGCTTCGCAAGATAGCGGCCGATGCCTTTCCACAACATCAGCAGAGGCGCGTATTGACGTTGATATTCCACTCGCACGAAGGAGCGGCCCAGCTCGAGCGCAGGTCCGAGATTTTTGAAAACTCGTTGGTTGTAACGGAACAGAGTGCTGGTGTAGAGCCCGTCGGTGCCGTAGGCCGGCAGAATTGCTGCCGTGTGACCCATGCGATATGCGCCGACAAGTTCCTGATTATTTTTGCTCCACAACAACAGATGTTTGTAGTGGAAATCGAAGCGGTCGATGTCGGTGCGCTCACCGGTCCCTTCACCCGCAGCGCGGAAGGTGACTTCGCGCAGACGGCCCAGTTCTGGCAGAAGGTTGGGCATAGCCTGCGTTTCAACTACGTAAACCGCAAATTCACGGCTTTCATCGATCAGGCTTTCTGCCGGAAGTTGCGCAATATCTTGTTGCAGAAGCTCTCGTGGTACTGCTTCGGCAACTGGTTCTTGTGGTTTGAGTGGAAGTATCGTGCGCAAAGTCGGAGCCAGTTGTTTCTTCGTCCGGCCGCGCTCTGCCAGAAGATACGTCCTCCAGCGCACATACTGCGTGGCTTCCTCTTCATGACCAGCGTTGCGCAAAGCTTCAGCAGAAATCGTATTGCCGATGCGCAAAGAAACGCTTCGATCTGTCTGCTGCAGGAATTCATTCAGCAACCACGCGGTGCGCAGTTTGGGGTGCAACAATCCCATCGCATGAAATGGAACGGAATTTCTGCCGTCGATAAACAGCGGCAAGGTATGCGCACCCGTCATACAAGCCAGGCGCGTTGGAGTGTCGCTCCACTCAGGATCTGCCACGTTCATTTTCGGAAGCTGAAAATGGGAAACTTCCCCGGCAGGAAATACCGCCAGTACGCCTCCGTCCCGCAACCAACGGATCGCCTCCGCCAGACCGCGGCGGTTGCGGCTTGTGGCTTCCTTGCCCCGGAATGGATCGACAAAGATGCAGTGCTCACGCAATTCCGGAATTCCTGCGAGCAAAAAGTTGGTCATGATCTTTACGTCTTCGCGGGCGCGCGAAACTAGTGCACCGACGATCACGCCGTCCAAAATCCCGAACGGATGGTTGGAAGTGACAATGACTGGGCCATTGCTTGGAATACGCGCGACGTCCGATTCTGCGACCCGATACTCCACCCGCATTTCCCGCAAAACATTTTCCAGCAGCGATCGATTGACCGGCTGCTGGGCACGCTGATAAAGCTCGCGAATGCGGTTCATTGGCAGAAACTTTTCTACCAGCCCGCGGAACGGAAATAGGTCAGGCGCCTGAATAGGCGGACTGTTTTGGCCAGCAAGCAGACCGGGATTCGGCATGATCCAAATAACTACGGGAACCAGGTTGCAGTCACGTGAATCGCAAGTTAATAAAAGGTGACAGGGTGATGACCTTGGTGCGTGACCTTTCTTGCGCATTTGCACCAAGTTCGCGGCATTATCTTGAGAGATTCCCCAAAAAGTGGCTTTCTCTTGCGCTCGCGGAACCTGCTTTCGGATAATATAGAGGCAGTAAGCGTCGCTAACACCGTGCAGTCATACAATCGAGCTGATTTACTGCGGATTCTGCGCCTTACAGCGCGTCAGTTATCGGCCTGGGAAAAGGCCGGGCTGGTTGCCGTCTCCGAACGTTATTCCTTCTTCGATCTTCTCCAGGTAAAAAAAGTGCGCGATTTGTGCGCGCGCAAAGTACGTCCGGCCATCATTCGGCAGTCGCTCGAAGCCATGCAAAGGCAGGCAGCGGGGATGGAAAATCCGCTGTTAGAAGCCGGAGCTTTCACGGCTGGGAATCGCATTGCGTTCCGCCATGAGGGAAAAGTCGTGGAGCCGATTGCCGGGCAATTCCTGTTCGATTTTGCTCCCGGCGAAAAAGTTGTCGCCAGCACTCCGATTGCTTTAGCGCGGCCTACGCCGGAACCGGCGGATGTCAGCGAATTGTTCGCACATGGAATTGCACTGGAGGAAGATCCCAACCGTCAAGGGGAGGCAATAGCGACTTACGAGCGGGTATTGGAACTGGACCCCGATCACGCCGCTGCGCACATCAATTTAGGAACGCTCTGCTACAACCGGCACGAATATGGGAAGGCAGAGCAGCACTATCGTCGCGCGATTGAAGTGGACTCGCGTTACGCCCTGGCGTACTTCGATCTGGGTAACGTACTGGATGAAACTGGACGCGTCCATGAAGCGATACAGACTTATGAGTCTGCGTTAAGCCTTGCGCCGACCTACGCCGATGCGCACTACAACTTGGCGCTTGCTTACGAGAAGATCAAAGAGCCGCGCAAAGCTCTGAAGCATTGGCAGGCTTATGTCAGGCTCGATTCTACTGGTCCTTGGGCCACTCACGCCCGCAATCAGGTGAAGCGGATTCTGCAGTCCGATGGCCTCAAGTTAGTTCCTGCCGAGAAAAAAAATAACCCCTAAAATTGTCACTCCGACAAGCCAGGCAGTGCCCAGGAGGAATCTGCGGTTTTTCGATACCTTCAAGAGTGTGACGGCCGAGAGCAGAGTCCTCCTTGCCGCCATGCTGCTGGTGGGAATGACAAGTGGTTAGTGGTCTGAAATTCAGTCACTCCCAACAAGTGGTAGGATTTGTTTTTTCGAGGTTTCTATGTCTGAAACTGTTTTGACTGCGACTGCTTCTCCACTTACCAACCTCAGCGAAGATGAGATCCTATTTCGCGACAACGTCCGGCAGTTCGCAGAAGAAAAGCTGCGTCCGCTCGTCAAGGAGATGGACGAAAAGGGAATCTTCGATAAAGGCCTGGTTCAGGATTTCTTTCAGCTTGGCCTGATGGGAATTGAAATTCCGGAACAGTTTGGCGGGAGCAGTGGCAAATTTTTTGAAGCGATTCTGGCGGTGGAGGAACTCTCCCGCGTAGACGCTTCCGCCGGCGTGATTGTGGATGTGCACAACACGCTGGTGAACAACGCTTTTCTGCGCTGGGCTAGCGCGGAGCAAAAAAAACAGTTCCTGCCACGCATGGCAGCGGATACTTGTGGCGCTTACGCGCTGAGCGAGGCTGGCTCGGGCTCCGATGCATTCGCATTGCAAACCAAGGCCGAACTCAAAGACAACGACTACGTTCTCAACGGACGAAAATTGTGGATCACTAACGGCAAGGAAGCTGGGCTGTTTGTGCTCTTCGCCACGATAGATCCGTCGGCTGGTTACAAAGGCATCACCGCTTTCATCGTGGAAAAAAATTTCCCTGGATTCACCGTCGGCAAGAAAGAAGACAAGCTGGGTATTCGCGCTTCCTCCACGTGTGAGTTGATTCTGGAAGATTGCAAAGTTCCCAAGGGCAACGTACTTGGGGAAGTTGGCAAGGGCTACAAGATCGCAATCGAAACCCTGAATGAAGGCCGAATCGGCATTGGCGCGCAAATGCTGGGAGTGGCGCGCGGCGCATGGGAGTATGCCTGCAAATATGCGCAGGAGCGCAAGCAGTTCGGCAAGCCTATTTCCGAGTTTCAAGGTATCCAATTTCAGATTGCGCAGATGGGTACCGAGATCGAAGCGGCGCGCTTGATGGTCTACAATGCCGCCCGCCTGAAAGATGCCGGTATCCCTTTTGTCAAGGAAGCCGCCATGGCCAAGCTGTTCGCCTCCCAAGTTGCCGAACGCGTGACGTCACTTGCCATTGAAATTTATGGGGGCTACGGCTTCACCAAAGACTACCCAGTCGAGAAATACTGGCGCGATGCCAAGATCGGCAAAATCTACGAAGGCACTTCGAATATGCAGCTGGCGACCATTGCCAAGCTGGTTCTAGGCAAGTAGCTGGCCAAATCCAAGTCACCTCGGTAACAACAGACGGTTACCCATAATGTGCAGGGAGTTGCACCCTGTTGGTTGTCCCAGACTCCCCAAGTCCACATTAAACTTCATATTTCCAATCATTTACGATTGTTGTTACTTATGGTTCCTTAGCTGCTTTTATCGAGGCACCCGCGGATTCTGGGGTAAGGGGAGTTGCCACTTGTTGACGATCGCGATGGAAAGCACGACAAAGCCAACGACGCCGAAGAAGCACACTATGTTGCCGTTTCTGGTCGTTCTGTTCCTGATCTCCTATGGATTAATGGCCCTTCTGGTTGTGGAACAGGACCGTACGATCAGCAATCAGCGTTCGCTGATCAATCAGGTCATCGGTGACAGCGTTGAGTTGACCGCACTGAAAGGCAAGATCGACGCGCAGCGGCATGCAACGCACCTTAAAGGTCAGCCGGCCGCACCCCAAGCAAGCCCGCAAGAAAATGGCAAAGGTTCTGTGAAACAACGGAAGCTGGTGCCGTTGAGGCCGCCGAAGGATGCGGCAGATACACCGGATGCACGTCGGACGCCCGTCTCCATATAACAGGTTCGTTCGCCCGGGTTGGTCGACAATTTATGAAAGTCTTGGCAGCGTTGTTACTGTCGTTGTCTCTGCCAGCGTTGCACCCTGCGCCTGCACCGCCCGCTCCGGTGGACCGGAGCCAGATCAAGCAGGTGCGCCATCGCGGTACGTGGTACTTCGCGGAAAATGGGCATGCTGTTTACTGCTACGGACCGGTCCTGCTTGTACCGATCAAAGACATCGGCTTGCAACGTGTGGCGACGTTTTGCCGCGACGGGCAGACCATGGTGCCTTTGAGGGACTAAGTCGCCGCATTTCGGCTGCAGTATTGTTCATTGTTCTCGGCTTCCCAACATCTCAAGTGCCCCGATGATGGCCCTGCATCTTCCGGCCACGATCATCCTCCAAACTACCTATCCATTGTTATTCCGAGCAGCGCAGCGACGAGGCATCCGCCCGCCAATCAGTCGAGAATCTATAATCACCTCATGCCCAAGTTCGAGAAACATATTTTCGTGTGCACCAACCAGCGCGAGCCGGGTCACCCTCGGGGCTGCTGTGATCCCCAAGGCAAAGCCGAAATGCAGGGAGTCCTTAAACAGAAACTGGCCGTGCGTGGATTGAAGACAAAAGTGCGGGCCAACAAGGCTGGATGTTTAGACCAGTGTGAGCATGGACCTAACATGGTGGTTTATCCGGAGGCTGTGTGGTATGGGAAAGTGAATGTGGCGGACCTCGACGAAATCATCGAATCGCATATCATTGGCGGAAAGCCAGTGGAACGATTGGTACTCCCGGATGAATGTTTAAACACCGCGAGCTGTGTTCACAGAAAACCTAAATAGCTACGTATTGAATTTCGGCACAGTCGCAAAACTACCGTGTTTACTCCAAGTAAGCTTCCACTAGAAGAAAGCGTCTCGATCTTGGTCCCAAAAAGGCATCGGTAGGCCCGACAGGGATTGAACCTGCAACCCCCGGATTAGAAATCCGTCCAATCCTCGGGCATTGAATGGCAACAAGTAGAAAGGCTTAGTAGCCTAAATCGGTTAGCTCTTGTCTGCCGTACTCGAAAGGCATCTGGTGGCACAGAAAGGAAAATCAAAGTGCCACTAGAACTGCCACCAATCTACCCCTTCATTTGACCGCTTTAATCGCCGTAGCCAAGAGTGAATGCCAGCCCAACCCGGCGGTGAAAATCGGGGCGAGTTGCACCATCACAGTGAGTGAAATGGAGGATTTTTCGACAACTACGAGGTGGGCGATTCAAAAACACTTCGAGCGGAGCGTTCGTAGGGACTCGTCTTAATGTGGCAAACTGACATTGATGTTGTAGCGATAACGGTAAAGCGTGCCTTTCGTGTCCCACGCTTGCAGGGTCAAGATATGCGTCCCGGTTGTGGTGTCGTTGACTGTAGCAAGCATCACTGGGCCGTTTGAAGTAGCCACAAGCGTGTTGTCCACATAAGCCTTAATCGCGGTAATCGGATGTGGATTATTTTCCACCTGAGTCTGAATCGAGAAAGAGTTATCTACAAACGAATCTTGCGGAGGCTGAACGGTGTCATTAAACCCGGGACCGCAGGTCTCACCCTGCCCCGAAGGATCTGGCGTGCATTCCACACGGGCGTAAGTATAGGAAGAGTGGATCTTGCGGGTTTGTTTAAACACGTGACCAGTCGAATCCCACGCGACGACGGCAACGGTATGGTCCCCCTGGCTTCCGACAGACGCGCCTGAAAGTAGCTCATTCGTCTGAAGGGCCGTAATCACTGGTTGCCCATCGACATATAAGCGTATCGCGTCAATACGCGAATGACCCGTCGCGGTTGCGTTAATAGGATACGTCGTACCTAATACAACGTTGGCTGGTGGATCGCAGAAATTAATGCCAGGCGTAGGAGGTGCTGCGCAGGGGAACCATCCAAATCCATCACCCGTAACCGTGATCGATACTTTGTCTTCGTACACATTCCCGAAAGTATCCCACGCATGAATAGTAATGTTATGACGTCCATTGAATATGCCGACATTGAAGATCGTATTACCAGTATCTCCAGTGATGCCCTGATAGAGCTTTTTGCCATTGTCATAGATGATCCAATGGTCGATTTCCGCACCCGCCGCGGGTGTGGAATTGAAGTGTATTGCGAACGGAAACGAGACAGTGGCATTCTGGCTCGGAGCACAAATTCGCATTCCCGGCCGATCTGGAGGCGCGCACTGACTTAAGCAAATAATAGGTGCGAATAAAGAGAATGCGAGAAAACAAAACAGAGAACGGCAAGGCCGCATTGGACCACCCCACACAGCGTGCATTAGACGCGGAGGCATTTCTAATGGTTCTCTTTTCCTCTGGTTGCTTGGCCCGTTCCGCTTTGCTCGCGTTTCACGAATCGAGGGTAACAGCGAAGCAGCACGTTCCCTGCTCAAGGAACAGGAACCGAACCTTCAGCGAGTGGGCGTTATAAACAGGGTGATTTCACCAACTACGCGGCGTCATTGGTGAAATGGGGATTTTTTGCCAACTACGCTGCGGTAGGCGTTCCAATCCTCCATTCCTATCATTTTGAAGTGGCGCTAAACTAACCCCCCAATGAACGTCCCAGAAACACTACTGCTACCACAAAGTGATTGGCCAACATGCTCTCGATGTCAGACCAAGATCCCGCGGTTCCAGCTGTCGCCGGCACTTAGCGAGCGTCTTCATAAACTTCTGGCGCAAAACCGTAAAACGGAGTGTGTCGCAGTTCTCAAAGATGGCGCCGGCTGCGACATACCCACCGCCAAAACATGGGGGCTCATCATGGTCTGGACTGCTTTTCCGGAGAGACGGCTTTATGCCCGTATTGCGCCAAACCACTCCGAACAAACAAGGCCAAACAGTGTCGCTTTTGCGGCCGTGATTGGCACTAACCTGAATGGACTGTCACCGCCTCTACAGCGGATTGTTGGTGTAAAGGCGATTTATCCGCAGTTACCTTAAACGACTCAGAAAAATTCACCCGACGAACATTCAAGGGGCTGGAGGGCATCCTCCCCCTTGCGCCGATTTCAAGAAGCGACAGTGAAGAGCCGCAGTCGCTCTCCACGCACACAACACCTCGGATCATTCAACCGAAATGCGTTCTCCTGCGACGCTGCCCGCTACTTCGAATTGGAAGGTGCCGGAAGGGTCGTAGAATGCCGTGGTGAAGGAACCGCTGTGCGTATTGCCGTGGTTACCCAGACGGAGCGTCTCACTGAGGTGGATTGTTCCCAG